>Ga0105237_10000014_pt1 | contig 293492 bp, 245 predicted proteins | sample KBSC24metaG_FD_81520 | JGI IMG/M metagenome (GOLD analysis project Ga0105237, IMG submission 81520) | Corn rhizosphere microbial communities from Kellogg Biological Station, Michigan, USA - KBS C2-4 metaG | ecosystem: Host-associated > Plants > Roots > Rhizosphere > Soil | place: Michigan...
CCGCCAGTCCCGTGAGGGACCGTGGAAGAGCCGCAGCCCCCCAGCGCCACCGCGCCGCACAGAACGAGCAGCCAACTGTCACCTAATCTTTTCATGTCGAGGCCTCGCATCCTTCGTTTTTTGGGATCTAGGTGATAAACGGCCACCCAGACAGTAAGGGGAAATCGGGGCCGTGCCCAATGGTAGATTTTTCGTAGTATCGATGGGGTTCGGGGGGTGTCAAGACGACGGCGCTCAGTTGACGGCGGCGCAGAAGCTGGTCGACTGCAGACCGGCGCCGCCCCGCCAGATCTCGAACCCGGCGAACACGTTCGTCAGCGCCCAGCCGCTTTGAATCGTGCCGGGACGGTTCTTCACCGCGTCCTGGATGAACAGGTTCAGGTCGTAGGACAGCGACTTCACGTCGCTGGTGGCCACGTACGAGATGCAGGGCTTGCTGCCGTTCTTGCCCACCCAGGCGTTCCACGTTCCCGGCACGCCGGGGATGGTGATGTTCGGGTACATGTTCGATCCGATGGGCTGGGCGTCGCTGGGCTTGTGGTACCAGACCATCAGATAGCCGCCGGTGGGCGCGGTGACCGAATCGGGATCGCCGGACGCCGACGAGCTGAACCAGACGTCGTAGGCGGCGTTGTAGCTGCTGTTCGGCACGTTCATCGTGTCTTCCCAGGTCCACGAGGTGGGCACCGACGTCAACGCGCTCACCGCCTTGGGCAGGTTGCTGCGCACCGTCGTGCGACCGGCGTTGGAACCGATGAAGTGCGAGGGGTAACCGGTCGGGCCGCCACCGGTCGAGGCCGAACCCTGCTGGACACTGACCTTGAAGAAGAAGTCGCCCCCGACCTCCACCGTCTGGGCCGCCGTGCTGTTCCACTCGTTCACCTGCACGTAGTACTGGTGACCGTCGGGAGCTGGCACGTTCAACGGAACGGAGTCGAAAGGCATGGTCAGCGCCGCCATGGACGCCACTTTGCCGGGCGTGCACGTGGAGGACGAACCGCTGGCTCCCCCGCTGCCGGTCGCGCTGGCGCCACCGCTGCCAGTGGCGGTCGAGCCGCCGCTGCCGGAACCCGACTTGCCGCCGCTGGCCGCAGGACTGCCGCCGCTGCCGCCCGTCGGATCGGACGGACTGGCCGCGCAGGCCGCCAGCAAGACCAGGGAACAGGGGACGATCGAAGTCAGAAGTCGGGGCCGCAGCGTCATGGTCGGGGGAGAGACACCAGCAAGATCACGTTGCATATATCAGCGTTTACGTTCGAGACCCAGAAAGCGGGAACGGCCCGCCGCCGGGGCGGACGGGCCATTTCGCCGCGGTCGATCGGTCCGTCGAGGCTGGCCTACCACCACATGGTGGCGGCGACCGCGAACATGTTCGGGTCAGCCTTGGGCAGCCACTGATTCGGGTAGATCGCGTAGGCCTGCTGCCCCAGGATGTAGCGCTGATACTGGAACGTGATGGCTTCGTGGGTCAGGAAGGCGGTCTTGATCACGATGCGGGGCGTGAACACCTGGAAGTTCTCCTGGCTGCCCCCGAAGGCGGCGTCCAGATCCGGCTCGACCATGTCGTACCGGAAGCCGAATCCCAGGTTCGCCAGCGGGGTGTAGGCAATGTCGCCGCCGAACTTCAGCTTCTTGGTGTTGATGTTCCAGCACCCGTAGCCGCCGTTGGGCGCAGCGCCGCCAGACGGGTTGGAGCACGGCTTGCCACCGCCGCCTGCGCCGATGGGCGCCTCGAACGGCGCGGGCGAGTCGACCATGGACAGCATGCCGAACACCGTGAGGGCGAGGTCGGGGCCCTGCCCCCAGAACGCGGCGGGGTAGCGCGCCAGCGCGCCGAAGCTGATCGTGTACTGCGCCTCCACCGTCTTCACGGTGCCGGTCTCGTTCTGCGGACCCCGGTACTCGCCGGTCTGCGGGTTGAAGCCGGTGCCGAAGAAGTTCTCCTTGAACTGCCAGCCGCCGAACGAGTGCAGCACCTCGACCGCGTCAGCCAGCGCGTTGATGTTCTTCGCGTTGATGTACGAGAACCCGATGTAGCCGTCGCCGAAGGCGCCCAGGCTGAGCCGCAGGTCGGCGCCCGTGATCATCATGCTGCCCTGGATGGGCTGATAGTAGCGGGGCACGTGGTCCGACACGTTGACCTGCTGCGAGTTACCGGCGAACGAACCGTTCGGCAGCGCGCCGGTGGCCGGGTCGGGCTTCACGCCGCTCCAGTTGTCGTCAGGCGTCCACGTGTAAAGGAAGTGACCGCCCAGCGTGACCATCTTTCGCCAGGAGGCGCCCAGGTGGGCGTGCGCCAGGTAGGTCGACCCCTGCGGAACGGGGCCCGCGTAAGGCAGATACTCGGCGTCGCGATCCGACAGGTAGTTCTGGTAGCCGAAGCCCTGGTTCGTGTTCAGCGAGTTACCGCCCGCCTGGCCCTTGAACACCTGGAACAGCTGGTTGTTCGTGAAGGGGACGACCTCGATCTTCGACCCACCGCCCGCCTCGGCCGTCAGGCCAATCTCCGGCGTGGCGTCGATGTTCGCCGTCGCCGTCAGGCCGGCCACGTGCGTGCGGCCGAACAGGTAGGTCTCGTACATGCCGCCGTCGTACTTGCCGGCCGTGCCGTAGCGGTTCTGGAAAGAGCCGGCGTTCAGCACGATGCCGCCCCGATCGCCGAAGGCCTCCGGGAAGTTCAAGGTCAGGAAGGCCTGGTCGATCCCCTGCTGCGCCTGCAGGTTGCGATAGCCGGAGGACGTCTGCGAGTAGCTGTCGACGATGATCGTCATCATCGCCCGCGAGTTGCCATACGAGAAGTTGAGCTGCGCCCAGGGTCCGGGAACGGTGTTCGTGTAATCCCAGGTGACGTAGTTGGCGCCTGGGACCCGCGGGAAGCCGTGCAGTTGCAGGCCGCTGGCGATGCTGTTGGTGCAGGCCGCGTCCATCTGGCAGCCCGGGCCCGCATTGGCGGGCTGGGAGGTCGGCGTGGCAGGCCCCAGCGAGACACGCAGCGGCGCGCGCATGTAGCCGTGAAAGTCGAACTTCCACTCGTCGGCGCTGGCCGAGGTGGTGGTGGGGGTCAGGGACTCCGCCTCTTTGGTGCTCAGGTTCGTGCCACCGGTCAGCTGCGGGGTGTTCGGGTTCAGGCCCAGGCCCGCCCCGGCGCTGTGCGCCTTGGGGTCGGCGGTCGAAGGCGTGGTGGCCGGCGCGGTCGCGGTGGCCGCTCCGCCGCCCGCCGACGTGGTCGGGGTCAGCGACGCCCCCTCGTCCGCGCGCGCCACGTTGCCGCCCGCCAGAGCTCCCGCCGCGAACCAACCGAGAGTCAGACCGACCGTTACGAGAAGAGGACGTTTCATCCGTTCTTTTTCCTTCATTTAGGGAGTGAAAGTGAGCGGACCAGATAAGCGGCCGACGAGGCCATGGTCACGTCGCGAACCTGTCTCCAAGAGTCGCGGCGTCATCGGAGCAGCCCGGAAAAAGCGAAAAACTTTCGAGAATCGACACGGGACAGGCAACAGAAAAGGCGGCCGGAGTGTCGGCTTTTCCCTGAGGTGTGTCAAGGTCCGACCGTGGCGCCTGTCCGTTTTGAAGGCAGGCAACGTTGCTGGCCGGAAAAGGCTTTCCCACAAGCCTCTGCTGGTTCGTTGTGCCGTCGCGCGGCACCGGCGACTCCATGGATCGAACCGCCACGGCGAAGGCCTTCGTGTCGCACGAATACCTACATTGACTATGTCCTTCGGGACCGGATATCAACGCGCCGTGGTTTAACCGCCTGCCCCATTGGGAGAGATCCATGAAGAGAAACGCGCTTCTGTCCTTGCTCGTCTTCGCCGCGGGCGCCTCCAGCGCCGCTGGCTGTCTGGTCCCACCGCCCGAAGGCCCGAAGGGCGGCGGCATGAAAGAGTGCGGCCCCGCGGGACAGATCGACGACTTCGAGGACAACAACAACCAGAACAACGTCGTCGATAACCGCGGCGGTTACTGGTACACGTTCGTCGACAAGGTCGGCTCGACCGTCTGGCCGGAGGCCGGCGAGGCCGGGGGCACCTTCACCCCGTCCGAGGGTGGCTACAACTCGAAGTACGCCGCCAACTTCAAGGGCAAGATCGGCACCGCCGCCATCGTGTTCGGCGCGCTGGGCATGAACTTCCAGGACCCCAAGGCCGCCTACGACGCCTCGAAGTACGAGGGCGTGACGTTCTTCGCCAAGCGCGGTCCCAACTCGACGGGCAAGGTCCGCCTGAAGGTGCCGGACGCGAACACCGACCCCGAGGGCGGCGTCTGCAGCGAGTGCTTCAACGACTTCGGCACGGATCTGAACCTGACCGAGCAGTGGCAGCGCTTCGTCATCCCCTTCCGCGACATGAAGCAGATGGAGGGCTGGGGGGCGCCGCGCAAGGCGCACATCGATCCCAGCAAGATCTTCGGCATGCAGTGGCAGGTGAACGTGCAGGGCGCCGACTACGACATGTGGATCGACAACCTCGGCTTCATCTGCAAGGGCTGAGGCCCGGCTGGAGACCGAACATCCCCTGAGCTAGAACCCTGAGCGCCGTTGGGCCCCGCCCGGCGGCGCTCGTTTCGTTGATGAAAGGCGGTAGCAGCATGCCGGGAACTACGATCGAAGCGCTCGCGGACGGTCCGGCGGTGGCCCCCGCCGCCGCCAACCCGGTCTCCTACAAGAATCCGTTCCTGTGGGTGCCTTCCAGCTACCTGGCCATGGGCCTGGTGTACGTGACCGTGGGAAGCGTCGCGAACATCATGTTCAAGAACATGGGCATGCCGAACGATCAGGCGGCCTTCTGGTCCAGCCTGCTCGGCTTTCCCTACACCTTCAAGTTCCTGTGGGCGCCGGCGCTGGAGCTGTACAAGACGAAGAAGTTCTTCGTCATCCTGATGCAGTTCGCGATCGCGGTGGCGCTGGTGGGCGTGGCCCTGGCCTTGAAGCTGGGCGGCGCCAACTGGGTGCCTCCGGCGCTGACCCTGATCGCCATCACCGCCGTGCTGGGCGCCACCCAGGACATCGGCACCGACGGCGTGTACGTGACCACGCTGACCCCGAAGGACCAGGCGAAGTACCTGGGCTTTCAGAGCATGTGCTGGAACGGCGGCGCGCTGCTGGCCAAAGGGCCCTTCGTCAGCGTCAGCGGCGTGCTGAAGGAGAGCACGCACAGCTACGCGACCGCCTGGACCCTCATCATGTTCGCCATGGGCGCGCTGGTGTTCGTGGCCGCGCTGTATCACAGCCGCATGCTGCCCTCGGGCGGCAAGTCGGTCGACGCGCCCAAGACGTTCGGGGAGGCCATGCGCGGGTTCGGCGACGCCTTCGCCACGTTCTTCCAGAAGAAGGACGTGCTGCGGCTCGTGGCCTTCGCGTTCTTCTACCGGTTCGGCTACGGGCTGCTCGACAAGATGGGTCCCCTGTTCATGATCGACAGCCGGGCCAATCACGGCCTGGGGCTGTCGAATCAGCAGATCGGGTTCATCTACGGCACCTTCGGCAGCGGCGCCTTCATCGTGGGCTCGCTGGTCGGCGGCTGGATCGTGTCGCGGGCGGGCCTGCGACGGACGCTGCTGTTGCTTTGCCTGTGCATCAACGTCCCCAACGTGACGTTCCTGTTCCTCAGCCAGGCCTTGCCGACGAACACCTACCTGATCACGGTCATCGTCACCATCGAGCAGCTGGGCTGGGGCATCGGCGCCGTGGGGCACATGATCTACATGATGCAGCAGATCGCGCCGGGGCCGTACAAGACGGCGCACTACACCTTCGCCACCGCCCTGATGGGCGCCTGCATGATGAGCACGGGCGCCGTCAGCGGGTACATCCAGAAGGCGCTCGGCTATCAGTGGTTCTTCGTGGTGGTGCTGATCGCCGCCCTGCCCTCGCTGCTGGCGACGCTGTTCGCGCCGTTCCATCACGAGGACGTGGCCAAGCGCGAAGCGACGACGTAGCGGTCGGCCCGCAACCCCCACCCGAAAAGCAAAAACGCCGCCGGATCCTAGGATTCCGACGGCGCCATAATTCTTTCTTCGATCAGTGGCTCGGCCTTTGCCGAGCTTGCCCGCTGCTCAGGAGCGGGGAGCCAGGCGAGCTGCCGGACTCCCCTGCCGTGCTACTCGAGCTCGTTGGTGACGATCGGGGTCTTGCTGCCCGAGACGTCGCCGTTCGCGTCGATGGCGCCCAGGCGCTTGAAGTTCGACTCGGTGCCGTTGCAGTCCAGGTCGCCGATGGCCTCGGCGGTGAACGTGGACGCCGTGCCGACGCCCGCGCTGGTGTACTTGGGCTTGTAGATGAACGGATCAGGCAGCGAGAAGGACAGCGCCACCCAGCTGGGATCCTTCCACTCGACGCCGCCGCCGGGGCACTTGCCGCTGGCCTGGCACGAGCAGTCGGCGCCGGGGACGTTGTTGACCGAGGCGGGGAACTGCTTCGCCAGGGCCACGCCGTTCGCGTCGACATGGTCGGTCTCGAAGTAGGCGACCGAGCCGGCCCACAGCTTGTTCAAGTGACCGGCCGCCTCGGCGGTCTTCGATCGCTTGATGTACTTGCTGAACGCCGGGATGGCCACGGCGGCCAGGATGCCGATGATCGCCACGACGATCATGAGCTCGACGAGCGTGAAACCAGAGCCGCGTTTCCGAGAGCGAACCATGAGAATCCTCCGTTTGTTGCTTGAGCGTTGGGCTACGAACAGAATTCATCGGCAGAGATGCGCCGGCCTTTAGGGCGGACGTCACCAGCGCGCTCAGGACCGTGGCTACGGCCCATCGTTGCGCTACTGCCCGTCGTTGAACGTGCGCAGATTGGGCGACGTGCTGGACAGGCCCAGCACGGTGACGTTGCCGGGGAACCCCGAGGGGCCGTTCAGATTGCAGGCGGCCAGCCCGTAGAACCAGGGGGCGGCCACCCCCGAGACCAGCGCCGTCCCGTACGTGGCGCCGGCCGGCACCGCCTGGGCGGCCCCGCCGGCGTTCGTCAGGTAGGTGCAGTAGAGCACCGTGTCACGCGGGCTGACCCCCACCGCCCGCCAGGCGGTGGGCCAGGCGGCGCTGTTGGCCACGCTGGCCGGGGTGCGCACGGAGTCGAAGGCCGCCGCGTTGGGGTTGCTGGGGAAGAAGGCGGTGCCCGGCTCGTCGGGACTGGGTTGTGCGGCGTTGCCGTCCGCCCGGAGGGGCATGAACGTCCCGAACTCCATCCGGTACGACTGCTCCTTGCTGTTCATCTCGGCCAGCATGCTGACCCCCTCGGTCAGGCGCGCCCGGGCTATCCAGCGCCGGTAGCCGAAGCTGCCGATGGCGGCCAGGATGGAGATGATCGCGACGACGATCATCAACTCGACCAGCGTGAACCCGGACCTTGGGGAGCGCATCGCTGCGGTGCTGTCGGCAGAATCTCGCCGCCGCTCAAGGAACCGCTCGGGCGGGCGAGCCCCCTGGCTCCTCCGGGAACCGCCGGATGGGACCGCGCCGTGACGCGCAGGCCGGGCGGCCTACGCGCGTTCGAAGGTGGCGACGACCTCGACGTGAAACGTCTGCGGCATGAGATCCAGGGCCACCACCCGCCGCAACCCGAAGCCCAGGGCGCGAAGCTTCGTGGCGTCCCGACCCAGCGTCTGGGGGTCGCACGAGACGTACACCAGCCGCTGGCGGGCCCGCGAGGCCGCCGCGAAGTTCTCCCCGTCCAGTCCCTCGCGCGGGGGATCGACCAGCACGGTGTCGGCGGCGGCATCCGCCCCGGAGGGGACGCGTCCCTCGCGCCAGGACGCCCCGGGCGCGTTGCGACGACCGCGGGCGACGGCGCGCGCATCGGCATCGTGCGCCACCACGCGGGCAGCGCGCGCGAGCAGATGACGGGTGAAGTTGCCCGAGCCAGCATAGAGTTCCAGGACCGCACCTGGCTCGCCGCCGAGCGCCTGCATGACCGCCGCGACCAGCGCGCCATTGGCGGCGCGGCCCACCTGCGCGAAGCCGCCGGCCGGCACCCGCAGGGGTGAGGAGCCCGGTTCCGCCACGTCGACCTCGGCCTCCCCTTGCGTCGAAGCGGCGAAGTCGCCGGCCGCGATGGTGACCCCGGCGAGGCCGGCGGCCAGCCAGGCCTGGGAGACCGAGGCTGCGCGCTCCGCGGCCATCGGGCTGCGGGAGCGCACGGCCACGTGCACGCCCGCCGCGCCCGCTTGCAGATCGACCTCCGCGCCCGGCGGCAACGCGGCGGCCTGGGCGCGCACGGCCGTCAGGGCGCGGGCCGCCTGCTCTCCCAGCAGGAGGCAGCGCTGGACGTCGACCACGTCGTGGCTGCGCCGCGCGCGAAAGCCGACGGCCTCTCCCTGCACCATCAAGCGGGCACGATCTCGGTAGCCGTACCCCGACTCAGACGGCGCGACGAACTCGTCGACCGGGGCGCCGAGGGCCCGGGCCACGATGTCGCGCTTGGCCTCGCGCTGGGCGGGCAACGTCACGTGCTGCCACTGGCACCCCCCGCAGGTCCCGAAGTACGGGCACGGCGGGATCACCCTCAGCGAGGACGACGTCCGAACCTCGACCAGTTCGGCCCAGGCGACGCGCGCCTTCTCGCGCACCAGCCGGGCCCGCACCTCGTCTCCCGGCGCCGCCAGCGGCACGAAGGTGGCCCGGCCGTCGTGCGCCCCGCCCTGCTGCCGGCCCACGGCGTCGCCGCCAGGGGCCAGCCCGTGCACGCGGACATCTACCTCCGTGGCCTGGACCTCCGTGGACACGTCCTCACCCTAGCGGGCGGCAGCCCCCCGCGAAATGGCGATTTTTCCGGCGTCACGTTAGAAATGACGTCGGGCGCGCATGGACAAGACCGTCTCCTCCGCCGATGAAGCCGTCGCCGACATCCAGGACGGCGTGACGTTGATGGCCGGCGGCTTCGGCCTGTGCGGCATCCCCGAGAACCTGATCGCGGCCCTGCACCGGCGCGGGGTGAAGGGGCTGTCAATCATCTCCAATAACTGCGGCATCGACGGCAAGGGGCTGGGGCTGCTGCTGGACGCCGGCCAGGTCAAGCGGATCACCGCCAGCTACGTGGGTGAGAACAAGACCTTCGAGCGGCAGTTCCTGGCCGGGACGCTGGATGTCGAGCTGTGCCCCCAGGGCACGCTGGCCGAGCGCATCCGCGCCGGCGGCGCCGGGATCCCCGCCTTCTACACCGCCACCGGCTACGGCTCGAAGGTGGCCGAGGGCAAGGAGACGCGTGTGTGGAATGGCCGCAACACCATCCTCGAGACGGCGCTGACGGCCGACTTCGCCTTCGTGAAGGCCTGGAAAGGCGACCGCTTCGGAAACCTCGTGTACCGGAAGACCACGCGCAACTTCAACCCGATGATGGCGGCGGCGGCGCGGGTGACCATCGCCGAGGTCGAGCACCTGGTCGAGCCGGGGCAGCTCGAGCCCGATCACATCCACACGCCTGGCATCTACGTGAAGCGCATCGTCGTGGGCGCGCGCTACGAGAAGGCCATCGAACAGCGGACCACCCGCAAGAGGCCGGCCTGACATGGCGCTGACCCGCGACCAGATCGCGATGCGCGCGGCGCGCGAGCTGCGCGATGGGATGTACGTGAACCTGGGCATTGGCATGCCCACGCTGGTGGCCAACTTCATCCCGGCCGGGATCGGCATCATGCTGCAGTCGGAGAACGGGCTGCTGGGCATCGGACCCTTCCCTTACGAGGGCGACGAGGACCCCGATCTGATCAACGCCGGCAAGCAGACGGTGACCGAGATCGCGGGCAGCGCCTTCTTCTCGTCCGCCGAGTCCTTCGCCATGATCCGCGGCGGGCACATCGATTGCGCCATCCTGGGCGCCATGCAGGTGGCGGAGAACGGCGACCTGGCGAACTGGATGATCCCCGGGAAGATGATCAAGGGGATGGGCGGCGCCATGGACCTGGTGGCGGCCGCCAAGCGCGTCGTCGTCATGATGGAGCACGTGGCCAAGGGAGACGAGAAGAAGATCCTGAAGCGTTGCACGCTGCCGCTGACGGCCGTGGGCGCCGTGCACCGGATCATCACCGATCTGGCGGTGCTGGACGTGACCCCGGCCGGCCTGAAGCTGGTGGAGCGCGCGCCGGGCATGTCGGTGGAAGAGCTGCAGCGCAAGACCGAGCCCACGTTGATCACCAGCGGCGCGGTGCCCGAGATGTCGTTCGGGAGCTGACGTGGCCTCCCGTCGGCCGGAGGCGCCGCCGTCCCCGCTGGAAACGACCGCCGGCATTCCCCTGCCCGTGGTCGTCGACGCCGCCGATCTTTCCGCCCAGCAGCCGCCGTTCGATCCCGAGGGCGATCTGGGCGCGCCCGGCGCCTTCCCTTTCACGCGCGGCGTTCACCCGACCATGTATCGGGGGCGGCCCTGGACCATGCGCCAGTACGCGGGCTTCGGCTCCGCCGCCGAGACGAATCGCCGCTTCAAGTTCCTGCTGGCCTCGGGCCAGACCGGCCTGTCGGTGGCGTTCGATCTGCCGACGCAGATGGGGCGCGACGCCGACGATCCCCTGGCCGCCGGGGAGGTGGGCCGCACCGGGGTCGCCATCGGCACGCTGGACGACATGGAGGTGCTGCTGGCCGACCTGCCGCTCGATCGGATCTCGACGTCGATGACCATCAACGCCACGGCCGCCATCCTGCTGTGCCTGTACGTGGCGGTGGCCGATCGGCGCGGCATCCCCCGCGCCGCCCTGGCGGGGACCATTCAGAACGACATCCTGAAGGAGTACATCGCCCGCGGCACGTACATCTATCCGCCGGCGCCCTCGATGCGCCTGACCGCGGACGTGTTCGCGTTCTGCCGGGACGAGCTGCCGCGCTGGAACCCCATCAGCATCAGCGGCTACCACATGCGCGAGGCGGGCTGCGACGCCGTGCAAGAGGTGGCGTTCACGCTGGCCGACGGCATCGCCTACGTCGAGGCGGCGCTGGCGGCGGGCCTGGACATCGATAGCTTCGCGCCCCGCCTGTCCTTCTTCTTCAACGCACACGCGCACCTGCTGGAGGAGGTGGCGAAGTTCCGGGCCGCCCGCCGCCTGTGGGCGCGGCTGATGCGGGACCGCTTCGGGGCGCGCGATCCCCGCTCGCAGATGCTGCGATTTCATGCGCAGACCGCTGGTTCGACGCTGACCGCCGAGCAGCCCTGGAACAACGTGGTGCGCACCACCATCGAGGCGCTGGCGGCCGTGCTGGGGGGCGCCCAGTCGATCCACACCAACGGCTTCGACGAGGCTCTGGCCCTGCCCAGCGAGACCTCGGCGCAGCTGGCGCTGCGCACGCAGCAGATCCTGGCCTTCGAGAGCGGCGCCGCCGACATCGCCGATCCGCTGGGCGGATCGTACGCCATCGAGAAGTTGACCAGCGAGATCGAGGGCCGGGCCCGCGCCCTGATCGACGACATAGACGCGCGCGGCGGCATGATCGCCGCCATCGAGTCCGGCCACCCCCAGCGCGAGATCGAGCGGCAAGCGTTCGCCTATCAGCGGGCCGTGGAGAGCGGCGCGCGCGTGGTGGTGGGGCAGAACCGCTTCCGCGACCAGCCGGGCGCGGCCTCGGCCGGCGCGACGCTGTCCCTCCACCATCTGGACGCCGGCGCCGAGCAGGCCCAGTGCGCGCGGCTGGCCAGCGCGCGAGCGGCCCGCGACGCCGCCCAGGTGGCCGCCGCCCTGGCGGCCGTCGAGAGCACGGCCCGTGGCACGGACAACCTGGTGCCCGCCATCCTGCGGGCCGTGGTCAGCCGCGCCACCCTGGGGGAGATCTCCGGCAGCCTGCGCCGGGTGTTTGGCAGCTACCGGCCGGCGCGCTGAAGGGCCGCTGGTTCGGCGCGCGCATTCACGCTTGCGCGGCGCGCGCCAGGCTGGTTTTTGCCCCATTTCGGCCACGTTTCATTTTGACGGAGGACGGTAATTCGATTGCGCCGCCGCCCTTTTCGGAGTTACCGTCTACCGAGCACCTGGAGTGGCGGCGATGACGAAATCGGATCTGATCAACCACGTGAGCCAGCTGCGGAACATCCCGGCGGCCCGGGCCGAGTCGATCGTGAACGCGATCTTCGACTCCATCGAGACGACGTTACAGCGCGGGGAGCGGATCGAGATCCGGGGCTTCGGCAGCTTCGAGATCCGGCGCTACCGCGCCTACGCCGGGCGCAACCCGCGCAACGGCGCCAAGGTCGACGTGGCCGCGAAGAACCTGCCCTTCTTCAAGGTCGGCAAAGAGATGAAAGACCGCATCAACCAGCGCCAGGCGGCGGCGCAGGCCATGCCGGCCGAACCATCCGGTCCCACGGTCGCGCTGGCTGGCCAGTCCCCGCCTGGGGCCTCGCTGCTGGGCGAGACCGCCCTGCTGGGCGAGGCCGCGCAGCCCTGAGCGGCGGCGGCGCCTGATCAGAGCGTCGGCTGTGCGAGCACCCGCGCCGCGCGGGACAGGCGGCGCAAGCGCAGCGGCGCCGCGAGGGCGTGGCGGGCGAAGGCAGCTCCCAGCTGCACGGGCCGGTCGGCCAGCACCGTCGAGCCGCACACGCGCGCCGCGTACAGCTCGGTCATCCGGCGATCGAACATCACCAGCGACAGCCAGAAGCGATAACGCGCGTCCCCGCGCCCGTACAGCATGCGCGCCAGGCGCGTGTCGAGCGCCAGCTCGCGTCCCACGACGCCCCGTCTGATGGCCGCGCCGTAGCCGGCGAACGACAGGTCGCCGCTGTCCAGCGCCGCGCAGATGGCAGCAGCGGCGATGGGCCCCTCCTCCAGCCCCACGGCGATGCCCTCGCCGGTCAGCGCGTCGATGCCGGCGGCGTCGCCCACGCACAGCAGGTGTGGCGCGGCGACGCGGCTGCCCGGCGCGTAAGGCCAGGCCGGCCACCCCCGCGCGCTGGGCAGCGCCACGCCATGACGGGCCAGCGTCTTCGACAGGATGCGGACGATCTCCGCGCCCCCGAGACGGCGCGACGGCGTGTGCATGGCGCCCACGTTCAGGCGATCGCCGCTGACGGGGAACAGCCAGACATAGCCGCGCATCCCCGCCTCCATGGGCGAGAAGTCGTAGATCATCTCGGCGGGAAAGGTCCGCGGCGCCGGTATCTCGGCCTTGAACAGCTGCAGCGGGCGGGAGGGCGCCGCCGGATCGGTGGCGGTCAGGGCGTCTCGCGCGCGGCTGGACGCGCCGTCCGCGGCCACCAGGATGCGGGCGCTCAGCGTGCGGCCGGCCGACGTTCGCACGCGCACCCGGCCAGCCGTCGCGTCGACCTGGTAGTCCTCGACGCCCTCCCCCTCGACCACGTTCACGCCCCGCTCGCGCGCCTGCGCCACCAGATCGGCGTCGAAGTCGGCGCGCCGGATCACGTCGACGGGACGGGCCAGCCGCACGCGGCGATCCTGATCGCCGTACACGATGCGGCCCGTGCCGCAGCTGACCGCCGGCACGCGCACCGCCAGCCCCAGCTCGTCCAGCGCCAGGCGCGCCCGCCCCGTCAGCCCACCCCCGCACGGCTTCTCACGGGGAAAGCGCGCCTTGTCCAGGCACAGCAGGCGCCCCGAACGGACCAGGTCGGGCCGGCGCGCCGCCAGCGCCACCGCCACCGCCACACCGGCCGGTCCAGCGCCCGCGATCAGCACATCGACGTCGGCTCGGCCGGCGCTCGCCGCGTCCCTCACAGGTTCGGCTTCGCGGACAGCTGGCCCTTGATCGTCAGCGTCAGCGCGCCGCTGGGCGGCGGCGTGCCCCCGGGGATCACCACGCGGGTCTGCGCCAGGAACACGAACGGCGTGCCCAGGTGCATGCCGATGTTCTCGAACACGGAGTTGGCGGCCGCGTCGAGCGGGATGTTCCCGTTCGTCACCGTCGTCCCATGCGGGATGACCGGCACGGTGGCGAACTTCGTGACGCCCGGGTCGGACACCTTGGTCGACCCCTGCGGTCCCACGAAAAGGTCGACCGGCGGCAGGTCGACGTTCAGCGAGTTCTGGTTCACGTCGTAGGTCAACTTGTTGACGGTGATGTCGATGGCGCTCTGGTTGCTCAGCGAGCTGGGGATCTGCGCCTCGTTCTTGAGATCGATCATCTGCGGCGGCGACTGGACCGTCACCGCGAACGCGCACGAGGCGCTGGCCGTGTCGCAGATAAGCATCGAGCAATCGATCCCCGCCGCGCTGACCGCCAGCGGGCAGCAATCGGTCGCGGCGCTACAGGAGATGGTGGGAACCATGGAGAAGGCGCCCGTCATCGAGGCGTTCCAGTCCGCCTGGCCGGTGTCGAACGTGTAGGTCTTCGGGGGCAGGTCGAACGACACCTTCGCCAGGTCCGAGCTGATCAGGCCGCAGCCCGTCGCGAACACCAGCGGAACGGCGACGGCCAGGGCCGCCAGGGCACCGGCGGCAGGCGCGGTGATGGCACGAACGCGACGCGGCGAGGGAGGGTTCATCCTCGTTAGTATTGCTCACGCAGCTGGGCCATCAAATCGCGCAAGGCCGATTTCGTGTCGCGCGTGCCGGCCGCCACGTCGGCGGCCAGCGCGGCCGCGGCCCCTCCGGGCGCCAGCGCCGCACGCGCGTCCGCCGCCAGGCGGCCCAGCAACAGCTGCGTCACCCGGCGCACGGCGCGGCTCTCCCGCTGAGCGTCGCGCTGGGCGCCGCGCGCCGTCTCGAGGGCCGCCAGCAGCTCGCCCAGTCCCTCGCCGGTCGTTCCCACGGTGCGCACGATGGGCACATCCGCGGACAGCGCGCCGGTCAGCCGGCGCAGCTCCAGCATGCCCTGCAGATCGCGCAGCGCCTGGTCGGCGCCCGGGCGATCGCCCTTGTTCACCACCAGCACGTCGGCGATCTCCAGCAGGCCGGACTTCAAGGCCTGCACCTCGTCGCCCAGCCCCGGCACGGTCACGACCGCCGTCACGTCGGCCAGCACCGCCACGTCCACCTCGGCCTGCCCCACGCCCACCGTCTCGACCAGGACCGTGGAAAAGCCGCCGGCGCCCAGCGCCGCCACCACCTGGGCGGCCGACGACGACAGTCCCCCGCCGGCGCCGCGCGTCCCCAGCGAGCGAATGAACACACCGGCATCGGTGGCGTGCTGCTGCATCCGCACCCGATCACCCAGCACCGCCCCGCCCCCCAGCGGGCTGGAGGGATCGACGGCCACGATCCCCACCCGCTGACCCCGATTGCGCAGCAGCCCGCACAACCCGTCCACCAGCGTCGACTTGCCCGCCCCCGGCGGGCCGGTGATGCCGATGACGAACGGGGCAGGCAGCCCGGCGGTCAGCTCTCGCAGCTCTCGCGCCGCCTCCGGCGCGCCGTCGTCCAGCTCGCGAATCAATCCCGCGAGGGCGCGGTGATCTCCAGCCCGGATCAGCTCGCCGCGGCCCATTCCTTCAGCAATTCGCGGGCGATCACCATCTTCTGCACCTCGTTCGTCCCCTCGCCGATCTCACCCAGCTTGGCGTCGCGCAGGTAGCGCTCCACCTCGAACTCGCGGGAGTAGCCATAGCCGCCGTGGATCTGGATGGCGTTGGTGCAGGCGCGCATGGTGGCCCGCGCCGCGTAGTACTTGGCGATCGACGACTCCTTGGTGGTCCGCTGCTGCTTGTCCTGCATCAGCGCCGCCCGCCACACCAGCAAGCGGGCGGCGTCCAGCTCGGTGGCCATGTCGGCCAGCATGTGCTGGATGGCCTGGAACTCGGCGATGGGCTTCTCGAACTGCACGCGCTCCTTGGCGTACTTGCGCGCGGCCTCGAAGGCCGCCCGCCCGATGCCCACCGCCCACGAGCCGATGCCGACGCGCCCCTTGTCCAGGATCTTCAGCGTGTCGAAGAAGCCCTGGTTCACCTCTCCCAGGCGCTGCGTATCGGGGATCCGCACGTCCTCGAAGATCAGCTCGGTGGTGTCGGAGGCGTGCAACCCCATCTTCTCGATGCGCTTGCCGGTGCGGAAGCCGGGCGTGCCCCGCTCGACGATGAAGGCGGTCAGTCCCTTCTGCATGAGGGCCGGCTCGGTCGAGGCGACGATCACGAAGATCTCGCCCACCGACCCCTGGGTGATGAACGTCTTGGTGCCGGACAGCCGCCAGCCGTCGCCGTCGCGCACGGCCCGCGAGCGGGCGGCCGCCGCGTCCGACCCCGATCCTGGCTCGGTGAGGCCCCAGCCGCCCAGCGCCGTGCCTCGCGCCAACCGGGGGAGATACTTGCGGCGCTGCTCCTCGGTGCCGGCCAGGAAGATGTGCCCGGTGCACAGCGAGTTGTGCGAGGCCATGGTCAGGCCGACCGAGGCGTCCGCGCGGGCCACCTCCTCGAGCGCCACCACGTAGTCGGTGAACTTCATGCCGGCGCCGCCGTACGTCTCGGGGATCTGCATGCCCAGCAGGCCCATCTCGCCCATGGTGGGGATGATCTCCTGCGGGAAGTGCTCCTCGCGATCCCAGCGCGCCGCGTGGGGGATGATCTCGCGCGCGCAGAACTCGCGCACCGACTGCTGCAGGATCCGTTGGTCTTCCGAGAGCTCGAAGTTCATGGGGGCTGGGTCGACGCCTTTCTGGAGGGGACTGACAGGGCTCGCTGCGGGGCCGGCTACTTCTTCGACGCCGGCGTCTTGTACTTCTGTTCGGGGCCGGCGGGGGCGAAGATCTGCAGCGCGGTGGTCTTCTCGCCGCCCGTGAACTTGACGGCGTGGGGCTGCCCTTCGGGAATGTGGATCACCTGATCGGGGCCGAACGAGATCTTCTCGCTGCCGATGGTCACGTCGCCGCCGCCCGACAGCACGTAGATGATCTCCGCCGAGCCGTCGTGGCTGTGCCGGGGGAGCTCCGAGCCGGCCGCGAACTCGACGACGGAGGCCGAGGCGGCGTCGCTGCCAGTGTTGGCGGCGTCGAACAGCGCGTGCACCTTGATCTTCCCGCCGGCCGCCGTGTGAACGGGCGCCTTGTCGAAGGACTCGGCGGTCAGGTGCGCGCCGCTGGGCACGGTGGCCTTCTTGGGATCGCGGATGACGTCGAAGGCGGCGCGCCCCTTCTCGTCCTTGGGATCGCGGTAGACCCGCTCGGGCCCCAGCGGCGCGAACACCTGCAACAGCTCCACGGGGGCCGACCGCACCATGTTCTCGATCACGTGCGGCATGTCGGCGGGGATGAAGATCGCGCTCCCCTCGGGCAGGACCTCGGGGGTGACGCCCGTCGGTCCCAGCACGCGGGCCCGCCCCTTCCTGACGTACAGCAACTCGGCGCCGGGGTGCTTGTGCATGGCGATGCGGTTCGCCGGCTCGATGGTCAGCACCGACAGGGAGGCCTGCCGCGCCCGCATGGTGGCCTCGTCCACCAGGACCTTGACGGTGAACGCCGGGGCCGGCCCCTTCGCCTTGGCCTTGCCTTTCCCACCCGCGCCGGGCCCGCGCTCGGGCGCGTCGGCGGTCTTGATCGAGAACTGGGCGGCCTGCGCCTCGAAGGCCAGGGGCAGGATGACGGTCGTCCCCGGGGCCACCCCCGGGATGACCCAGGTGGCCGTGCTCGCCTCCAGGCAGGCCAGCAGCACCGGCGTGGTGGCCTGGTGATCCAGCGCGACGGCGCGGGTCACCTTCCCTTCATCGCCCACGTCGACGGACAGCTCGACCTTGCCGGCCACGTCCAGCGTGTCGGCCAGCGCCTTCTCGAAGCAACGGTTCACGTCGCCGCCGTGCTTCTCCAGGGCGCTTTGCAGGGCCCGCGAGACGTACTCCTCCTCGGTCTCGGCGTTCGCAAAGGCCAGCGAGCGGGCCGGCAGGGCCAGCAAGGCCAGGCCTGCCGCCACCATTCCGGCCGTGGTCATCCCGAACCTGTTTCGGATCTTCTGTCCGTTCAAGCGGCGGCTCCTTCCACGCGCGGGCGCAGTTCCTTTTCGATCCATTGCACGATCTCGGCGGTCGAGGCCCCGGGTGGGAAGATCGCCGCGACCCCCATCTTCTTCAACGCATCGACCTCGGCGGCGGGAACGATGCCGCCCCCGAATACCACGACGTCGCTCGCGCCGCGCGCAGCCAGGGCCGCCATCACGGCGGGAAACACCGTCATGTGGGCGCCGGACATCACCGACAGGCCGACCGCGTCGGCTGACTCCTGCACCGCGGTGGCCGCGATCATCTCGGGGGTCTGGTGCAGCCCGGTGTAGATGACTTCGTGTCCCGCGTCCGCCAGCGCCCGCACCACGATCTTCGCGCCGCGGTCGTGACCATCCAGGCCCGCCTTGGCCACGACGATGCGAAGTTTGCGGGGAGGCGAGCCTGGCACGTCCAAATAGTACCTCGCGAACGCCAGGAAGGCGCGCCAGGAAGGCGCGCCACGCTCGCGCCGGCCGCCCCGCCCCTCCCCGCGAAAACCGGCCGACACCCCGAAACTGGCGTACAACTAGCGGTGTGACGGTCCTAGCGCCGGGCCCCTCTGCCGCCCCGAGGCCCCTTTCGGTCGTCGCGCCCGCCACAGGCGCGCCGCTGGCGGAGGTGCCCACCGCCAGCGCCGCCGATGTCACGGTCGCGCTGGAGCGGGCCCGCCGCGCCCAGCCGGCGTGGCAGGAGCTGGGGCCGCGCGGGCGCGGCCAGGCGCTGCGCCGGCTGGCGCGCGCCATCCGCGACGACGGGCAGCTGATCGACACGCTGGTGGCCGAGACCGGCAAGCCCCGCCACGAGGCGGTGGGCATGGAGATCTTCTACACGCTGGAGCTCACCCGCTACTACGCGGGCCGGGCGGGGAGGCGCGCCCTGCGGGACGAGTTGCGCCGGCCGTTCCTGTTCGCCATCAAGCGCGCCCGGGTGTTGCGCCTGCCCCACGGCGTGGTGGGGGTGATCGGCCCCTGGAACTGGCCCCTGCTGAACAACTACGCCGACTGCGTGGCGCCGCTGATGGCGGGCAACGCCGTCGTCCTGAAGCCGTCGGAGTTGACGCCCCTGACGTCCCTGCGCGTGGCGGAGCTGTGGAAGAACCTGGGCCTGCCCGAGGGCGTGTTCCAGGTGCTGCCCGGCCGGGGGGAGATCGGCCAGGCGCTGTGCGACGGCTGCGACATGATCTTCTTCACCGGCAGCGCGAAGACGGGCCGCCAGGTGGGGGCGCGGTGTGGCGAGCGCATGATCCCGGTGGTGCTGGAGCTGGGCGGCAAGTCGCCCATGATCGTGCTGGCGGACGCCGACCTGCCGCGGGCGGCGCGCGCCGCCGTGTGGAGCGGGTTCGCGAACAGCGGGCAGGTCTGCATCCGCACCGAGCGCGTCTTCGTCGAGACCCGCGTCGCCGAGCGCTTCACCGCGCTGTGCGCCGCCGAGGTGAAGGCGCTGCGACAGGGCGCGGGGGGCGACCGGCCCGGCGACCAGGACATCGACGTCGGCGCCATCACCTTCGCCCCGCAGATCGACAACGCCGAGAAGCAGATCGGCGACGCCCTGGCCCACGGGGCCCGCGTGGCGGCCGGCGGCGGCGGTCGCCTGCCGGGGGACGGGCGCTTCTTCTCACCCACCCTGCTGGCCGACGTCACGCCCGACATGCTGGTGGCGCGGGAGGAGACCTTCGGGCCCGTTTTGCCCATCCTGCGCGTGCGCGACGCCGAGGAGGCGCTGCGCCTGGTGAACGAATCGCCCACCGGGCTGTCCGGCAGCATCTGGACCGCCGACGTGGCGCGGGGCCGGGCGTTGGCCCGCCGGATGGTGGCGGGCTCGGTGTGCCTGAACGACGTGCTGATGAACTACTTCGTCGTCGAGGCCCCGCTGGGCGGCGTCAAGGCGAGCGGCCTGGGCGTTCGCCACGGGCCCGAGGCGCTGCGGCAGTTCTGCCGGCTGGAGACGATCGTCGAGGATCAGCCCTTCACCGGCCGGCTGTCGCCCTTCATCCAGAAGCAGCTCATGTTCCCGTACCGGTCGCGGACGTTGCGGGTGCTGCGCTGGGTGATGCGGCGGGTGTACTGAGGCGGGCGCGAACGGGCGAGGCGCGTGGCTACGCCCGGGGGTGAAACTTGTCGTACACCTTGCGCAGGTGGCCCCGGCTGAGGTGCGTGTAGATCTCGGTCGTGCCGATGTCGGCGTGCCCCAGCATGGCCTGCACGGCGCGCAGATCGGCGCCCCGCTCGACCAGGTGGGTGGCGAACGAGTGCCGCAGCTTGTGGGGTGAGATGCGCTTGCGGATGCCGGCGGCCACCGCGTAGCGCGAGATCAGCTTCCAGAAGCCCTGGCGGGTCATCCCCCTGCCGCGCGGGGTCAGGAACAACGTGTCCGTGGTGGTCCGCACGAAGGCGGCGCGCGACGTCTCGAGGTAGCTGCGCACACCGGCGATCGCCACCTCGCCCAGCGGCACCAGCCGCTCCTTCTTCCCCTTGCCGAAGGCCAGCAGGTACCCGGCGTCGAAGTTGATGTCGCCCAGGCGCAGCTTCACCAACTCGGACACGCGCAGCCCGGTCGCGTACAGCGTCTCCAGCATCGCGGCGTCGCGCACGCCGCGCGCGTGACGCCGATCGGGCGCCGCCAGCAGCCGGTCCACCTCCTCGACGGTCAGGAACTGCGGCAGCTTCCTTCCGAACCGGGGCAGGTCGATGTCCTCGGTGGGGTTCGCCTCGTTCAGACGCTCGGCCTTCAGGAAGCGGAAGAACTGCCGCAAGGCCACCAGGCGGCGCGCCTGCGAGCGGGCGCTCAGCTTGTCGTCCGTCAGCTTCACCAGGTGCTCGAGGATCAGCGGCGGCTGCACCGCCGTCGGGTGCACCACCTGGCGCGCGCGGGCGAACAGCGCGAAGGCGGCCAGGTCCTGCCCGTAGGCGGCGATGGTGGCCGGCGCCAGCGCGCGCTCGACCTTCAGGTGGTCGAGGAACTGCTGGATGGCCAGATCGAACGTCAGGGGCACTGATCGATCGTCCCCCCTGGCGCGGCCCAGGCAAGTTTTCGCTCGGGCGGGCGGGTGAACGGCCTGGTCAGGGCGCCGGAGGCGCGGTCCGCAGCCAGTCGACCAGCTCCTTGTGGACCGCGGCGGCGTCGATGACGGTGACGCGGTCGAACAACCCCCGCGTCTCCTTTGCCCGCAGCTCGCCCAGGACCAGATCCAGCGCCCGCCGGGCCGGCACGGCGTCGACGTCGCGGCCGGGAGGCGCCAGCGCCAGCTCGCGGACGCCCAGGCCCCGCGCCGCCGCCACCAGCCGCGACATGGCGGCGCGGAAGCGCGCCCCCGAGAAGCCGGCCCGGGGCCCCAGGCCCAGCACCATCGCCACGCGCCAGGGCAGCCGCCCTCCCGTGGGCAACAGCAGTTGCTCGCCCTCGGCGCCCCCCAGGCGGCCCGACTGGATCAGCCCGGAGAGCTTCCCGCACAGGCGCCAGTCGAGGAGCCCCGCGGCCCCGCGTAGCGGGCGTACGTCCTCCCAGATGTGGACCGCCAGCAGCTCGCCCCGGCCCTCCCCGTCCCAGCGCGCCAGGTCGACGGTCGTCACGCCCACGATCGGCGGCGAGGCCGGCGAGGCGGCGGACGGCGAGGCGGCGGCGGGGCGCGCTTCCACCGGTTCGCTCAGCGGCGCAGGTTCAGCTCGGTGACCGCGCGGTCCAGCAGGCCGTTCACGAAGGCCGCCCCCTCGGCGGTGCCGAAGCGCTTCGTCAGCTCGATGGCCTCGTCCAGCGCCACGTTGGTGGGCACGTCCTTGCCGAACTTCAGCTCGTACAGCGCCAGGCGGATGACGTTGCGCTCGACCAGGGCCATGCGCTCGAGCCGCCAGTTCCGCGACAGGCCTTGCACGATCTCGTCCAGCTCCGCGCGGTGGGCGCTGACCCCCTCGACCAGGGCGTCGACCATCTTCCGGTCGAACGGCGCGGCGGGGATGGACGGGGCGGCGCCGACGTTCTCCTCCTCCTCGGCCTCGGGCCCCAGGTGATCGAAGTAAAGGCGAATGCCAGCGCGGGCGTCCAGCTCGGGGCTGACGTCCATCTGGGTCAGGATCTGCAGCGCGATCTCTCGCGCGCGACGTCGCGGTCCAACCATCGCGGTTCGTTCTACTCTATTTTTTCCGGGCCGGGGTGGCCGAGAGCGCCGACACCGGCTTGCCGGCCGCGGCCGGCTCCAGCGAGGCGTACAGATCGGCCATCTCGATGGCGACCAGGGCGGCGTCGCTGCCCCGGTTTCCCGCCTTCGTGCCGGCCCGCTCGATGGCCTGCTCGATCGTCTCGCAGGCCAGCACGCCGCAAGCGATGGGCACCCGCCCCTCGCCCGCCAGCCGCATGATCCCGGCGACGGCCTGATTGACGACCAGGTCGAAGTGCGGGGTGGCGCCGCGGATCACGACGCCCAGGCAGATCACCGCGTCGAAGCGGCCGGTGTCCACCACCCGCTGCAGCAGGCCCGGGATCTCCAGCGCCCCGGGGCAGCGGAAGATCTCCACGTCCTCGACCGAGCCACCCGTGCGGCGCACGGCGTCCAGCGCCCCGTCCACCAGGCGGTCCCCGATCAGCTCGTTGAAGCGTGACGCGACGATCGCGAACTTGCGGCCCGCGCTGTTCAAGACGCCTTCGTGGATCATCGGCGGCCTCTTCGATTCGGATTTCAAGGGGGGCATCGTCTCAACCTTGTTCCCGAAGAGGTAACACTTTCGCGGCCGCTCGCATAGGAACACACTCGACGATGTCCAGACCGTAGCCGCTGGCGCCCACGACCACCCGCGGGTTGTTCGTCATGAGGCGGATCTTTCCGCACCCCAGATCCGCCAGCACCTGCGCCCCCAGACCGAAGTCGCGCAAGCGGTTCACCGGCCCGGTGGAGGCCGGGGGCACCGGCCCGCTGCCCTGCCCGCGCGCTATCTGGGCCTGGAAGTCCTCCAGCATGCTGGCGCGGCCCCGGGGAAAGACGTAGAGCAGCACGCCCCGGCCCGCCTCCTCGATCATGCGCAGGGCCGTGCCCACCGAGGCCAAAGACGCGGGATCGCCGCCCATCAGGAAGACGTCCCGCAGCACGCTGGCCGTCTGCACGCGCACCAGCGTCGGCTGATCGGGCCGGGGGTCACCCAGCACGAAGGCCAGGTACTCGGTGTCCTCGACGTCGGTGGCGTAGACGCTGGCGCGGAAGTCGCGCGTCAGGCCGGGCAGTCCGGGGCGGACCGTGGCCGTCGAGACGCGGCGGACCAGGATCTCCTGGGTCAGCCGGTACTCGATCAGGTCCGCGATCTTCAGCAGGGGCAGGTCGTGCGCCTTCGCGAAGGCGACCAGGTCCGGCATGCGCGCCATCTCGCCGTCGTCGCGCATGATCTCGCAGATGACGGCCGCCGGTTCGCGCCCGGCCAGGCGCGCCAGGTCGACGGACCCCTCGGTGTGTCCCGAGCGCACCAGCACGCCCCCGCGCCGGGCGCGCAGGGGGAAGATGTGCCCCGGGGTGACCAGATCCTCGGGCCGCGTCTCGGGCGCGACGGCGACGCGCACCGTCTCCGCCCGCTCGCGCGCGGAGATGCCGGTGGTCATGCCGACCCGGGCGTCGATGCTGACCGTGAACGCCGTCGAGCGCGGCGAGCGGTTGTCGGCCGCCATCATCGGCAAGCCCAGGTGGGCGACCCGGTCCTCCGTCAGCGACAGGCAGATGAGGCCCCGGCCGTGCCTGGCCATGAAGTTGATGGCGTCGGGTGTGACCAGATCGGCCGCCATGGCCAGATCGCCTTCGTTCTCGCGGTCCTCGTCGTCGACGAGGATGACCATGCGGCCCGCCCTGATCTCGGAGATGGCGTGCTCGACGGCGGTGATCTGGCTGGCGGGCGGGGACGGGCTCATGGGGTGACTCCAGGGGCAGGGACGCGGACATAGTGAGCGACCAGGCGGTCGACGTGCTTGGCGATCAGATCGGCCTCCAGGTTCACGCGGGCGCCGGGCGCCAGCTGCCCCAGGTGCGTGACGGCCAGCGTGTGGGGGATCAGGGTGACGCCGAAGCGGCCTCCCACGGCCGTGTTGATGGTCAGGCTGACCCCGTCGACGGTGATCGATCCCTTGGGAACCAGGTAGCGGGCCAGCTCGGGGGGCGCGTCGATCTCCAGCTCCAGCGCCTCGCCGCGCGGCCGGGCGGCGGCCACCACCCCCACCCCGTCGACGTGGCCAGCCACGATGTGACCGCCCAGGGGATCGCCGGCGGCCAGCGGCGCCTCCAGGTGAACCAGCTCGCCCTCGCGCCGCTGCGCGAAGGTGGTGCGGGCCAGAGTCTCGGGCCCCACGTCGGCCGCGAACCGGCCGGGCGCGCGGTCCACCACCGTCAGGCAGACGCCATCGACGGCGATGCTGGCGCCCAGTGGCAGCCGTTCCACCGGCAGCGCCGTCGTCGATACGACCAACCGTCGCGTGTCGGTGCCCGGCCCCCACGCCGCGATCGTGCCCAGTCCCTGGACGATTCCCGTGAACATGAAAGGCCGCCCAGTATAGCAGCCACCGATCCCCCCCCGTCATGAGGGAGGCGGCAGGCGTTCGGCCTGCGCGGCCAGCCTGGAATGCCGCCGCCCGTAAGCCCAGTACACGCACAGCCCCGCCACCAGCCAGATTCCGAAGCGCCACCAGTTGGTGGCGGGCAGTCCCAGCATCAGGACGAACGACATGACCATCGAGGCGACGGGCGTGACCGGATAGCCGATGCAGCGGAACGGCCGGGGCCGTTCGGGCTCGCGCACCCGCAGAGCGATCACGCCGCCGGCCACGACGACGAAGGCGAACAGTGTGCCGATGCTGGTCAGCTCCAGCGCCTGGGCCGGGGTCAGCACCGACGCCGCCACCGCGACGAACACCCCCGTCAGCACGGTCGCCGCCACCGGGGTGCGGCGCCGGGGGTGCAGCCGGCCGAACAGCGGTGGCAGCAGCCCGTCCCGCGCCATCACCATCAGGATTCGGGTCTGCCCCAGCTGGAAGACCAGCAGCACCGCGGTCACCGCCAGCACCGCCCCGAACGCCATCAGCGTCGCCAGGTGATCCAGGCCGGCGCGCCGCAAGGCCAGCGCCAGCGGATCGCCGGTCGCCAGCTCGGGCGACGGCACCAGGCCGGTCATGACCACGGCCGTCGCCACGTACAGCACGGCGCAGATGACCAGCGAGGCCAGCATGGCGCGCGGCAGCGCCCGCTCCGGCCGCCGGGTCTCCTCCGCCGTCGTCGAGACCGCGTCGAAGCCGATGTACGAGAAGAACGCCAGGGAGGCCCCGGTCCAGATTCCGCGCCAGCCGTTCGGGGCGAACGGCCGCCAGTTCGCCGGTTCGACGTAGCGCGCGCCCACGGCGATGAACACCGCCAGCAGCGCCAGCTTGAGCAGCACAAGCAAGCTGTTCACGCGCGCGCTCTCCCGGATCCCCAGCACCAGCAGCATCGTCAGCAGCGCGGTGATGGCGGCGGCGGGCAGATTCAGCGCCAGCACGTGGCCACCCAGCGTGGGCGCGACGGCCCGGATGGCGGGATCCCGCGCCGCCGTCTGCAGATCGGTCGCCAGCCAGGCGGGCAGATCGAGGCCCGTCGCCCCGTGCAGAAACGACCGGAAGTAGTCCGCCCAGCTCTGGGCGACGTACACGTTGCCGATGGCGTACTCGACGATGAGGTCCCAGCCGATGATCCAGGCCCACAGCTCGCCGAACGCGCTGTAAGCATAGCTGTAGGCGCTGCCGGCGGTGGGCACCAGCGCGGCGATCTCCGCGTAGCAAAGGGCGGCCAGCCCGCAGGTGAGCGCCGTCAGCAGGTAAGAGATCACCAGCGCGGGCCCGGCCCCGGGCGCGTCCGCCGTGCCGGCGGCCATCTGCCCGATGCTGGAGAAGATGCCGGCGCCCACGATGGCCCCGACCCCCAGCAGGGTCAGGTGTCCGGTCCCCAGGACCCGCCGCAGCTCCCCCGGGGCAGTCGCGGGGCTGTCCCCCTCCCCGCTGTCGCCAGCTTCCGTGCCGCCGCTTCCGGCGGCGCCGCGCGGCCGGTCGAGCGGCTTGCGGCGAAAGAGAGCGAAACGCGACGGCACCGCCGGCACGCTGCCCGCGGAAGACGGCGCGGTCAAGGGGCCGTCAGGCGGCCACGTCAGGCTGGTCCGGCGCCGACCACGTCGGCTTCCATCAGCACGTCGTCGCCGATCCGGCGCAGGCGCGCCGGACCCAGGCGCAGCGCCTCGGCCAGGGGCCGCCCGGGGCCGCTGGCGATGCTCAGCCCGCCCCCCAGCAACCGCGGCGCGAAGAACAGCGCCACCCGATCGACCAGGCCCGCGGCCAGAAAGGCCCCGTGGACGGCCGCCCCGCCTTCGACCAGCACCGACTGGATCTCGCGCGAGGCCAGCTCGGCCAGCATCGCCTCCACCGAGAATCGTCCCTGGTGCGACGAGGGCAGCAACGCCACCTCCGCGCCCGCCGCCACCAGCGCCCGCGTCCGCGCCGGGGACGCGCCGTGACCAGCCACCACCAGCGTGGGCGCCTCGGCGGTCGTCGCGATCAGACGCGCGGAGGGCCTCACCGAGAGCCGCCCGTCCATGATCACGCGCAGGGGCTGGGCGCGCTTGCCGCGGCCGGGGCGGCGATCGGTCAGCAAGGGATCGTCGGCCCGCACGGTCCCTGCCCCCACCAGCACCGCGTCGTGGGCCGCGCGCAACGCGTGGGCCGCCTGTCGCGCCGGCGGGCCCGTCAGCCAGGCGGGCGCCGCCGCGGGTCGGGCCAGCCCATCGGCGATGAAGCCGTCCCAGCTGGCGGCCACCTTCAGCGTCACCAGCGGCCGCTTGCGGGTGACCCAGGTGAAGAAGGCGCGGTTCAGCTCGCGGCACTCGGCCTCCAGGCAGCCGACGTCGACGCGCACGCCAGCCCGCCGCAGCCGCGCGATGCCGCGGCCGTCGACCAGGGGGTTCGGGTCGCGCACACCCACCACCACGCGGGCCACCCCGGCGGCCAGCAACGCCCGGGTGCAAGGCGGCGTGCGCCCCAGGTGATCGCAAGGCTCCAGGGACACGTAGACCGTCGCCCCGGGCGCCCGGCCCCCCAGCTTCGCCAGCGCGTCCACCTCGGCGTGCGCGGTCCCCGGCCGGCGGTGGTAGCCCTCGGCCACGACCCGCCCCCGTCGCACCACGACCGCCCCCACCATGGGATTGGGACGGGTGGTGCCCGCGCCCCGCCGGGCCAGCACCAGGGCGCGCCGCATGAAACGCCGGTCGCTCTCGTCGAACAGCGGCCTCATCCCCTGCCCGCGCCCGCCCCTCACCGCCCGGCCGTCACTTTCGCGGGCCTCCGCGCGCCTCGACCAACGCCTGCAGCTCATCCATCAGCTCAGAGACGTCGCGGAACGATCGGTAAACAGAGGCGAATCTCACGTAGGCCACGTCGTCGATGTTGCGCAGCGCCGCCATCACCGCGTCGCCGATGCGCGACGAGGGGACCTCCTTCTCGCCCGTCTCCTGCAGGTCGCGCTCGATGCGATCGACGGTCCGCTCGATGGTGTCCGACGAGACGGGGCGCTTCGAACAGGCGCGCTTCAGGCCGGTCAGGACCTTCGCGCGATCGAAGGGTTCGCGCCGGCCGTCCTTCTTCACGATCAGCGGCAGGATCTCGTCGATGCGCTCGTACGTCGTGAAGCGGCGGCCGCAGCTGACGCACTCGCGGCGGCGGCGAATGATCTGCTCGTTGTCGGAGGGCCGCGTGTCGACGACTTTGTCCTCGATGGCGGTACAGAACGGGCAGCGCATGGATCGGCTGCCTGTTTAACATGCGGGCCGGCGTCGCTGTTGTATGTTTGCCCCGATGAGCGAGCTTCACATCACCGTCAATGGCGAGGCGCGCGCTGCCGCGTCCGGCACCACCGTGGCGGCCTTGCTGCAGTCCATGGGGGTCGACCCCACCCGGGTGGCCATCGAACGGAACGAGGAGGTCGTCCCCCGCGCCACCTGGACCGCCGCCCCGCTGGCGGACGGCGACCGCCTGGAGATCGTCTCCTTCGTGGGCGGAGGCTCGGACCCGGCCCCCGCGAGCGGGGACGACGTGCTGGTGATCGCCGGCCGCGCCTTCCACTCGCGGCTGCTGGTCGGCACCGGAAAGTACCGGACGCTGGAAGAAGGACGGGAGGCCATCGACCGCTCGGGCGCCGAGATCGTCACGGTGGCCCTGCGCCGGGTGGACCTGACGCCCGGCAAGCCGAACGTGCTGGACACCGTCGATCGGAAGCGCCACACCCTGTTGCCCAACACCGCCGGCTGCTACACGGTCGAGGAGGCGGTGCGCACTTGCCGGTTGGCCCGCGAGCTGGGGATGGCCGACATGGTCAAGCTGGAGGTCATCGGCGACCCCCAGACGCTGTTCCCGGACGGCGAGGCCACGGTGGCGGCCGCCAAGATCCTGGTCAAGGAAGGGTTCGTCGTCCTTCCTTATTGTATGGACGACCCCATCGTGGCCCGGAAGCTGGAGGACGCCGGCTGCGCGGCCGTGATGCCGCTGGCCGCCCCGATCGGGTCGGGGCTGGGCATCCGCAACCCGTACAACATCCGCATCATCCTGGAACGCGCGAAGATCCCCGTCATCGTGGACGCCGGGGTGGGCACGGCGTCGGACGCCGCGGTCGCGATGGAGCTGGGGTGCCACGGCGTCCTGATGAACACGGCCATCGCCGAGGCCAAGAACCCGGTCCTGATGGCCGAGGCGATGCGGGACGGTGTCATCGCGGGACGGAAGGCGTTCCGCGCCGGGCGCATCGGCCGGAAGTTGTACGCGAACGCGTCGTCGCCGCTGGGCGGCCTGATCGAGTGAGCGGGGCCGCGGGGGCCCCCCGCCTCTATCTGGTCACCGACCGGACCGCCACGAACGGGCGCCCCCTGGTCGATGTGGTGGAGCGGGCCCTGGAGGGAGCGGGTGCGCACGCGCGCGCGGTCGCCGTTCAGCTGCGCGAGAAGGACCTGGACGGGCGGTCGCTGCTGCAGCTGGCCCGGGCGCTGCGGCAGGTGACGGCTCGCCACGGGGCGCGCCTATTCGTGAACGATCGGGCCGACGTGGCGCTGGCCGCCGGCGCGGATGGGGTCCACCTGGGCGCCAGCGCGCTGGGCCCGGCGGACGTGCGGGCGTTCGCCCCGGGTTTGCAAATCGCCCTGTCCACCCATGCCGCAGCCGAGGTGCTCCGGCATCGTGACGCTCCGTGGCTGTCCTTTGTCGTTTTCGGTCCGGTATTCGAAACGCCGTCCAAGCGCGCGTACGGCCCGCCTTTGGGGCTGTCGGCCCTGCGGGACGCATGCGGCGCCGGCTTGCCTGTGGTGGCGATCGGCGGGCTCGACGGAGATCGGGCCCCAGCGTGTCGCCAGGCGGGGGCTGCCGGCGTCGCGGTGATCCGGGCGGTTTTCAGCGCGGTCGATCCCGGCCGCGCGACGGCCGGTTTTTTCGGAGCGATTGAAAGCACTTGACAGCTTTTCTCAGCGCTGTACCGTGCGTTCCTAGAATTCCGTGGTCTGCGCCCCGGAATAAGTAACTCAATGTTCGAGGAGGGCAGTAATGGCAACTGGCAAGGTGAAATGGTTCAACGATGCGAAGGGTTTCGGGTTCATCGCGCGTGAGGATGGCCCGGACGTGTTCGTCCACCACTCGGCGATTGTCGCCGAGGGTTTCCGCTCGTTGAGCGAGGGACAAGAGGTCGCGTTCGACATCGTCGAAGGCCCGAAGGGTCTTCAGGCCGCGAACGTTCGCAAGAGCTGAGGGGTTAGCGCAGCACTCAGGTTCTGGACCTCTTGAGACCAGACCAAGGCCGGGTATCTCACGATGCCCGGCCTTTTCCTTTTTTTGGTCCCCTACCCCGTCCGCGCCCAGCTTTTTCCGCGACGCGGTGCCTGCACCGGCGACCGCGGAGGCACCCTAAGGACGACGGCGAGGGAAGATGATATTCCGGTAACCCGGCTGGAGCGGGATGGGTACGGTAGGCGAGGCCGCTGGAAACCCCCCGTTGACCGAACAGGCGTTCACAGGCACCATTTCCGCGAAACCATTGCCATGACAGACCACCACGCCGATCCCAGGCGCAAATTTCTGAAGTTGCTCGCTGGTGGCACGACGGCCGTGCTCGGCGCGCTGGCCGCCATCCCCGGACTGGGGATGCTGCTGCACCCCCTGCGAGCCCGGTCCTCCGGCCCCGGCAGCGAACCCATCCGCGTGGCGGCCGTCCCCGCTGACCTGAAGCCGGGCAAGCCGGTGCGCGTCGACGTCATCAGCAACGTCGTGGACGGATGGTCACGCTACGAGAAGGTGAAGCTGGGCGCTGCCTGGCTGACCCGCAGCCCGGAAGGACGGGTGCGGGCCTTCTCCACCGTGTGCCCGCACCTGGGGTGCGGGATCGACTGGGACGACAAGAACGGCCGGTTCTTGTGCCCCTGCCACCAGTCCGGCTTCGGGACCGACGGCCAGTGCCAGTACGGCCCCTCGCCGCGCGGCCTGGACGAGTTGGAGGTCGTGGCGACCGACACCGAGATCCGGGTCCGCTACCAGCGGTTCAAGGTCGCGACGAAGACGAAAGAACCCATCGGATGAGCGAACATCATCCGCCCCGGAGCGCTCCGCGGCACGGGCACGCCCACCCCCCCCAGACAGCCCTGACCCGCTTCGGCGCCTGGCTGGACTCCCGCACCGGCTACTCCACCGTCGTCAAGCTGATCACCGACGAACCGATCCCCGGCGGCGCGCGCTGGTGGTACGTCTTCGGGTCGATCCTGTCTTTTCTGCTGGTGCTCGAGTTCGCCACCGGCGTCGTGCTGGCCGCGTACTACGACCCATCGACCAGCGGCGCCTGGGCGTCGACCGCGTTCATCCAGGACACGCTGTCGTTCGGCTGGTTCGTGCGCGGGTTGCACAGCTTCGGGTCGTCGGCCCTGATCGTGCTGGCCGCCGTGCACGCCATCCAGGTGGTGATCTTCGGTGCCTACAAGGCCCCCCGCGAGATGGGCTGGTTGAGCGGGCTGGGGTTCATGGCCCTGCTGCTGCTGTTCGCGCTGTCCGGCTACGGCATGCCCTGGGACGAGAAGGGCTACACCGCGAAGCAGGTCGACTTCATGATCACGGGCACGGCGCCCATCGCCGGCCCCTTCCTGCAGCGGCTCATGCAGGGCGGCGAGACGATGGGCAACTACACGCTGACCCACATCAACGCCGCGCACACGTACATCCTGCCGGCGTTTGCCCTGCTGCTGCTGGTCGTGCACATCGCGCTGGCCAAGCGAAACGGGCGTACCCCGAAGTGGGGCGTCGACGAGGCCAAGCTGGCGCGCGCCACCCAGCCCTACTGGCCCTACCAGGCCTCGCGTGACGCGGTTGCCTGCGGCGTGACGTTCGTGCTGCTGTCGCTGATCGTGATCGCGACCCACGGCGCCGAGCTGGCCGGACCGGCCGATCCCACCGGCACGTATCAGGCCCGGCCGGAGTGGTACATGCTGCCGGTCTACCAGCTGCGCAAGTACTTCGAGGGCCCGCTGGAGATGCTGATCGTCGTGGTGTCGCCGGCGGTGGTGTCGCTGCTGCTGGGCAGCCTGCCCTGGCTGGACCGGTCTGCCGACCGCGATCCCCGGCGCCGAAAACCGATCCTGTTCGGCGCCCTGTTCGGCGGCGTCATGCTGTGCGTGCTCGGCTACCTACCCATCCGCCATGACGCCCACGACGCCAGCTTTCAACAGTCGCGGGCTGAAGCGGAAGAGCGCGGCCAGCTGGCCCGGACCCTGGCCAAGAAGGGCGTGCTGCCCGAAGGCGGTCTGGCCGTGTACCGCAACGACCCTGCCTTTCATGTGCGCGAGCTGTGGAACGAGCACTGCGCCACCTGCCACGCCTTCACCGGCCGCGGTGGCAAGGACGGGCCGGACTTCCTGGGGTACGGCACGCGTCCCTGGATCAACGCCTTCCTCCGCCAGCCCGACGGCCCCCGCTTCATGGCCGGCGCGAAGTTCGAGAAGGGGATGAAGGCGGTGACAGGCACGGACGACGAGCTGGGCGCGCTGACCGAGCTGGTCTATGCCGAGACCGGCGCCTCCGACGTCGATCGCGCCCTGGTCGAGAAGGGCAAGGGCCTGCTGTCCGAGAAGGACTGCGACTCGTGCCACGACTTCGACGGGACCAGCGGGAACACCGGACCGAACCTGAAGGGGTACGGCACCCTCGCCTATCTGATCGACGTCATCGGGGACGCCGGGGACGAGCGGCTCTACGGCGCGAAGAACAAGATGCCCCGCTTCGCCGGCAAGCTGACGCCGGAAGAGATCGCGGATCTGGGCAAGTTCATCCTGGCCGAGGCCCGGAAGCAGAAGTAGCCGCTGCCGGACGTCCCCCGTTTGCGGCGCCAAAACGGCGCGACTAGCATCGCTCGCAACCGATGCGGATTCGTTCGAGCGTCACCTCGATCTCGTGGATTCCATCGGAAGCCGTCTCTGGCGCTTACAAGCTCCCCTTCTCGATGGGGATCGCCCACTATGATCAGCCGCCGCCGGTCGCCTTCGCCGACCTGAACGCCCTGCGGGCGCTGGCCGGCGAAGACCGCTTCCGCTTCGCCAACTGGCTGTCGGGATGGATCGACGTGGAGGGGGGCCGGGTCGTGGGGGCGGGACTGGACGGTGACGGCGTCGTCTCATCGACGACCCTGCGGCTGGGCCTGGGGTCGATCACGTTCGCGCCGACCATCTACCCCGCGCTGCGCCCGGAACCGGAACACCGTGCCGACGGCAGCGTCCGCTTCGTGCAAACGTGCGGCGGCCGCACGGGCGTCCCGGCCCCGCGACGGGTGAAGCGGCCCCCCTGGTTCCAGGTGGCCGCCGCCTCCGCCTGGACCACGCTGGAGCTGGTGCTGCACCCGGATGGGCGGGCCGAGGCGCGCTTGATCGGCGCCAGCCGCTTCCCGCGTCACTGGATCTACGACGCCACCGGGACGCTGACCCAGAAGACCAGCGTGACGGACTTCAAGACCTGGAGCACCGGCAGCTTCGGCGACCACACGCCCTGGGGGGCCTCCGACTCACCGGCCATCGTGCACGCCGTCGAGACGGCGCTGGAGCGCCAGCTGGCTGGCGTGATCATGCGCGAGGGGCAGAAGCCCGCCATGCGGCGGCTGGACGCGGGCGAGACGCTCTGTGAACAGGGAGCGCAAGGGCACGAGCTGTTCCTGTTGCTCGACGGCGTGCTGGAGGTGCTGGTCGACGGCGCACAGGTGGCCGAGGTCGCCCCCGGGGCGGTGCTGGGCGAGCGCGCGCTGCTGGAGGGCGGCAAGCGCACGTCCACCCTGCGGGCGGTGACTCCCTGCCGGGTGGTGGTCGCCGCCGAGGACAAGGTCGATCGAGAACGCCTGCTGGCGCTGGCCGAGAACCACCGCCGCGAGGCGTCCGGGGCACATGGCCGGCCGCCGACCGGAGACGGGTCCCGGTAGCCGTCGACCCGTCTACTTTCTCCTTTTCCGTCCTTGGCAATCCGAGCTACGATCCTGCCGCCGCTGTCTGAACGTCGCCTGTCGAGGAGGGCTGAGTGATGCGGTCATCGTCGCGATCGGGGTTCAAAGGTCTTGTGGTGGCCGCGCTGGCAGCCGGATTCGTCGCCGCTTGCGGCGGTGACTCCGGGCAGCCGGGAGCCGGTGGAAGAGGCGGTACGGCCGCAGGCGGACGAGGCGGGGGCGGGTCAGGGGTGGGCGGCGTGCACGCCGGTGGCGGCGGCTCGGGCCAGGGCGGGTCAGGAATCGGCGGGCTCGGTGGCGGGCACGGCGGCGCCGCCGGCGGGACCATGGCGGGGAGTGGCGGCCAGAGCGGCGGCGCGGGCGCCGGCGCCGCGGCGACGGGAGGCATGGCCGCGGGCGGCGGTGTCCCCGGACTGGGCGGCGGCGCCGGTGGAAGGACTGGGCTCGCCGGCGCGGCCGGCGGCGGCACCGGCACGGGAGGCGCCGGCGGGCGCGGAGGAGCGGCCGGGGCTTCCGGTCGCGGCGGTCTGGCCGGCAGCGGCGTCGCCGGCAGCGGCGTCGCGGGCAACGGCATGGGTGGCGCGGGCGTCGGCGGCGCGGGCGGCTCGCCCGTCGTCTCCTGCTCGGGGACCTCGATGGTGCCCGGACGCCCCGTGTTGTGGGGGCCGATCCGGGGGGCGTACACGGGGAGCGCCACGGCCGATGCCGCGCTGATGACGTTGCGTCCGACGTTCGTCTGGCACGCACCGGCGGGGTGCGCCGCCGACACCTACGAGCTGCAGGTGGACAATTCCTGCGCGCCCGGCCAGATCGCCAGCTGCGCCTTTCCCAGCCCCGAGATCGCCACGTCGGTCCCCTCCAGCACCACGCGCTTCACGCCCTCGACCGCGCTGGTGGTTCAGACCACCATTCCCGTGGGGGCGATCTATTCCTGGCGCGTGAGGGCCTGTGCCGGGGCAGGCACCTGCGGAGCCTGGTCCGAGGTGGGTTACCTCAACGTCGGACGCGTCTTGAACGACATCAATGGCGACGGCTATGCCGACGTCGTTGCCCAGAGCAACGACCGGACGATTTCTGCGTCGGGGTTCGAGATCTATCCGGGAGGCGCCGCGCCGGCCGCCGCCGCGCCCGTTCATCTGGCAGGTCCCCTTCTGGAACGGTTCCTTCCTACGTCGCGCCGGTGTTCGTCGGGGACGTCAACGGCGACGGCTTCGGCGATTTCCTTTGCCGCTCCTACAATTCGTTCACCAACATGACCACGCCGCTCGTCTTCCTGGGCGGGGCCAACCTGTCCGCGTTGAGCGCCGTCTCGCTGGTCGGCAGCGCGCTTTCCAACCACCTGAACTCGTTCGCCGATGCCGGCGACTTCAACGGCGACGGGTTCTCGGACATCGTCGAGGACGTCGCCAACGGGGTGTTCACGGAGCCGCTGACCTGCTACGTCTACTTCGGAGCCGCGGCGTTCGTCGCGAAGGGGCCGGATCTGCAAGCAAACGGACCGCTGACCGACGGTCTCATTCAGGTCGAGTCCGCGGCCGGCATCGGTGACCTCAACGGCGACGCATTTCCCGACGTCGCCCTCTTCCACACCGCCGGCAACACGGGCCTGATCCGGATCTTGCTCGGTGGCACCGCCCCCGACCTGACCTCGGACGGCGATATTTCTCTCGGATCCTTCTCCGCGGTCCCGGTGGGCGATCTGGATGGTGATGGATACGATGATCTCGCGGTGAGCCAGGCCGGCTACGGGATCATGCATGGCGGTCCCACCGTTCCCACGGGCTATTCCGTCACCGACCCCACCAACGGCACCACCGTCACCCTGGCGGGGTTCGACATCAACGCCGACGGGCACCCGGACTTCCTGCTGTCAGGCGGGCGCGGTCTCGTGCTCGGTGGTCCCACCCTCACCCCGGTCGCCGGTCTGACCGCCTTGACCACCGCCTCTCCCTCGGGACCGTACACCTGGGCGGACTACAACGGCGATGGCCGGCCCGACTTCGCGACCAGCGACCCAACCAGCCATCAGATGATCCTGTTCCTGAACGACGGAACTCTGAATCCGCCGGCCTCGGCGCCTCTTTCCGCGCCGTCCGCCTACGTGCTGAACGGCTCGTTCGCCTACGGTCACTGACGAATCAGCTCTCCGCTCCGGAGGGGCTGGACCTCGTGAGAGCCCCACCCTCATAGGACTGTCCCTGCCCAGCCCCTCCAGGCGAAGAACCGGCGTTCAGCCCTTTTGGGACTTCGCGCCGGTCTTGTGAACTTTTCCTGCTGCCTTCTCGTCCTTCTTCGTCGTGGTGACGGAAGCGTGGGCGGACTCGGCCGGCTTGGCGGCGGGCGGTTGGGCGGCCGCCAGCTTGCCGTCCAGCTCGGTGACCTTGTTCTGCAGCGCCGTCACCTGCGACCGCGAGGCGTCCAGCTGGGTCTTCAGGTTTTCGCGATCCTGGTTGGCCTGCGCCAGCTCTGACTTCGTCTTGTCGAGCTCGCTCGAGGAGCATCCAGCTCCGGCCAGGCCGAGCGCCAGGGTGGTTCCCAACAAGATTCTCCGTAACGACATCGTGTCCTCCGTGGGCGGGCGATGGATGAGCGCGTGCGCTCCTCGTCCCAGCATCAGCCGTTCCAACGGAAATCCGCGCCGTACCGCGGGCCTCGCACCGAGGCGCGGGCGCTTTCGTTCCGTCGCCGCTGGCGACGGAACGTTTCTTTACGGACTGGTCGGCATCAGCGTCTCGCCGCCGCCCGGGCCCGAGGCGATCGGCTGGCTGAAGAACTCCAGCGTGGCGACCCGCGCCACGCGGACCAGCGTCCCCGGCCGGATCGGCACCTCCACGCCCTTGGCGACGGGCACGCCGTCGACCTCGGTCAGCTGCTCGGACACCGGCCGCAGGCGGAAGCCGTCAGGGTAGCGGCGCAGCTCGAACTGCCAGCGCGAGATCTTCAGCGTGTCCGCGACCTCGGTCATGCTCAGCACGACATCGTTCGCGGCCACCCCCTCGTTCTCCTGCAGGCGGCCGAACGAGATGGTGTCCTGGGGCGGCAACCGCACCTGCCAGCCGGTCTCGCGGATGCGCACGGAGTCGGGATACAGGTTGCGATCCCGCCACTGCAAGGACAGCAGATCGACCGGTCGGAAGATCCCCTTCAAGGCCACCGGCCCCAGCACCCGGCTGGACAGCCGGTAGAACGTGTTCGAGAAGCTGCGGAAGACGTCCATCGTCATCCGGATCTCACCCGGCGAGGCGGAGGCCGTCACGCGCGCGGCCAGGTTCACCGCCTCGCCCGTCACCTGCTGCCCGTCGGTCAGCACGGGCCCCCAGTGCAGGCCCAGCCGCAGCTGAAGCTGATGCTCGCGGGGGCGGGTCAGGTTGTCGCCCGAGATCAGGGTCTGCAGCTCGATGAAGGCACCGGCCGCGGCCTCGGCGGTCGGGAACACCATGAAGGCGCCGTCGCCCGCCGTGTCAACGATGCGCCCCTGGCGGGCCGACACCGTCTGCTGCAGGAAATCGAAGTGACGCTGCTGCAGCTTTCTCCCCGCTTCGTCCCCGAAGCGCGCGAAGTACTCGGTCGAGCCGACGATGTCCGCGAACCCCAGCGCCAGCTCCTTCTCGAAGCGGACCTTCAGCTCGCGCGACAGCAGATCCTGCAGGCGGATGATCTCGGTCATCGACATGCGCCGGATCGATTCCGTCACCGAACCCTGTTCCGAGTCGGCCGCCATGTCGGCAAAATACTACGTCAGTCGAGAAAGCGGGTGCGGTTCTCGGGCGAGGGCAGCGTGCAGGCGTCCAGGCGGCCGAAGATGCGGTACCGGTTGTTGGCGACGCGATCGTAGACCCAGTCCCGCACCAGGGGCGGCACGGCCAGCAGCACCGACAGGGCCGGCCAGGCCCCGGGCAGCGCCCGCGCCAGGCGCAACGCGGCGCTGGAGCGGTAGAACAGCCGCTCCCGATCGGTGCCCGGCGCCTGGACGAGGATGATCGACTGCGGGTCGCCGTCGACAGGCGGCTGGCCGTGGCGGCGCAACAGCTCGGCGGCCACCGGCCCCTGCAGGGCCGCGAAGTGGATGCGGCGCGCCCGGTCGCGCGGCAGCAGGAAGCTGACGATGCGGCTGCACAGGCCGCACACGCCGTCGTAAAGGACGATGACGTGGTCCGCGGGGACGCTGGCCAGCTTGGGGAGCGCCGCCGACGGCAAGGCGACCAGCGGCGATGCCTCGCCGGCCCAGGGCTCAGCCGATGCCATGCCGCTTCACCTTTTCCATGAAGGTGCGCAGCGGGACGCCCAGCAGGCGGGCCGCCTTGGTCTTGTTGCCGCCGGTCGCCTGCAGCGCGCTCTCGATGCGCTCGCGCTCGAACTGGCGGTTGGCGTCCGCCAGCGATGGCGCCTCGCCGGGGGCGCGGGCGGGGGCCGGGCCCGGGGCCATACGGGAGGGCAGCGTGTCGGCCGCGATGTCCTCGGCGGGGATCAGCCGCTGGCTCAGGTGCTGGGCCGAGATGGACGCGTCGGTCACCGTGGCCGCCAGGTACTCGCACACGTTGCGCAGCTCGCGGACGTTCCCCGGCCAGGCGTGCGCCTCCAGCAGCCGCTGGGCCGGATCCGAGAAGGGCAGCGGGCCGCGCCCCAGCAGCCGGCGCGCACCGTCGACGAAGGCACGCGCCAGGATGGGGATCTCCCGGCGCCGGGCCCGCAACGGGGGCAAGCGGACCACGGCCGCGCTCAACCGGTAGAACAGGTCCTCGCGGAACCGTCCCCCCTTCACGTCGTCCATCAGGTTGCGATGGGTGGCCGCCACCACCCGGATGTCGATGGTCCGCTCCTGGACCGAGCCCAGGCGGGTGACCCGGCGCGCTTCCAGCACCCGCAGCAGCTTGGCCTGCACGGCCGGCGACAGGTCTCCGATCTCGTCGAGGAAGACCGTCCCGCCGGAGGCGCTCTCCAGCAGCCCGGGCTTGGCGTGGAACGCGCCGGAGAAGGCCCCCCGTTCGTGGCCGAACAGCTCGCTCTCCGCCAGGGTCTCGGGCAGCGACGCGCAGTTGATGGTGACCAGCGCCTGCTTGGCCCGGCGGGACCAGAAGTGCAGCGCGCGCGCGGCCAGCTCCTTGCCGGTGCCCGTCTCCCCCAGCACCAGCACCGACAGATCGCTGGGGGCCAGCAGCTCCAGCTGGCCATACAGGTTCAGCATGGCGTCGTCGGCGACCAGCGCCGTGCGATCGCCGAGAGGGATCTCCCGTCCGCTCGGTCCCAGCGTGACCTCGGCGGCGCCGGAGGCCTCGCCCTTGTCTTCCACGAAGGCGGCCGTGACGTCGCCGAAGCTGATGATGTCGCCGTAGGTCAGCAGGCGGTCCCCCTGCAGGCGCTCGCCGTTCACCCGGGTGCCGTTCTGGCTGCCCTGATCGGTCAGCATCACCAGGCGCGGTCCCACCATCAGCGTGGCGTGCTGGCGCGACACCAGGGGCGACGCGATCTGGATGGCGGCCTCGGGCGAGCGGCCCACCACGGCGGTCCCCTTGGCGGGCAGGGGCCAGCTGGTGACGGTGTCCCCCAGCCACACGATCAGCCGATGGCGCGCGCCCAGCAGCTTGGGCGCCTCCATGAAGGGCGTGGTCGGCCCCAGCAATCGCGCCTGTTCACTCTTGTCCGTCGGCATCTTCACCTGCCAAACCCGCGGAACATACGACAGATCAGTCGCTTTCGCCTCCCAGCCAGTCGGCCCGGATCCCCTCCCCCATGCGCGACTCGACCCGATCGCGGAACTGCTTCTTCAGCTTGTCCGCGATCTGACCCATCCGCTGCTTCGACACCCCGAAGCGCGCGCCGATCTCCCCCAGCGACAGGGGGTCCTCGGCGGCCAGGTGTTCTTTCCACACGGCGCGCTCGCGCTCGTCGGTCAGCGAGTCGACGAACTCTCCCATCACCTGGTGCAGGTTGCCGCTCATCTCGGCGGTGGCGGCCCTGTCCTCGGGCGAGGCCTGGTCGAGCGGGATGCGTTCCGACAGCGAGTATCCCTCGTCCGCATCGGTGGTCCCGCGGGGATCGAAAGACACCTCGCGCGAGTCGAGGTGCCGTCCCACCTCCTCCAGGTCGTGCTCGGTGACGTCCAGCTTGGCCGCCAGCAGCTTGGGCGTGGGATCGAAGCCGGCCGCCAGCAGCTTCTGGCGCTCCTTCTCCAGCCGGAAGAACAGCTTGCGGCCCGCCCGCGTGTTGCCCACGTGGATCAGCCGCGAGTTCGTCATCAGGAACTTCAGCAGGTAGGCGCGGATCCAGTAGGCCGCGTACGAGCCGAAGCGAGGCCCCAGCGTGGGCTCCCAGCGCTTGACCGCCTCCATCAAGCCGACGCTGCCTTCCTGGAACAGGTCCAGGATGTTGGCCCAGGCGCGCCGGTAATGGTTCGCGATCGACATCACCAGCCGCAGGTTGTGAACCACCAGGCGGCGGGCCGCGTCCATGTCCCCCGCCTCCCGCACCGCCTTGCCCAGCCGGCGCTCCTCTTCCTCGGACAGGCGGGGATAGCGCCGCACCTCGGCCATGAACCGGGCCACCGGATCGCGGGGAAGCTCCGGCGAGACGACGTCCGCCTGGGCCGGCAGGCGCGCCAGCGCGCCGCGTGTCGCCCTGGCGCGTCCGGACGGCTCTGCCGCGGCGTCGAGCTCCGCGTCCGCGGCCGGAACAAACACGCCATCGACCTCGGGACCGGCCTCCACCAGGTCGATGGGCTCCTCGGGCGAGTCTTCTCGCTCGTCGTCCCCGCCGCCCGCGCGGGCCGGCTTCTTGGCGCTTCTGGAATTCGTCATGGACGCTGGTTGTCGCATAGTATGCCGCCGTTGCATGCGCTTGCGGGGGCTCACCACACTTTTCGTGGCGGCGGGGCTGGCGACCGCGGGGTGCACGCCGGGTCCGCGCACAGCCCCGGGGGCGGGCGCCGCCGGCGGTCGCAACGGCGGTTCGGCAGCCACCATCCCGGTCGCCGTGGGCGGAGACGGCCCCATCCCTGAGAGCGAGGCCGCGCGGGGCACGCATCTGGCCCTGCTGTACGGGGCGAATCTGCAGGGGGAGTACGAGAACTGCGGCTGTCCGTCGCATCCGCTGGGTGGCCTGGCCCGGCGAGCCACCGTGGTCGACCGGGCCCGGGGCGAGGCCGACGGCGTCCTGATCGTCGACGCCGGCGACATGCTGCTGCCGCAGGTCTTTCATTCGGACAAGCTGCGTCCCCCACCGCCCGGCGAGTGGGAACGGCGGGCGCGCCTGATCCTGTCCGCGTACCACCGCATGGGGATCACGGCCGTGCTCCCCGCCGAGCGCGACCTGGGCCTTGGGCCCCAGAAGTTAAAGAATTTGTTGAAGTTCACGGACGTCCCCGCCGTCGCGTCGAACGTGGTCGACCCACAGGGCAAGCCGCTGTTCCCGCGCGACCGCCTGGTGACCGTGGCAGGGATTCCGGTGGGCATCTTCGGCGTGGTCGCCCCGCTGCCTGAGGACTCAGCGCTCTGGAAGAGCTGGCGCGTTCGGGCCACGGACCCCGAGACCGCCGCGCGTGAAGAAGTCGCCAGCCTGCGGGCGCGCGGCGCCAGGATGATCGTGGCCCTCCTTCACCTTGGTCCGCTGGGCGCCGCGAACCAGCTGCTGCAGGACGTGCCAGGCATCGACTGGGCCGTCCAGGGCCACACGGGCATGCAGCTGGACCCGCCCTCCGTGGTGGGCGGCAGCCGCCTGCTGGACGCGATGTCGCAAGGCAAGCTGGCGGGCCGGCTGGACGTCCACGTCGTGGGCGGGTCGTATTCGTTCAAGGACCGCGGGGCACGGGCGCAGCTGCTGACCATCGCCGCGGATCACCGCAAGCAGCTGTCGGACCTGGCGCGTCGGGCGGCCGAGGATCGGTCGGGGCAGCTGCAGGATTTTTACCGGCAGCGGCGTACCGCCATCCAGGGCGCCCTGGAGCGCGAGCTCGAGCAAGCGCGTGCCCTGCCCGGTCGGATCGAAGGCAGCTGGTACGAGGGGCGCATCATCCCGCTGGACGATGACATTCCCGATCAGCAAGGCGTCGCCCAGCTGGTGGCGGCCTACGACGCGGAGAGCGCGCAGCGGGCGGCCCGGGGGAGAGGCGTGGGCATCAACCTGGTCGACCCCCGCGCGCCCAGCCCCGCCTCGCCGGCGCCGGTGGGCAACGCGGGACAGGAGAAACCGACGCGGTACGCGGGCAGCGCGGCCTGCGCCGCCTGCCATCCCTCACAGGCGGCCTTCTTCGCGACCACCAAGCACGCACGCGCGCTGGAGGCGCTGGCCTTGCCCGGCCATCCCCGGCGCGACCGCGATCCGGGCTGCGTCAGCTGTCACACCACCGGCTTCATGCTGCCAGGCGGGACGTGGAGCGTCGCCGTGGCCCTCGACCGGCTGAAGAACGTCGGGTGCGAGTCGTGCCACGGGCCCAGCCTGGGTCACATCAGCGTGGCCGACAAGAAGACGAGCACGCACCGGCAGGTGCCCGAAACCGTCTGTCGTGGCTGCCACACCCCTGATCAGACCAACGGCGAGTTCGACTACCCGAAGTTCCGGGCGGCCATCACCGGTCCCGGCCACGGCGGCTGAGCGCGGGCCCGGCGTCGCGGCGCCGCTGTCCCCCGCAGCGGGCTGCCATGGCCAGTCGCCCGTCCCGTCGCCCCGCAGCGGCCTGCTATCGGCCGTCTGGCCGCCGGGGCTGGGGAGGCTCACCATTCCACCGCGAAGGGCATCGCCGTCAGCTCTTCGCGCAGGTACGGCCGCCGCGCCGGCGACGAGCCACGCCACACGACGCTGAGCGTGGACGTATCGGGCTGGATGACCACGGAGTGAATCACGGGGACGGTCGGCAACAGATTGCCCGTCCGCCCGTCGACCGACAGCTTCGGACGGTGGCTGGGCAGGTGCAGGCGAAGCGTCCCGCGCCTGGGGCTGAGGTTCAGCAACACGATCGTCTCCCCGCCAGAGAGATGGGGCAGACGCAGGCCGAGAGAGGCGCCGTTCACGCCCTCGAACGCCGGGGCCGCCGGGGGGTCCTTCTCGACCAGGATGTCGGGCTGGCAGTGACCGAATCGCACCTCCCCCACCCGTCCCGGATCGACGATGGGATCGCAGGCGGCCAGGGCGCCCAGCCAGGCGGCGCGGGGAAAGGCGCCATAGTCGAGCCAGCCCAGGCTGGCAGGCACGGGCTGCAGCGGCCACCGCCCCACCTCGCCGGCGGCCAGGCGCTCCGGGACGAGCAGGTCCTGCGGATCCTCGAGGTTGGGGAGCTCCAGCGCCTCGACGGCGGTGCGCGTGGCCTCCACCAGGAAGCCCCGGCCGGCGGGGTTGCGCGGGTAAAGAAACGGGCTGGCGGCGGTAACCAGCGCCGCCTCGGTACCGGACGCCAGGTAGGGCTGCAGCAGCGCCGCGGGGTTGCCGCAGCTGGCCTCGGCCAGGGCGTCCCGCCCGCCGTAGGCAAACGCGTACGACAGGGGGACTCGCTCGGCCACGGCGGGTGGAGAGAAGAGGATCCGACCGTCACGGGCCACCTGACAGCAGCGAGCGCCGAAGACGGCGACCTCCTTCGTGGTTCGACCGACGGAGACGGACGCTGAAAAACGCCGGGCGCCCGGATGATTGTAGGCATGGCCAAGGACCACCAGATCCGTCCTGGGCTTGTACGGCCACAGGTCCGTGTCCTCCTCCAGCAGCAGGCCGCCCGGGGCATAGCGTGGCTCCCGCAGCAAGGGTGCCTGATCAGGGTGGAGGGCGCATTCGCCGTCGGGATCGAACCGGTAGGTGCGCTTCGCCAGAACGCAGAGCAGAGGACGACCGGCCTCGTCGCGTCCGGAGAGCTGGACTGCCGTGCCCACGGGGCTCCCCCTTTCGGTCGTCATCTGGACCACGTTTGCGGAGAGCAGGCGTCAGCAGTTCAAGTCGATGCGCTCGCCGTTCAACTTCACGTCGTCGTTCGCCCGGAGCGCCACGTCGCCACCCGAGCGAATGTCCACCTGTTCGTCGCTGGTGAGGCGCAGGGCCCGGCGCGCGTGCAACGACAGCTGGTCGGCCGTCAGGGCCAGCTCGCCATCGACCACGACGGCCAGCCCGGTACATAGCCGCAGCACCGGACCATCGTCCGTGATCGCGAGCTCGATCCGTTCCAGGCCGTCGCGTCCCACCAGCCGCAGCACCCCACCCGTCTCGCTGCGTTCCAGGAGGAGATGGTACTTGCCGACCGCGAGGCGAGACGGCAGGACCGGCTGGGGCGCCGCCAGGTCGGGGAGCTGGTGTGGGATGGCCATGGTCCCGTTATCGGGGTCGCCCCGATTTCGTTGCAGGCTGGACGGCGATTTGATGCTATCTGGGCGCCCATGTCGCTCGCTGGCCTGTTGAAGGGGAAGGGAAGCAATGGCTTCGGCTACCAGACGACCGCCATGGAGGTCACCGCAGGACTCGACCTGCACGGCCGCACCATGCTGGTCACGGGCTGCTCGTCCGGGCTGGGCCGGGAGACCATTCGCGCCCTGGCCGCCCGCGGGGCGCGCGTGATCGCAACCGCGCGCGACCTCCCCAGGGCTCGCCAGGCCCACGTCGGCATGGCGGGGGACTTCGTTCCCCTGGCGTGCGATCTGTCGGAGCCGGCGTCGATCCGGGCCTGCATCGCCGCGGTGGTGGCTACCGCCCCGCCCCTGGACGCCATCGTGTGCAACGCCGGCGTGATGGCGCCCCCCACCCTGCGCCAGGCGCACGGCTACGAGCTGCAGTTCTTCACGAATCACCTCGGACACTTCATCCTGGTGACCGGGCTGCTGGACCGGCTGGCGGCCGCGGGCCGCGTGGTGGTCGTGGCCAGCAACGCCCACCGCCGCGCCCCCGCGGGCATCGAGTTCGACAACCTGTCGGGCCAGCGCGACTACGCGCCCATGCGGATGTATGGCCAGTCCAAGCTGGCCAACGTGCTGTTCACGCGCGAGCTGGCGCGGCGGCTGGGAAATCCCGGCCAGGCGGGCGTCGGGCGAACGGCCAACTGCCTGCACCCGGGCGTGATCGCGACGAACCTGATGCGCGACGTGCCGGTGGTGGGCCGCCTGGCCCTGAAGATGGCGACGCCGCTGGTGCTGAAGACGCCCGCGCAAGGGGCGGCCACGCAGTGTTACCTGGCCACCCACCCCGGCGTCGCGGGCGTGACCGGTCAGTACTTCCGCGACTGCAACGTCGCGCAGCCCTGGCCGGTCGGCCGCGACGACGAGGCGGCGGCGCGCCTGTGGGAGGTCTCCGAGGCGATCGCGACGAAGCTGGCGGACTGAGTCAGCGCCGCGCCCGCCGCCGAGCGGACGAGCGCCGCCGGCGCAGGCGCTCGGGGACTCCGAACAGCAGCGCGCCGAAGACCAGCGTGCAAACCCAGGCGAACGCGTCGCCGATGCGCGCATACACGCCCCCGCGGTCCAGCAAGGCGGCGTCCGCCATCATCTTCATGGGCGCGGGCGGCGGCTCCGCGTCGGGATCGACGGCCGGCAAGGTGGCGCGCACCCGCCCCACGGCGTCGACGTGCGCCGACACGCCGGTGTTCACCGCCCGCACCATCTCCAGCCGGTTCTCCACCGAGCGGAAGACCGCCAGCGCCAGGTGCTGGTACGGCTCGAAGGTCTTGCCGAACCAGGCGTCGTTCGTGATGTTGACCAGCAGGTTCGGCTGCAGCGCCGTGGTCTGGCGGGTGAACCCCGGCAGGATGTCCTCGTAGCAAATCAGCGGCCCCAGGCGGTAGTCGTGACCCTTGAGCCGGAACGGGAAGCTGCCCGGCGCGGCGCCGCGGTTGAAGTTGCTGGCCTCGGGGAACAGCTTCGTGAACCAGGGGATCTGGTCGTAAAACGGGATGTACTCGCCGAAGATCAGCAGGAACACCTTGTCGAAGGTGCCGGCCACCCGCCCCTGCTCGTCCAGGATCAGCGCGGTGTTGTACGGAAAGCGGCGCTTGCCGATCTGCGGATAACCGTCGAGCGTCACCGCCCCGAACACCACCGGCGTGTTCCCGGCGCCGCGGATCCGGCGCGGGTCGCCCAGCGGAAAGTCGCGCGTCATGTTGCGGCTGAGCGCGTACGGGTACGACGACTCGGGCCAGACGATCAGATCGGCGCCTTCGGCCGTCAGCTCGGACGACAGCCGCTGGTGCACGTCCAGCAGCCGCCCGCGCTCCAGCGGATCCCACTTGTCCGACATGCCCACGTTCGCCTGCACCAGGCCCACGCGCGCCTTGGGGGCCGCGGCCCGGCGGGCGTCGATCTGGTGGATGCGCACGGCGCCGTAGATCAGAGTGAACGCCACCACGGCCGCCGGGACGCGCAAGGCCCGGGCGGCGGCGGCCACCGCGGCGCGGCCCGACGCCGGGGTCGCGGCGCGGGCCCGCCGCACCGCCCGGCCCGCGTCGAAGAGTGCGCCGGTCACCATCAGCAGCACGAAGGTAACGCCCATGGGCCCGGTCAGATCGGCGATCTGGATGACGGCCGGCACCCAGGCCTGCGAGATGGCCAGGTAGAACGGAAAGATCTGCGGCACCAGCAGCTCGATGGCGATCATGGGCAGCGGCACCACCCAGGCCAGCGGCAGGTCGGGCCGGCGGCGGGCCAGGCGATGGACCAGCCAGGCCCACAGCGCGAACTCCAGGCCCTGGTACCCCGTCAGCAGCATCATGATGGGGATGGCCTCGATGCCCGGCATGTGCCCGAAGCGCTCGAGCAGGCCCTTCATCCAGTAGAAGGCCCACGTCATGGCGATGGTGCCGTTGAACCAGCCGTAGAAGAACGCGCGCCGGGGCGTGGCGGCGCCCAGCACCACCGGCACCATCGGCAGCAGGCCCACCCACATCAGGGGCCAGGCGTCGGTGGTGGGGACCGACATCACCATGATGACGGCCGACAGCGCCGCCAGCCCCAGCCTGAGAGGCACCAACGGCCAGAAACGCGAGGCGGGGCCAGGGGCGCCGGCCGCCGCCGGCTCGGCGCGCTCCGGCTCAGCTCGATCCGCGGGCCCCTGCAAGGGTCGACCCGGAGGACCCCGCCGGGGTCCTTTGCCTCGATCGGTCCGCATCCGGGGCGGAGACTACCCTAGCGCTTCACGCGCGTGAGCTGATCCAGATCGCGAACGGCGCCGCGGGCGGCGCTGGTCGTGGACAGCGCGTAGGCGCGCAGCGCCTGCGACACGGTGCGATCGCGGTTGGGCCGCCAGGCGTCGGGCCCCTTGGCCTCCATGGCGGCCCGGCGCCGCCCCAGCGTGGCGGCGTCCACCAGCAGGTCGATGCGACGGGCGGGGATGTCGATGCGGATGCGATCGCCCTCCTCGACCAGCGCGATGGCCCCGCCCTCGCCTGCCTCGGGCGAGACGTGTCCGATGCTGAGCCCCGACGTGCCACCCGAGAAGCGCCCGTCCGTGATCAACGCGCAGGCCTTGCCCAGGCCTTTGCCCTTCAAGAAGGAGGTCGGGTACAGCATCTCTTGCATGCCGGGTCCCCCCTTCGGGCCTTCGTAGATGATCACCACCACGTCGCCGGCGACGATCTGATCCGCCATGATGGCGTCGCAGGCGGCGTCCTGGGAGTGAAACAGGCGCGCCCGCCCTTCGAACTTCCAGATCGACTCCTCGACCCCCGCCGTCTTCACGATGCAGCCGTCCTCGGCGATGTTCCCGTACAGCACCGCCAGGCCGCCGTCCCTGCTGTAGGCGTGGGCCACGTCGCGCACGCAGCCGCGGGCGGCGTCCTCGTCGGCGTCCTTGAAGTACTTGTCCTGCGAAAAGGCGACCTTGGTGGGCACGCCCCCGGGGGCAGCCAGCGCGCGCTGGCGCGCCTCGGCCGTGGCGCCGGGCCGCCGCATGTCGTTGGCGTCGATGGCCGCGCCCATGGACGGCGCGTGCACGGTCTTCGCCTCGCGGTGGATCAGTCCCGCCTTTTCCAGCTCGCCCAGGATGGTGAAGATGCCGCCCGCGCGGTGTACGTCCTCGACGTGATAGTGCGATGACGGCGCCACCTTGCAGATGTTCGGCACCGCCCGGGACAGCCGATCGATGTCCGCCATGGTGAAGGACACGCCGGCCTCGTGGGCGATGGCCAGGATGTGCAGCACGGTGTTCGTCGAGCCGCCCATGGCGATGTCCAGGGTCATGGCGTTCTCGAACGCCTCGCGGGTGGCGATGGCGCGGGGCAGGACGGACGGATCACCGCCCACGTAGTGGGCCTTGGCCAGCTCGACGATGCGCTGGCCGGCCGCCTGGAACAGCTCCCAGCGGCGGGCGTGCGTGGCCAGCAGCGTGCCGTTGCCGGGCAGCGCCAGCCCCAGCGCCTCGTTCAGACAGTTCATGCTGTTCGCCGTGAACATGCCCGAGCAGGAGCCGCACGTCGGGCAGGCCGAGCGCTCCATCTCCCCCAGCTCGGCGTCGCTGACCTTGGCGTCGCTGGAGGCGATCATCGAGTCGATGAGGTCGAGCTTTCTGACGATGGGTTTTCCGTCGCGGTCGTGCGTACCGACCAGCTTCCCGGCCTCCATGGGGCCGCCCGAGACGAAGATGGTCGGGATGTTGAGGCGCATGGCGGCCATCAACATGCCCGGCGTGATCTTGTCGCAGTTCGAGATGCAGACCAGCGCGTCCGCGCAGTGGGCGTTCACCATGTACTCGACGCTGTCGGCGATGAGGTCGCGGCTGGGCAGCGAGTAGAGCATGCCGCCGTGGCCCATGGCGATGCCGTCGTCGATGGCGATGGTGTTGAACTCGACGCCCCACCCCCCGGCCGCGTCCACCACCCCCTTCACCCGCTGACCCACGTCGTGCAGATGAACGTGCCCGGGCACGAACTGCGTGAAGCTGTTGGCGATGGCGACGATTGGCTTCTCGAAGTCGGCGTCGGTCATGCCCGTGGCGCGCCACAGCGAGCGGGCCCCGGCCATGTTGCGGCCCTGCGTCGAGGTACGGCTGCGGTATCCCTGGCTACCCATGGCGGGACACTCTCCCCGACGGAAGCTGTTTCGTCCAGGGCGGGCGCGCGCCGGGGCATTTTCCTTGACAGCGGCGGCCGGCTGGAAAACGCTTGGTGTCACTTCCCGATGCCGATGGCGGTGGAGTCCGCCGACAACCGCGGCCGTTCGCCTCGAACGAGTCCGCCAATGACTCCTACGACGCAGCCGACCGCGAAATCGGCGCCGTAGGAGCTTGCGTGAGCCCCCGGCGCCCCAGCCAGGAGAGCCACGTGACCGACCAGCAGCAGATGCGCGACAACGGCAGCATGGCTCCCCCGGGAAGGCTGCTGAGGCCGGGGGGCGGCCGGCTGCTGGCGCTGGGACGGTGGACCGTGCTGGGCGCCTCCGTGGGCCTGCTGTGCGGCGCGGCCTCGGCCCTGTTCCTGTGGCTGCTGGAGCGCGCCACGCAGTTCAGGACCACCCATCAGGCGGTGGTCTACACGCTGCCCCTGGCCGGCCTGGGCATCGGCTGGCTGTACGAGCGATTCGGCCGGCCCATCAAGGGCGGAAACAACCTGGTCATCGACACCATCCACGACGACGGCCCCGAGATCCCGCTGCGCATGGCCCCCATGGTCCTGGCCGGCACGGTGCTGACACACGTCTTCGGCGGCAGCGCCGGGCGCGAAGGAACGGCCGTGCAGATGGGGGCCAGCCTGACCGACTGGTTGTCCCACCGGCTGCGGCTGACCTCGCGCGTGCGCCGGCAGCTGCTGGCGGCGGGCGTGGCGGGCGGCTTCGGGTCCGTCTTCGGCACCCCCATCGCCGGCGCGGTCTTCGGGCTGGAGTTCGTCGTGCTGGGTCACGTCGAGTACGAGGCGCTGGTGCCGGCGCTGGTGGCGTCGCTGATCGGCGACTTCACCACCCGCGCGCTGGGGATCCACCACACGGACTACCCGGCCGCGCCGCGGGTGGCGCTGGACCCGCTGCTGTTCGGCAAGTGGATCCTGTTCGCCGCGGGCGTGGCCCTGACGACGTTCGCGTTCATCGAGCTGACCCACCTCATCAAGCGCCAGGGGGAGAAGCGGCTGTCGCGCCTGCCGGTGCGCATGTTCCTGGGGGGCCTGGTGGTGGTGGGGCTGTGGAAGCTGTGCGGCAGCAGCGACTACCTGGGCCTGGGCGTGCCGACGATCGTGCGCGCCTTCGGGGATCCGACGCTGTCGCCGGCGGCGTTCGCGTGGAAGCTGCTGTTCACCGCCGTGACGCTGGGGGCAGGCTACCTGGGCGGCGAGGTCACGCCGCTGTTCTTCGTGGGGGCGGCGCTGGGGAACGCGCTGGGGCGGGCGCTGGGGATCCCGCTCTCCCTGGCGGCGGGCGCGGGCATGGCCGCGACGTTCGCAGCCGCCTCGAACACGCCCCTGGCGCTGTCGATCATGGCGATGGAGCTGCTGGGCGCCGGCGCGTTCCCGCACGTGGTGATCGTTTGCGCGTTCGCCTACGTGCTGAGCGGCCACCGCAGCATCTACGTGGCGCAGCGCCTGCGTGCTGACAAGGCGGGCGTGCGACTGGCGGCCGTGCTGGCGGTGCGCGAGCTGTCGGCCGCGGTGCCGGCGCCGAAAACGGCGAGAACCAGCGAAGGCGAGCGGAAGCCTTGAACGTCGGTGCCGCCTCCTTGACGACAGCGGCGCCGTCACCAACGATGGGGAGATGTCGTCCACGCGGTTCGCCGTCTGCGCGTTGCTGATCGCTGGCTGTGGCAGCGGCGGCGGCGGTCATGCCATCGACACCTCGCACTACAGCCGCGCCTGCCTCGTCGACGCAGACTGCGTGGCCGTCTATCAGGGAACGCTGACCTGTTGTGGAGGAGGCTGCCCCAACACGGCCATCGCCGTTTCGGACTACGCCGCTTACACCGGCGCGTTCGCTGGCGCTGTTCCCACGTGCAACCCGCAACCCCCCTGCGCTGAGGTGACGACGATCTGCGGCGAGAAGACGGCGCTGTGCGTGGGCAGCCTGTGCACGCTGGCGGTCACCTCGACGAGCGCCGTTTCGACTTCGCCGCCCGCTGGCCCTTGACGGGCGGCTGCTCGTTCGCCGCCGGCCCCACACCGCGCGCCACCGGCGCGCTGCCCAGCGCCGCCACCAGTTTCTTCGGCGCCTGGGCGCGGTAGCTCTCGTCGATCCAGGCCTGCAGCAGCTCCAGCGGTGGCGTGTCACCGGCCTCGAACCGAGCGGTGACCCACCCTGCCTTGCCCAGTCCGTAGGGCGTCGGCGTGGCGAAGGGTAACTCCAGGGCGAGTTCGCTCGAGCGTGGAAGCTTGCAGGAGAGCTTCAGAGGCTCGCCCTCGACGCTGAGGTAAGCGAACGTCTTGTCTTTCACCGCCAGATCCATGTGACCGGGCCAGGGGCTCTTCGTGTGCGCGCCGGGATAGGCCAGGCCGAAGGTGCGCAAATGCCTCACGACGTCGTCGGTGTGCGGCGCCGCCGCGGTGCTTGACCGCTTCGCGCCGGTCTTCGGTCGCGCCCGGACCTGGCCCTCCCCCTTCGATGCCTTCTTCCGCGTCGTCTCCGCCATGGGTCTTCCTGGGTCCAGTGTAGACGCTGACGCACCCCGTAGCAGGTCGTCCGTCGCTCCTGCTCCGCGGACGTGGCATCATCCGGCGCATGATGCGGTGGGCGCTGCTCTCGATGTTGGAGCTTGCGGCCCTGCTCGCGGGCGGGTGCGCCTCCCAGCGAATCGATCCGCACACGCCGGGTGACCGGTGTCTCTATTCCTGCCCCGAAGGGATGACCTGCGCCGGAACGACGTACGTTCGGGGCCGGGCCAATCCCGGGCAATGCCAGCTGGCTGTGAATCGCTGCCTGGCCGACCCTGACTGCCGGGCCCGAGAAAGATGCGCTCGCAGCGGAGCAGCGACCGGCGTCTGCGTTGCGGCGGAAGGGTTGCTCTAGTTCGCTAGATCTCGTAGCGCAGCAGGCGGACCTCGAGCGGTCCGTTGAACAGGCGATGCGAGATGACCGCCTTGCGGCGGACCTCGCGGGCCCACACGGGGCTGCCCGACAGCACCACCACGCCCCACCCCGCGAACCGCTCGAACATCTGGCCCAGGCCCCGATACAGGCCCGCCAGCTTCAGCCCCTGCACGTGCTCCTGGCCGGCCGGCGAGTTCATGAACGCCTTCGACGTCGTGTCGGGCGGCGGCGGCTGGCTGAAGCGGTTGGTCCAGCTTCGATCGTGGCTCCGGTCCGGCGCGCCACGCGGGACCGCGGGCGCGGCCGGGGCGCCCATCAGCCGCTCGCCGTAAGGCGGGTTCATCACCAGGTTGCCGTTCGGCCAGCGCGGCGCCGCCTCCCGGGCCTCGGCCACCTCGAACGTCAGGTCGCGCTCCACGCCGGCGGCGGCCGCGTTCTGCCGGGCCGCCTCGACGGCGTCGCGAAACCGATCCGCGCACACGATGGGCTCGGGCGCGGCGGGCAGCTCGTCGGCGCGGGCCTGCTCGCGCAGGCGCTCCCAGGCCCGGCGCGGCGCTTCCCCCGCAAATGACGGCCAGCGCTCGAAGCCGAAGCGACGCCGCAGACCGGGCGCCATCCGCCGGGCCGCCAGCGCCTGTTCGATGGCCAGCGTGCCCGAGCCGGCCATGGGATCGACGAAGGGGCGGTCCGGGTCGACCCGCCCCAGCGCCAGCACGGCGGCGGCCAGGTTCTCCTTCAGCGGCGCGTCGGTCATCGCCACCCGGTAACCGCGGCGGTGCAGCGGCTCGCCCGCCAGATCCAGAAAGACGCGCGCCTCGGTCCCCCGCATGTGCAGCCGCACCGCCACGTCCGGATCGCGCGGGTTGACGTTGGGCCGCGTCCCCAGCTTGTCGCGCAGGGCGTCCACGATGGCGTCCTTCACCTTCAGGGCGGCGAAGCCGGTGTGGTGCAGGCTGGGCTGATCGCTGACGTCGGCGTTCACCGCCAGGGTGGTGCGGGCGTTCAGCCACGGGCTCCAGTCCAGCGCCCGCACGCCCGCGTACAGCGCGTCGGCGCTGTCGGCCTGGAACTCCCCCACCGTCACCAGCACCCGCATGGCCACCCGCGAATGCAGGCAGACGGCGAACCCCATCTCCAGCGGCCCCTCGAACCACACGCCGCCGGTGTCGCCACGCGCGCCGGCGATGCGCAACGCCGCGATCTCGCGCCGCAACGGGCCCTCGGTGCCCCGCGCCGCGGTCACGAAGAAGCGGTGGCCGCCCCGCGGGGGCAGCGCGGACCGCGGGCCGGCGGCGGGCGCGCTGCCTGCCCCCTCCTCGCCGCCCACGTCGTCGCTCCCGCTCAGGACGGGTTCTGCTTCGCGGCCGCGTCCAGCTGGGCCTGCGCCCAGTCACGCTGCACGACGAGCGCCTTGTACGAGCCGTCGAGATCCTGCTTCCACGCCGCCAGCTCCTTCTCCAGGCGAGCCAGCTCGCTGGCCGCCGCGGCGCGGTCGACGGAAGAGGCGGTGGTGGCGCGGTCGACCAGCACCAGCACCCGGTCGGTGCTGGTGTTGCCCGCGACCACCGGCGCCACCTGCAGGAAGCCCTCGCCCACCGCCAGGGTGGCGGCGCGCTGCTGCGTCCAGTAAGTCAGCACGCCCGGCTTCAACGCCGACATCAGGGGAACGTGTCCGGCCAGGACGCCGAACTCGCCCAGCTGGCCCGGCGCGGTCAGCTCGTCGACCTCGGTGTCGACGACGGCGCCGCGCGGGGTGGTGACGGAGAGTCGCATGTCAGCCGTCCGCTCAGGCGTTCTGCTTGGCCAGCTGGGCGGCGCGCGCGCGCACGTCGTCCAGGCCGCCCTGCATGTAGAAGGCCTGCTCGGGCAGGTCGTCGCACTTGCCCTCGACGATCTCCTTGAAGCCCTGGATGGTGTCCTTGATCTCGACGTACTTGCCGGGGGTGCCGGTGAACGTCTCGGCCACGAAGAACGGCTGCGACAGGAACTTCTCGATCTTGCGGGCGCGGGCCACCGCGATCTTGTCGTCCTCGGACAGCTCGTCCATGCCCAGGATGGCGATGATGTCCTGCAGCTCCTTGTACTTCTGCAGGACCTTCTGGACGGCGCGCGCCACCTGGTAGTGCTCGGCGCCCACCACGTCGGCCGACAGAATGGTCGACGTCGAGTCCAGCGGATCGACGGCCGGGTAGATGCCCAGCTCGGAGATGCGGCGCGAGAGGACGGTGGTGGCGTCCAGGTGGGCGAAGGCGGTTGCCGGCGCCGGGTCGGTCAGGTCGTCGGCCGGCACGTAGATGGCCTGCACCGAGGTGATCGACCCCTTGCTGGTCGAGGTGATGCGCTCCTGCAGCGTCCCCATCTCGGTGGCCAGCGTGGGCTGGTAACCGACGGCCGACGGGATGCGGCCCAGCAGAGCGGACACTTCCGAGCCCGCCTGGGTGAAGCGGAAGATGTTGTCGATGAACAGCAGCACGTCCTGCCCCTCGACGTCGCGGAAGTACTCCGCCACCGTCAGGGCCGACAGGGCCACCCGCTGGCGGGCGCCCGGGGGCTCGTTCATCTGGCCGTACACCAGCGCCGTCTTCGAGAGCACGGACTCGCCGGTGGACAGCTTCGACTCGCTCATCTCGTTGTAGAGGTCGCGCCCCTCGCGGGTGCGCTCGCCCACGCCGCCGAACACGGAGAAGCCACCGTGCTTCTTGGCGACGTTGTTGATGAGCTCGAGCATGGTGACGGTCTTCCCCACGCCGGCGCCGCCGAACAGGCCGATCTTTCCACCGCGGCGGTAGGGGGCCAGCAGGTCGATGACCTTGATGCCCGTCTCGAACATCTCGATCTTCACCGACTGGTCGACGAAGGTGGGCGCCGGGCGGTGGATGGGCATGCGCTGCTTGACGCTGACCGGCCCGCGCTCGTCGACGGGCTCGCCCACCACGTTCAGGATGCGCCCCAGCACCTCGCGGCCGACGGGCATCTGGATGGGCGAGCCGGTGTTCTCCACCGGCATGCCGCGCACCAGACCGTCGGTGGTGTCCATGGCGACGCACCGGACCCCGTGCTCGCCCAGATGCTGGGCGACCTCGACGGTCAGGTTGCCGGGCTTGTCGCTGATGGCCGGGTTGCTGATGCGCAGCGCGGTGTTGATCTCGGGCAGGCTCCCCTCGAACTCGACGTCGACGACGGGACCGATGACCTGCAGGACTCGACCTTGATTTTGCGTTTGCATATCTCTTCTATTCTCTCTTCTTGCTCTTTTGAGTCTTCAACCCTTGAGCGCCTCGGCCCCGCCGACGATCTCCATCAACTCCTTGGTGATGGCGGCCTGGCGGGCCCGGTTGTACTGCAGCGTCAGCGATCCGATCATGTCGCGCGCGTTGGTGGTGGCGCTGTCCATGGCGGTCATGCGGGCCCCGAACTCCGAGGCCACGGACTCCAGCAGCGCCCGGTAGATCTGGGACTCGATGTAGAGCGGGATCAGCGTCGAGATCACGTCGCCGCGGCTGGGCTCGTAGACGAAGTCGATGTTGCCGCCCGCGTCGGGCGTGGGCGGCGGCGCCGGCACCGGGATCAGCTGCTCGATCAGGGTGCGCTGGGCGATGGCCGACTTGAACTCGTTGAAGGCCAGGTAGACGGCGTCGACGGCGCCGCTCTCGAAGGCGTCGACGGCCTGGCGGGCCAGCTCCTTGGCCAGGTTCGCCGCCGTGTCGCCGGTGGGGCTGGGCCAGTCCTGGCGGATGGTGGCCTTGCGACGGCGGTAGTAGTCGCGCCCCTTGCGGCCCACCACGAACAGTGACGTCTCCTTGCCGGCGCCCGGTTGCCCTTCGCCTTGAAAGCGCGTCAGCGAGCGGAAGACGTTGGCGTTGAAGCCGCCGGCCAGACCGCGATCCGACGTCAGCATGATGACAGCGACGCGCTCGGCCGGGCGCACGTACATCAGCGGGTGGGCGTCGGCGCCGGCGCGCGCCACCAGCTCGGCCACCGCGGTGGCCAGCGCGTTCGCGTAGGGCCGCGCCGCCACGATGGCGTCCTGGGCGCGGCGCAGGCGCGCCGCGGACACCAGCTTCATGGCGCGCGTGATCTTCTGCGTCGACTTGACCGACGCGATCCGCGTGCGAATGAACTTCAGGGACGGCACGTGGCGCTACCCCTTCACGTCGGCGGCGAACGTGTTGCCGAACTCGCCCAGGACCGCCTTCATGCGGGTGACCAGGCCGTCCCACTGCTTGCCGTCGGTGCCCTTGGTGCGCAGCTCCGTCCACAGCTCGCCGTGGCGGTTGTCGACGAAGGCGAACAGCTCGCGCTCGTAGCGCCCCAGCGACTCGATGGGCAGCGTGTCGGCGAAGCCGTTGGTGACGGCGAACAGGATCAGCACCTGGCGCTCGACCGGCAGCGGCTGGTACTGCCCCTGCTTCAGCAGCTCCGTCATGCGGGCGCCGCGGGCCAGCTGCTGCTGGGTGGCCTTGTCCAGGTCCGACCCGAACTGCGCGAAGGCCGCCAGTTCGCGGTACTGCGCCAGCTCGAGGCGCAGCTTGCCGGCGACCTTCTTCATGGCGGCGATCTGCGCGGCGCCGCCGACGCGGCTGACCGAGATGCCGGCATTCACGGCGGGACGCTGGCCCGAGTAGAACAGATCGCTCTCCAGGAAGATCTGCCCGTCGGTGATGGAGATGACGTTCGTGGGGATGTACGCCGAGACGTCACCGGCCTGCGTCTCGATGATGGGCAGCGCGGTCAGGCTGCCGGCGCCCTCCTTGTCGGAGACCTTGGCGGCGCGCTCCAGCAGGCGGGAGTGCAGGTAGAACACGTCGCCGGGGAACGCCTCGCGGCCCGGGGGACGGCGCAGCAGCAGCGACAGCTGCCGGTAGGCCACCGCCTGCTTGGAGAGATCGTCGTACACGATCAGGGCGTGACGGCCGCTGTCCCGGTAGTACTCGGCCATGGTGACGCCGGTGTAGGGCGCCAGGAACTGCAGCGGCGCCGGCTCGGAGGCGGTGGCGACCACGATGGTCGTGTAGGCCAGGGCCCCCTGCTCGCGCAGCTTCTCGACCACCGCGGCCACCGTGGACTGCTTCTGGCCGATGGCCACGTAGAAGCAGTACATGTTCTGGCCCTTCTGATTGATGATGGCGTCGACGGCGACGGCGGTCTTGCCCGTCTGGCGGTCGCCGATGATCAGCTCGCGCTGCCCGCGGCCGATGGGGATCATCGAGTCGATGGCCTTGATGCCGGTCTGCATCGGCTCGTGCACCGACTTGCGGGCGATGATGCCGGGCGCCTTCACCTCGATCTTGCGGCGCTCCTTGGTGGCGATGGGCCCCTTGCCGTCGACCGGCTGGCCCAGCGCGTTCACCACGCGGCCCACCAGGGCGTCGCCCACGGGGACCTCGGCGATGCGGCCGGTGCGCTTGACGACGTCGCCCTCACGCACCGCCTCGAAGTTGCCCAGCAGCGCGACGCCGACGTTGTCCTCCTCCAGGTTCAGCACCAGGCCCACGACGTCCTTGCCGAAGTCCAGCAGCTCGCCGGCCATCGCCTTCTCGAGCCCGTAGACGCGGGCGATGCCGTCGCCGGCCTCGAGCACGGTCCCGGTCTCGGTGACGGACACCTTCTGGTCGAAGCCCTCAATCTCTCGGCGGATGATCTGGCTGATTTCTTCGGCGCGAATTTCCATGGTGGTTTTCTTTTTGAATGACGGGGACTAGTTGAGCAAGCGGTGACGCATTTCTTCCAGCTGGGTGCGAACGCTGCCGTCCAGCACCAGGTCACCCACGCGGGCGACCACGCCTCCGATCAGCGCGGGATCGACGGCGGTTTGAAGGATGACCTTGCGGCTGGTGCGCGCCTCCAGGGCGCGGCGCACCCGGTCGAGCTCCGCGGGCCCCAGCGGCGTGGCCGAGGTGACGGTGGCACGCACCTGACCGGCGCGCGCGTCGGCCAGCTCCCGGTAGGCCCGGGCGGCCCCACGCAGCAGGGTGATGCGGCCTCGCTCCAGCAGCAGCTGGGCGAAGCGCTGCACCGAGGGGGACGGCGCCACGCGCGGCAGGACCGCCTTCAAGATGGCGGCCTTCTCGCTGGGCTTCACCACGGGGTTCTCCAGGGCCAGCCGCAGGTCGGCCGAGCTCTCGTAGGCGCGGGCCAGATCCTCCAGCTCCTGCCCCAGCTTCTCGTAGTTGCCCTCCGCCACGCCGATCTCGAACAGCGCCTTGGCGTAACGGCGGGCGATGGAACCTCCCAGGGCCGCCATCAGACGCTCCTCGCGGCGGGGGCGCGCTCGACGTCACCGACGAACGTCTCGACCAGCTTCTGCTGATCCGCCGCGCCGATCGACCTCTTCAGGATCTCCTCGGCGATCTTCAGCGCGGCGTCCGCGGATTCGCGGCGCAGGCGCTGGTCGGCGTCACGCACCTGCTGCTCGATCAGGAAGGCCGTCTCGGCCTTGATGCGGGTGGCGCGCTCCTCGGCGGCCGCGATCAGGCGGCCCTTCTCGGCCTCGGCCTCGGCCTTCAGGCTGCGGCGCATGTCGGCGATCTCGTGCTCCAGCGAGGCCAGCCGGGCCTCCTGCTTCTTCAGCTTCGCCTCGGCGGCGGCGCGCAGCTCGGCGGCGGAGGCCAGGTCGGCCTTCAGCTGCTCGTGGCGGCCGCGCAGCATCTTGTTCATGGCGCCGCCCCCGAACTTCACCAGAATGAAGACCAGGACGCCGAAGTTGAGGATCTGCAGCCCCAGCTTCTTGGGGTCGATCGAGGGAGGCCCCTCTTCGTGCTCGTGCTCCCCTTCGCCGCGGCCGTGCTCCTCCTCGACGTGCTCGGCGGCGTTGTTCGTCCGCGCCTCGCCCACGCCGCCGTGCTCTTCCTCGGCGCGCGCGCGCCCGGCCGTGCCGGCCAGCAGCAGGAACAGGCCCAGCCCCAGGCCCAGCCCGGACAGACGCCGGATCGCGCTCATCGGCGCCTTCTTCACAGTGACACCTCTCGACCGAGAATGCGGCGGGCGGCCTGGGCGCCCAGGTCGCGGGCGCTGGAGACGATGCGCGCGCGCTCCGTCGTCACCACCGCGTCCAGGCGGGTGCGGGCGGCGGCCAGCGCCTTCTGCGCCTCGGCGTGCGCCTCCGCCAGCAGCGCCTGCTCGCGGGCCTGGGCCTCCGCGCGGGCGGTCACCCGGTCGCCGCTGCCCACCCGGCGGGCCTCGGCCAGCTGCGCCTCGGCGCGCTCCAGACGGGCGGCGGCGTCCGCCTCCATCTGCACGGCGTCCTTGCGGTAGCCGTCCACGCGCGACACGCGCTCGGCGCGCACCCGCAGGTAGGGCTTCCACAGCAATTTGGTGAGCACCAGCGCCAGCAGGAGGAACAGGCCCAGCTGGACGAAGACGGTGCCGTCCACGTCGATCAGCTGCGGCGAATGGACCTCGGGCGCCGGCGCGGAATCAGCGAGAAGAGTGAGAACAGACATGCGTTGAAAACCCGCGCGTCCGCTATCAAACCTGAAGGCTTCCGTCAAGTCGCGTCGTGGGCGTTCGCCCGCCGCCGGGACCGATCAGCCTCAGGGTTTCTCGTCGCCGGTCGCCGCCTTGCCCTCGGGTCCGCCCGCCGCGGCCCCCTTGGGCTTGGCCACAGCCAGGTTGGGGGCGCGTCCCAGCGCGGGCGCGTTCGGCTCCATCTGGCAGTTGCCGTCGAACATCACGCCCTTCTCGATGAACAGCGAAGGGGTGGTGATGTTGCCGCGCACCCGCCCGGGGGTGTGGATCTCGACCGACCGCTTGGCGTGGATGTTCCCCTGGACCATCCCCTCGATGATCACCGCGCCCACGTTGATCTCGGCGCGCACCTCGGCCCCCTCGCCGATGATCAGGACGTCCTCGGTGAAGATCTCGCCCGACAGCTTCCCGTCCACCCGCACCGTCCCCTCGAACGACAACTTCCCTTCGAACTCGCTGCCCCGACCGAGCAACGTGGTCACCTGAGCGCCGCCAGCCTCGCCGGTCGCCGGGCCCTGTACGGGAACGATCGCCATGAGTTCTCCTTCGATTCCAGCACGTTATCGCCGGCCTTGCGGCGTTGTCAATGAAACGCCCGCCGGACCCCACCTATCGCGGAAGGCCCTGCGGCGGCGGCGCCCCTGCGCTACCGTTCAGGGGGCATGCCCCGCGCCATCATCCACGTCGACATGGACGCCTTCTACGCGTCCGTCGAACAGCGCGACGATCCGGCGCTGGCGGGCAAGCCGGTGATCGTGGGCGGCCACCCCACGCGCGGCGTGGTGCTGGCCGCCTCGTATGAGGTGCGACCGTTCGGCGTGCGCAGCGCCATGCCCATGTCTCAGGCGGTCCGCCGCGCGCCGGGCGCCATCGTCGTGCCCCCGCGCTTCTCGGCCTATGTCGCCGCCAGCGACCAGGTGTTCGGGATCTTCGCGCGCTTCACCCCCGAGGTGGAGCCGCTGTCGCTCGACGAGGCGTTCCTGGACGTGACCGCCTCGCGCAGCCTGTTCGGCGATCCCGCCGCCATCGCCCGCGCCATCCGCGCCGCCATCGCCGCGGAGACGCGGTTGCCCGCCTCGGCCGGCGTCGCCTCCGTGAAGTTCGTGGCCAAGATCGCTTCGGACGCCGCCAAGCCGAACGGCCAGTGCGAGGTCCGGGAGCAAGACACGAAGGACTTTCTGGCGCCCCTGCCCATCGGAAGGTTGTGGGGCGTGGGGCAGAAGACCGAGGCCGCCCTGAAGCGGCACGGCCTGCACACCATCGGCGATCTGGCGGTCCGCGACCCGGACAAGCTGGAGCGCCAGTTCCCCGGGATCCGCCACTGGTGGGAGCTGAGCCAGGGGATCGACCCCCGCCCCGTCGTCGCCGATCGCGCCGCCAAGAGCATCGGCGCCGAGGACACCTTCGACGAGGATCGCGAGCCGGGCGAGGTGATCCCGCACATTCACGCCCACGCCACCCGTGTCGCCCGCCGCCTCCGTCGCGCCGGCGTGAAGACGCGCGTCGTGCAGTTGAAGGTGAAGCTGGCGGACTTCACGTTGATCACGCGCCGGACCACGCTGGCCGAGCCCACGGACGACGGCCAGACGCTCTATCACGCTGCCCGCGAGCTGCTGGCGCGCGTGACCACCTCGCAGCGTATCCGGCTGACGGGCGTGTCGGCGCAGGAGCTGTCGCCCGCCTCTGATCAGCTCGGGCTGTTCGCGCCCCCGCCGTCGCGCGCGCAACGGCTGAACGACGCGCTGGATCGCATCGCCAAGCGCTTTGGCGGAAACGCGGTGAACACCGCGGACGTGGTGGAAGATGACGCGCTGGAACGGGATGATCGCCCGCAACATTGACGACGCCTGCCTGGCCGACGTCTCCCGCCCGGCCAGCCGGTACGGGTCGCACCTGGCCTCGCGGCGGAGAAGACCTTACTAAGGGGGAGCCGCCCAGCGGGGCGCGCCAGCCTTGCTCGCCGTCCGCTTCGCCGTCATTCCCGGAGGTGCTCATGAGTCCGTCTTCCACCGCTCCCAAGGTCGCGATCCTGGCCCGCCTCGAGGCCAGGCCCGGCAAGGAGAACGTCGTGGCCGAGTTCCTGGCCAGCGCGCTCCCCCTGGCCCAGGCCGAGGCGCAAACGATCCATTGGTTCGCCGTCCGCCTTGGAGCCTCGTCTTTCGCCATCTTCGACACCTTCCCAGACGAGGCCGGCCGCCAGGCCCACCTCGAGGGGCGCATCGCCGCCGCGCTGATGCAACGGGCTGACGAGCTGCTCGCGAAGCCGCCCGAGATCATCTCCGCGGAGTTGCTAGCGACGAAGTAGCCGGGAGAGACGGTCCGCGGACGCAGCGGGACCGTCGCTGCGAACGGCGGGCGCCCTGCCGTGGGTGATCTCCGTCACAGCCGGCCTACCGCGGGCCAGAGCGCGAATTCACGCGCCCGTCTCACGGTTCCCTCCCTCAGGTGGCACATCCGTTGCTCAACTCGCCCCACGAACGCGACGCCCGGCGAGCGGGGCGTGCCTAGAAAGGGACACACGATGGGAACTGGGAATATGTGCGCCGGGAATACAGCTAGGGCTGGCGTGGCGCGCCGCCCACCGCCTGGCGCGCGCGGCCGTTCGTCCCGCCGACGATGTGGCGCGCGCAACACGCCGAGGGCTGGCGGCGTGTGCCGGGAGCGCCCACCGTCTGGCGGGCCCCGGCGCGAGTTCGCGGGGGGCCGTCCCGGGATGGAACCCCGGCGGGTCGAGCGGGGTCCCGGGCCCGGGGTGGGGGCACCGATGACGGGACGCCCGGTCAACGAGCCCCTGCGCCCGGCCGGCGGGATGCGCGCCGGCGAGGGCAACAATCGCGCGCCCATGGGCGGTATGCCTCACAATGCGGTGGCGGCGCCGCGCCCCATGGGGCCCCTGGCAACACCGGTCCCGCGCCCGGCAGCGACGCCGGCCCCTCATTCAGCTCCCGTCATACAAAGAAAATGAAATAAGGAGTCCCATCGTGAAAACCATGAAACTCGTCCTTTCAATCTCGACCCTGGCCGTGATGATGGCCGGCTGTGGCGGCGGCGGCGGAGGCGGCGGCGGCCGTGTCGGCGCGGTGACGACCGTGCTGGTGCCGACCGACTCGGTGCAGGTCGCGGCAGGCACCTGCGCGCCCGTGGAAGGGCCCTACTCTCTGCCCGCCGGGGCCTCCACGGACTTCACCATCACCGACATCGATAACACCGACTACATGGACGTCGGCGTCATCGACGACGCCTACGCCTGCGACTTCCGCTACGCCTACGGCGCCGTCCTGGACACCAACTCGGTGCGCAGCGGCGACGACAACCTGCCTGCCGGCTACTACGACCTGGTCGTGCGTTGCACGAACGCGTACTACCCGTGTCAGTTCTCGGTGCACTGGACCGCGACGTACTGATGCTCTGCTCAGGGCCGGCTCGCGGTGTCCGTCCGCGAGCCGCCCTCAACCATTCGGGAAGTTCGTGGCCCGGCGCCAGGCGGACGGCTGCACGGCCGACGTGTCCAGGGCCTGAGCCGTCGCCGGGGCAGCCTCCCGCGCCGCCAGCGCGGCGCCGATAGCGGCGAACGCCTCGGACGACTCATCCAGCGCCGGGGGCATCAGCTCGGCCTTGTGGCGCTCGATGAAGCCCGTGTCGTAGTCACCGGCCAGGAAAGCCGGGTGCCGCATGACCCGCCGGTGGAAGGCCAGGTTGGTGCGAATGCCGCCCACGTGGTACTCGGCCAGGGCCCTCCGCATGCGATCGATCGCCTGGGCACGGGTGGCGCCGTACGCGCACAGCTTCGAGATCATCGGATCGTAGTGCACGGAGATGACGCTGCCCGCGACCACGCCGGAGTCGTCGCGGATGCCCGGCCCCGCCGGCACGCGCAAGGAGGTGATCGTTCCTGGCGAGGGCAGGAACTTCACGGCGTCCTCGGCGTAGACCCGGCACTCGATGGCTGCACCCCGGCGCGGGATCTGTTCTTGCGTCATGGGCAGCGGCGCCCCTTCCGCGACCGCCAGCTGCCAGCGCACCAGATCGACGCCGGTGATCAGCTCGGTGACGGGGTGCTCGACCTGCAGGCGGGTGTTCATCTCCAGGAAGTAGAAGCTGCGGGCGGCGCTGTCGAACAGCATCTCGATGGTGCCGGCGCCCACGTAGCCCACCGAACGAGCCGCCCGCACCGCCACCTCGCCCATGCGCCGGCGCAGCTCGTCGTCGATGACCGGGGATGACGCCTCCTCGATCACCTTCTGGTTGCGGCGCTGGATCGAGCAGTCGCGCTCGTGCAAGTGCACGACGTTGCCGTGGGTGTCCCCGAAGACCTGCACCTCGATGTGCCGCGGGCGTACGATCGCCTTCTCCAGGTAGACCGCGTCGTCGGCGAAGGCGCCCTTGGCCTCGCGACGGGCGCTCTCCAGCGCCGCCTCCAGCTTGTCCTCCGAGGCCACCAGGCGCATGCCGCGCCCTCCCCCGCCCGCCGCCGCCTTCAGCAGCACCGGATAGCCGATGCGCGCGGCGGCCGCCTTTGCCTCCGCGGCGTCCGCGAAGCCGCGGCCGTCCTTGCCGTTGTCCCCCGGCACCACCGGGACGCCCGCCGCCTGCATCAGCGCGCGGGCCGATGTCTTGCCGCCCATGGCCCTGATCGCCGAGGGGGGCGGGCCGATGAAGATCGCGCCGGCGGCCGCCACCGCCTCGGCGAAGTCGGCGTTCTCGGACAGGAAGCCATACCCGGGGTGGACGGCGTCGGCCTTCGTGGCGCGGACGGCGGCCATCAGCTTGTCGACGACCAGGTAGCTCTCGCGCGCCGGCGGCGGACCCAGCGCCACGGCCTGGTCGGCCATCCTGACGTGCACGGCCTCCCGGTCGGCCTCGGAGAAGACAGCGACGGTCTGGATGTCCAGCTCGCGGCAGGCGCGGATGACCCGACAGGCGATCTCGCCCCGGTTTGCGATCAGGACCTTGCGGATCTTGGTGGCGGCCACCGGCCGATATCAGCACGGAACGGCCCCGTCCGGAAGGCCGTCGCCTCGAGGCCGGCCAGTCCCGAGGGACTGGTGAACGCAGGCCCGGTGCGCGCCGCGCACGGACGTACTATTCTAAAGAGGCCATGGAGAGCGCACCCGCTGGCAAAGTCACCTACGTCAGCCTTTCAGCTGACGATCCCGTCATGAACGCCTCGCTGGACGAGGCCATCGAGATGGTGCGCGGGCAGCTGGGCCGCACCTGGCCGCTGCACGTCAACGGCGAGCGCCGGTTGACCGGTGTGACGGACGAGAGCCTGAGCCCCAGCGACACGCGGATGGTCGTGGCGCGGGTGGCGCGCGGCAACGCCGACCACGTGCAAAGCGCGGTGGCGGCGGCCAGGGCCGCCTTTCCTGCCTGGAGCCACACCCCCTGGCCGCGCCGGGCCGCGCTGCTGGAGAAGGCCGCCGACATCATCCGCCGGCGGCGTTACGAGCTGTCCGCCTGGATGATGTTCGAGATGGGCAAGAACCGCATCGAGGCCCTGGGCGAGATCGAAGAGACCGCCGACCTGATCACGTACTACAACGCGCAGATGCGAGCGAACGACGGCTTCGTGCGCAAGATGGGGCAGCTGGTGCCTACCGACGAAAACACCAGCGTGCTGCGGCCGTACGGGGTGTGGGCCGTGATCGCCCCCTGGAACTTTCCCTACGCGCTGATGGGCGCGCCGGTGGCGGCGGCGCTGCTGACCGGGAACACGGTGGTGATGAAGCCATCGTCCGAGACGCCGCTGTCGGGCATCCTGCTGGCCGAGATCTTCACCGAGGCCGGTCTGCCGCCCGGCACCGTCAACTGCCTGACCGGCAGCGGGCGCGAGGTGGGGAACACGCTGGTCCATCACCCCGACGTCCGCGGGGTGACGTTCACGGGCTCGTTCGACGTGGGGTTCAAGGACATCTACCAGCGCTTCTCCACCGACTACCCGAAGCCCTGCATCGTCGAGATGGGGGGGAAGAACCCGGCCATCGTCATGGACTCCGCCGACCTGGAGCGGGCCGCGCTGGGCGTGTATCGCTCGGCCTTCGGGATGAACGGGCACAAGTGCTCCGCCTGCTCGCGCCTGTATGTGCACGAGGCCGTGGCCGACGAGCTGCTGGCCCGGCTGGACAAGAAGCTGGCCGAGACGGTCATCGGCGATCCGCTGCAGCGACAGACGTTCCTGGGCCCCCTGGCGACCAAGGCCAGCTTCGAGGACTTCAAGCGCTACATCGGCATCGCGGGGGGGAAGATCCGCACCGGTGGCGAGGTCCTGGCCGACGGCGCGCGCGCGCAGGGCTACTTCGTGCAGCCGGCCATCCTGGACGGGCTGCCGCGCGACCACGAACTGATGCGCGAAGAGCTGTTCGTCCCCATCCTGAGCGTGCAGCGGGTGAAGAGCCTGGACGAGGCGCTGCAACAGGCGAACGACACGCGCTTCGGTCTGACGGCGGGCATCTTCACGAAGAAGCAAGCCGAGATCGACGCCTTCCTCGATCGCATCGAGGCGGGCGTGGTCTACGTGAACCGGGCGGCGGGGGCCACCACCGGCGCCTGGCCGGGCGTGCAGCCGTTCGGGGGCTGGAAAGGCAGCGGCTCGACGGGCAAGAACATCGGCGGGCACTACACGCTGCCCCTTTACCTGCGCGAGCAGAGCCGGACGGTGTCGTCGTGACCGTGTCGCTGGTGCCCCCCGCGGCGAAGGACCCAGGCCGGCCGCTCGCCGAGCAGGGGATCCAGATCGTCGTCGAGCCGCCCGGGCCCCGGGCCCGGGAGCGCATCGCGCAGGACACGCGGTTCGTGTCCCCGTCCCTGATCTTTTGCTATCCGCTGTACGTGGCGCGCGCCGCCGGCTGCATGGTCGAGGACGTAGACGGCAACGTCTACCTGGACGCGCAGGCGGGCGTGGCCACGGCCTCCACGGGGCATTGTCACCCGGCGGTGGCGGCGGCCATCGCGGCCCAGGCGCAGAACCTGATCCACATCTGCGGCACCGACTTTCACTACCCGGTTTACGCCGCCCTGTGCGAACGGCTGAACGCGCTGGCGGGCCGCCTCGCGCCGGACCAGCCGCTCACCTGGCAGACGTTTCTGTCCAACTCGGGCACCGAGGCGGTGGAGGCCGCGCTGAAGCTGGCGCGCCACCACACCGGCCGGACGGCGATCGTCGCTTTTCGCGGGGGTTTCCACGGCCGCACGTACGGGTCGCTGTCCCTGACCGCCAGCAAGAGCAAGTACCGCAAGCACTTCGGGCCGCTGCTGCCGGGCACGTTTCACGCCACCTGGGGCGACGCCGCCAGCGTCGAGCGCGACCTGTTCGCGGGGCTGGTGGCGCCCGAGGACGTCGCCGCCATCGTCGTCGAGCCGGTGCTGGGCGAAGGCGGGTACCTGGTGCCCTCGCCAGACTTCTTGCCCGCGCTTCGCCGCCTGTGCGACGCGCACGGCATCCTGCTGGTGTTCGACGAGGTGCAGTCGGGCATGGGGCGCACGGGCAAGATGTTCGCCGCCGAGCACTTCGGCGTGACCCCCGACATCGTGGTGCTGGCCAAGGGGATCGCCTCCGGCATGCCGCTCGGCGCGATGATGGCGAAGAAGACGCTGATGACCTGGCCGCCCGGCAGCCACGGATCGACCTGCGGCGGGAATCCAGTCTGCTGCGCCGCCGCGCTGGCCACCCTGGACCTGCTGGAGCAGTCGCTGGTCGACAACGCCGCCGCGCAAGGCGAGCACCTGCTGGCCCGGCTGCGGGCGGGGTTGCGCGCCGGCCAGCGGGGTCTGGTCGCGCCGGGCAGCCCCGGGGCGCCCGTCGGTGTCATCGAGGTGCGCGGCCTGGGCCTGATGATCGGCGTCGAGTTCGACACGCCCGAGCGCGCCGACCTAGTCGCGAACCTGTGTTTCCGCCGGGGCCTGCTGGTGCTGGAGTGCGGGACGAAGGCCATCCGCATCTCGCCGCCCTTGATCCTGACGCGGCCGCAGGCCGACACCATCGCCGACGTGTTCATCGCGGCGTGCCAGGACGCCTTCCACGATCGCGTGGCGCCCACCCCGTGAGCGACGCCGCCAAGCCGGAAGCCGCCGTCGGGCTGGCCGAGCGCCAGCGGGCCCGGGTGTTCAGCACCTGGTCGGCGCAGAGCCGGCCCACCCCGCCCTTCGAGATCGTGGGCGGCTTCGGGGCGCGCTTCACCACCGCCGACGGCGCCGACTGGCTGGACTTCGGCAGCATGACCTGGAACGCGAACCTGGGGCACGGCCACCCGCGCATGAAGGCGGCGCTGGCCGAGGCCGGCGGCCGGGGCCTGCTGGCCTATCCCTCGTCGGTCTTCCCCGACAAGGTCCGGGCCGGCGAGCTGCTGGCCGAGGTGACGCCGGCCGGCCTGGACCGCAGCTTCCTGTGCCTGTCGGGCGCCGAGGCGAACGAGAACGCCGTGAAGATGGCGCGCATGGTGACCGGGCGAAAGAAGGTGGTGGCCCGCACCCGCAGCTATCACGGGGCCACGCTGGCGATGCTGTCGCTGTCGGGCGATCCGCGCCGCGAGCTGTTCGAGCCCGGCCTGCCCGGCGTGGTGCGCACCGTCGATCCCTACTGTTACCGCTGCCCGGTGGGCCGGGAGCCGAGCACCTGCCATCACGAGTGCGCCGACGATCTGGAGGCGGTGCTGGACCGCGAGGGGGCCGATACCGTCGCGGCCGTCATCATGGAGGGCATCGTGGGCGCGAACGGCGTGTTCGTGCCGCCGCCCGGCTACTGGCGCAAGGTTCGCGACATCTGTTCACGGCACGGCGTGCTGTTGATCGCGGACGAGGTGCTGTCCGGTTTCGGGCGCACGGGCCGCTGGTTCGCGGTCGATCACGACGGCGTGACCCCCGACCTGCTGACCATGGCCAAGGGGCTGACGGGCGGCTACGCGCCGGGGGGCGCGGTCATCGTGACCAGCGCCGTGGCCCGCCACTTCGACGAGAACGTCCTGCAGTGCGGGCTGACGACCTACGCGCACCCGCTGACCTGCGCCGCCATCGTCGCCGCCGTGGAGAGCTATCGGGACGGCGACCTGCCCGGCAGGGCCGCGGTGCTGGGCGATACCCTCCGGGGGGCGCTGGCCCAGCTGGCACGCACGCGGCCCTTCGTCGGCGAGGTGCGGGGCATCGGCCTGCTGTGGGCGCTGGAGCTGGTGGAGCCCGGCACGCGCGTGCCGCTGAACGCGGTGGCGCTGGGCCGGCTGGCGGCCGCCTTGCGGCGCCGTCACCTGCACGTCCACAAGCGCGAGAACCTGGTCTACCTGGCGCCGCCGCTGGTCGCCACCGAGGCTGACCTGACGGAGGGGACGGCCCGCCTGGCCGCGGCCCTGGACGAGAGCGCGCCATGACTTACGTCATCGGCCCCCCGGCCCCCGGAAAGCTGTACCCCTCCGTCGAGGTGGCGCTGGCGGACCTGCTGCGCGACGGGATGCGCCTGATGTCGGGGGGCTTCGGCCTGTCCGGCATCGCCGAGGCGTGCATCGACGAGATCGCGCGCCGGGGCCCGCGCGACCTGACCGTCATCAGCAACAACTGCGGCAACCAGGGCCAGGGTCTGGCGGTGCTGCTGCAGAAGAAGCTGGTGCGGGCGGTGATCTGCAGCTACGTGGGCGGCAACCCCGATCTCGCCGAGCAGTACCTGGCGGGCACCGTCGCCGTCGAGCTGAACCCCCAGGGCACGTTCGCCGAGCGCATCCGCGCCGGCGGCGCCGGACTGGGCGGCTTCTTCACGCCGGTGGGGGCCGGCACCGTCGTGGCCGAGGGCAAGGAGTCGCGGATGCTGGACGGCAAGCTGCAGATCTTCGAGACCCCGCTGCGGGCCGATCTGACGATCATCCGGGCGCAGGTGGCGGACCGCTTCGGCAACGCCCGCTTTCATCGGACCGCGCGCAACTTCTCGCCCCTGATGGCCACGGCCGCCACCGAGACGGTGCTGGAGGCCGACACGCTGGTGGACGTCGGCGCCATCGACCCCGACGACGTGCACCTGCCGGGAATCTACGTCGATCGCATCGTCCACGTGCCCCGCCACCGGGACGTGATCGAGTTCCGGACCACCCGCCCCGGGAGCCAGCCATGAGCTGGTCGCGCGAGCAGATGATCCGGCGCGCGGCCGCCGAGGTTCGCCCCGGAATGATCGTGAACCTGGGCATCGGGATGCCCACCGAGGTGGCGAACGAGATCGCGCCCGGCGCCGGCGTCATGTTGCAGTCGGAGAACGGCCTGCTGGGCATGGGGCCCTACCCGTACGACGAGCAGGTGGACCCGCTGCTGATCAACGCGGGCAAGCAGACGGTGACGGCGGTGGCGGGCGCCAGCACCTTCGACTCGGCGGCGTCGTTCGCCATGATCCGGGGCGGGCACGTCGATTTGGCCATCCTGGGCGGCCTGGAGGTGGCGGCGAACGGCGATCTGGCGAACTGGACCGTCCCGGGCAAGCTGATCACCGGCATGGGCGGGGCCATGGATCTGGCGGCAGGCGCCCGGCGCCTCCTGGTGCTGCAGAGCCACGCCTCAAAGGACGGCAAACCGAAGCTGGTGGCGAAGCTGACCCTGCCGCTGACCGCGCTCGGTTGCGTCGACCGGGTCATCACCGAGCTGGGCGTCTTTGATCCGACGGGCGACGGCTTCCGCTGCGTGGAGCGGGCTGCGGATGTCACCGAAGACCAGGTCCGCGCGCTGACCGGCGCGCCCGTGGCCTTCTAGTTCGCGAAGACCTCCAGCTCGGAGAAGCCGGGCTCGTCCGGCTGGTCCTGGACGCTGGTGAAGCGGAGGGAGGACGCGTTCGTGACCCGGGGCGCGACCAGGATGTCCAGGTCGCGATCGGGATCGGGCAGCAGGCGATCCTCGGTCCACAGCACCACGCCGTTGGCGTCGAGCAGCTCGAAGCGGCCCTCGATGAAATCGTAGCCCGTGGCGTACTCCCGGTTGCCACGCATGGCGATGCGTCCCACCGTCTGGGGCGTGGGGAAGGTCAGCTGATAGAACGGCATGATCGCGCAGACCGGGGGACCGGCGCAATCCCCATGCGCCGTGAAGAAGCTGGTCTGCAGGTTGTTGTCGTACCCGCTCATCCGGGACCAGTTCGTGGTGTTGTATTCGGTGCTGGACGTGGCGGTGACGCCGGGGAGCAGCGACAGGTTCTGTCCCACGTTGAAGACGCGGCCCCGGAACGACCCGATGCTGTTCGACGCCGTCAGCGCACCGGTCACCATGTCCGAAGGGACGGTCACGTCGACGCGATCCACGGTAGCGCCCACCCACGTGGTGGTGCCCGACCCCACCACCGGCATGGGCCGGCCCACCGGATCGGTGATGGTCACCGGCTGGCTGAGCAGGTTCGTGCCGACGAGCGAGATGGTGGTGCCCGGCATGGCGTTGTCGGGCGTGTAGTCGACGATGGTGGGCGCCCCGACCGCCGGCGTGACCGTGAAGTAGAGCGTGTTCGTCGTCAGCGACCCCTTCGTCAGCCAGATGGGGACCCGTCCTGTCGAGATGCCGGTGAGGATGTTCAGCGAAGTCGTGGCGTACGGGCCCTGCTCGTCGGCGCCCGTGGTGGTGGGGACCGGGTTGCCGTCGAAGACGATGGTCCAGCCCGGGCCGATGGCCGCACCGCGCACCTGCAGCGTCACCGAGGTCCCGGCAGTGCCCGTGTCCGGCACCAGGCTGGTGAGCTGCGGAACGACGCCCGCGTCGCCCGCCCCTCCGCCCTGGCCGGCCGTGCCGAGCGCGCCTCCGCCTCCGCCTCCGCCGGGGCCCTGCTGGCCCGCATGGCCGCCCTGCCCCGTCTGTCCGCCCTGCGCGGGGCCTGCCCCGCCGAAGCCGTCCGGTGGCGCGGTCAGGCACACGCCCTCCGCGCAGATCCCCGAAGCACACGGCGCGGCGGCCACCGTCAGCGGCATCTTCGTGCTGGTGTTGACGTAACTGACGGCGCTGGCGCAGGACAGCTGGGTCTCGTCACCGGCGTGATACTCGGGCAGCGTCGAGGTGTCGATCAGCTCCGACCGGCAGCGCCCGTCGATGCAGGTCTGGCCGGGCCCGCAGTCGAACTTGCCGAGGCACGCCGACACCATGCCCAGCCGGACGAACAACGTCTTCTCCGGCACCAGGTTGAACACCGCGGTCCGCACCACCAGCTCCTGGTTGGTGTCGTCGAACGCGGTCAACGTGACGTGGACCCGGTCGGCGGTGCCGGCCGAGGAGAACACGCCGTACGTGCCCGGAATGGTATAGGGCTGCCGCGGATCGCCCGAGATGATGCGGTCCTCACCGTGGCCTAGCGGAAAACCGGGGGCCGACACCTCCAGGTTGACATAGGACAGCGGCATGGGCGCGTCCAGGTCGGTGGCCAGACCCAGCACCACCTCGGTCCGCTTCTTCTCGCTGCATCCGGCCGCCACCATCGCCGCCAGCGCCACCACATGGACCGCCCTCGTTGTCGCGTGCCGCACGCCGGCGACGATAGGGAGCGGCGCTGGGGCCGTCAAGGCGGGCCGGCAGGACCGGCGGCCGCAGGTCCCAGCCCCATGCGCCGCAAGGCCGCCATCACCGTCTTCAGATCCTCCCAGGTCTCCTTCTTCTTGCTGGGATCGCGCAGCAGATAGGCGGGATGGAACGTGGGCATCAGCTGCACCCCCTCGTACGTGCGAAAATTTCCGCGCAGGCGGCTGATGGGGGTCTCGTCGCGCAGCAAGCACTGGGCGGCGAACTTGCCCAGCGTGACGATCACGCGCGGGCGCAACGCCGCCAGCTGCTTCTTCAGGAAAGGCTCGCAGGCCTCGATCTCGTCCGGCTCGGGGTTGCGGTTGCCGGGGGGCCGGCACTTCACGACGTTGCAGATGTACACGTCCTCGCGCCGGTAGCCCATCGCCTCGATCATCTTGTTCAGCAACTGGCCGGCCTTGCCCACGAACGGCTCACCCTGCGCGTCCTCGTCGGCGCCCGGGCCTTCGCCCACGAACACCAGGTGCGCCTCGGGGTTGCCCACGCCGAACACCAGGTTGGTGCGGCCGCGGGCCAGCTTGCAGCGCTGGCAATCGCCCAGCTCCTCGCGGGCCAGCTGCAGGCCTGCCAACCCCGTGGGACGAAGGGCCGTGCTTGCAGACGCTTCGCGGCTGGTCCGGTCGCCCTCGAACACCGCCACGGTGACGGCCTCGGCGGCGCCGCTGGCGACCGCCAGCGCCGCCAGCGCGTCCCTCCCTTGCACCACCGGGGGCGTGCGGCGCTTGCCGCGGCCGGTGGGCACGCCAGTCAGGCCCGAGCGGGCCCGCAGGGACAGATTCGCGCGCAAGCGTCCGGCCAGCGCCCGCAGCTCTTCACGCGCGTCGACGCCGTCCTCGCTGGCTGGCTCATCGTTGGGCATGGGCGCCTTTCTCTGCCGGTTCGCCGGCGCGCTGCCGCACCAGCGCGTCGGCCCCCAGCGAGGTGTAGAACGTGACCAGTGTGTCGACCGCGTCGGGCTGCGGGATCCGCCGCTCCAGCTCGGCGCGGATGGCGCGGTAGGCGTCCAGGAAGCGGGCCTCGGTCGAGATCACGTACGCCCGTCCCAGCAGCGCCGCCACGCTGCCGTTCCAGCAGTTCTCGTCGCGGCCCCGCTTCACGAAGCCGGGCGGGATGGCGCTGGCCACGCGCTCGCGCAGCCAGGCGCCCACGAAGGGGGTGTTCCCTTCGGCGGCCGCGATCGCCAGCACGCGCATCGCCGTGGTGGACGAGAAGTCGAACAGCGCGCCGGGCGTCTCCGGCTCGGTGGCGAACACGGGCGGCGCCTTCATGCCGAACGCCCGCTCCACGAACCTCCGGCCGGCCGCCAGCAGGCCGCGATCCTCGACCGCCCGCGCGTATTCGATCAGGTTCCAGGCCAGAAAGCCGGGGTCCTGAAAATCGCGCCCGGACGTCTTGTCCAGCTCGCCCAGGTGGGCGGCCAGCACCCGCGCCGCGCCCCCCACCAGCTCGGCGCGTCCCTCGTTGATCGTCTCCAGGGGCAGCTCGGCGACGGCCGCCCGCAGCACCATCGCGCAGTCATAGGCCGCCTCGTCGCTGGCGGTGGGGCCTATCGCCTCGGGCACGAACGAGCGCCACACCTTGTGGATGAACCCCCACGCGGCGGCGCGGTTGGGCGCGAAGCGCGGCTGGTCGGACAGCGCCTGGTGGCGCGCCCAGACCCAGATGGCGGCCAGCGTGCCATGAAAGTCGGCGTCGGCGCAGCCCGGCCAGGGCCCCACGTTGCCCTTCAGCAGCGAGGGCGGCGCGCCAGCGCCAGCGCCTCCCGTCGCTCCCACCTGGCGCAGCGCCAGCCCCGAGGCAGCGCGCTCGAAGTGCACCAGCGCCTGGGCCGCGTAGTTCTTCAGGATCGGATCAGCCACGGCGCCCCCGCCCCCGCGCCCCGGCGGCCGCGGCCGGACGGAGCACCGTGGGGCGCCGGACGCGGGCGGGCCGCTCGGCGGGACGGCTGGCCTCGCGCAACCGTGGGGCCAGCCGATCCCATAGCTCGTCCGCCAGCGCCGCCTTGGGGGCGCGGGCCAGCGCCTCGCTGGCGCCGTCGGCGAACAGCAGGGTGACGGCGTTGTCGTCGCTGCCGAAGCCAATCCCCGGCGCGCCCACATCGTTCAGCACCACGACGTCGCAGGCCTTCTCGACCAGCTTGGCCCGCGCCCGCGCCAGGCGGGCCTCCTCGTCGCCGCCCGTCTCGGCGGCGAACCCCACCAGCAGCGGACGCCCGCCCGACCGGGCGTGCCCCAAGCCGGCGAGCAGATCCGGGTTGGCCACCAGCGACAGGTCGCGGGGCGCGCCGCCCTCTCCCTCGGCACCGCGGGCCCGACGCGACAGCTTTCCGGTCGCTCTGGCCGCCGGACGAAAGTCTGACACCGCCGCCGTCATGACCACGGCGTCCGCCTGTCCGGCTGCGGCCGACAACGCGGCCTGCATCTGTTCCGCCGTCTCCACGTCTCGTCGGGTGATGCCGGCGCCCCCGGGCGTCGCCAGGGCGACCGGCCCGGCGATCAGCGTCACCTCGGCGCCCCGGCGGGCCGCCGCCGCGGCCACCGCGAACCCCATCTTCCCCGACGAGCGATTGCCGATGAAGCGGACGTCGTCGATCGGCTCGAACGTCGGACCGGCCGTCACCACCACCTTCCGGCCCTGCAGATCCTGCGGGGTCAGCAGACGCTCGGTGGCCGCCAGGATCTCGGCCGGCTCGATCAGACGCCCCTGCCCCACCCAGCCGCAGGCCAGATCTCCGGCGTCCGGGCCCACGGTGCGGAAACGGCCCAGCGCCAGCAACTTGCCCAGGTTCTGCTGCGTCAGCGGGTTACCCCACATGTTCACGTTCATGGCCGGCGCCAGCAGCACGGGGGCCCGGCTGGCCAGCACCACCGCGCTCAGCAGATCGTCGGCGCGGCCGCCCGCCAGCCTGGCGATGGAGTCGGCAGTGGCGGGCGCCACGACGATGACGTCCGCCTCGTCGCCCAGCTGGATGTGCCCGATGCCGCCGCTGCCGCGGCGCTCGCCGTTCCCGCCGCCCTCATCCTCACCGGCGGACGGCGTCTCGGGGGCGAACAGATCGTCAGCGACGGGCGCGCCCGACAGCGTGGCCATCGTCAGCCGCCCGATGAAGCGCTGGGCGGCGTCGGTCATCACGACCCTGACCCGGGCCCCGGACTTGACCAGCAGCCGACAAAGCTCCGCCGCCTTGTACGCCGCGATCCCCCCCGTCACGCCCAGGACGACGTTCTTCTTCGAAAGTGACCCCATTCGCAAAGCGCCCAAACATATCACTTTCCCCGCGGGGCACCCGGCGCTTCTCGCGCGCCCGTCGGTGGTCCGCGGCGCCCATCCGGCCCATGCGGGGGCTGCGGCCGGCGCTGCCGTCTGGCGCCGGGCTCCGCCGGTCTCGGCCGGTCTCGGCAAGTCTCCGCCCGGGAGCACCTCGGCAACATCCCGGTGAAAAGTGTCCAAATACCGGTCAGGCGGTATAAGTTCGAGCACGGTGGCAACTGCTGAGTTTCCGCGCCGATTCGGCTCATATGTCCTGCTTAAGCCGTTGGCCCGGGGGGGAATGGGAGAGCTCGATCTGGCCGTCACGGGCGGCCGGGGCATGGAGAAGTTGTGCGTCATCAAGCGCGTGCTTCCCCACCTGCTGGCGTCCGACAACGTCCAGCGGTTCCGGGAAGAGGCGATGGTGGTGGTCCGGCTGTCCCACGGCAACCTGGTGGGCGTGCTCGACGCCGGACGGTTGAGCGGCCCCGAAGACGCCAAGGACGGCAAGGGCGACAAGGACTCCGGCCAGTTCTACCTGGCGATGGACTTCGTCGAGGGAAAGGATCTGCTGGCCACCTGGAACCAGTGCGCCGCCAAGCGGGTGGCCTTCCCGGTCGAGATCGCGGCCTACATCGTGAAGGAGCTGGCCCGGGGGCTGGCCTACGCGCACGCCTACCGCGACCTGCACCTGGTCCACCGTGACATCTCGCCGGCCAACGTGCTGCTGTCGTACAGCGGCGAGGTGAAGCTGACCGACTTCGGCCTGGCCACCTCCAAGCTGAAAGAGCAGCAGACCGCGCCGGGGATCATCTACGGCAAGCTGGCCTATCTGGCGCCCGAGCAGGCGCGCGGTGATGCCCTGGATCAGCGCACGGACCTTTACGCCGCCGGGATCCTGCTGTGGGAGATGCTGACCGGGCAGCAGCTGTTCCCGGTGCGCAGCGACAGGGCCCACGTGAAGCTGAACGACGAGCTGCCGGCCGGTAACCCCACCGTCGACGCGCTGGAGCGGCTGCGCAACCCGACCATCGCCGCGCCGTCGACCCTCACGGGTCGCGTGCCGCCCGAGCTGGAAGAGATCACGATGAAGGCGCTGGCGGCCGATCCGAACGATCGCTATCAGACCGGCGAGGAGCTGCGCGCCGACCTGGGGTCTTTTCTCGCTCGCAACGCGCCGGAGACCGACGCCGCCACCCTGGCGGCGTTCATGAACACCCTCTTCAAGGACCAGATCGAGGCCGAACGGCTGGAGCGTGACGAGCTGTTGATCGACGCGGCGTCGCTGCTGTCGGGGGCCTATCGCGCCCGGCCGCCGGTCGACGGCGAGCCGCCGCGGCCGCTGCACCCACGCACGCCGGCCCGGCGCGGATCGGACGCGGTGGCCGAGACGGGCAAAGGGGCGACGCTGGAGCCGATCGAAGCGCCGGCGGACGGCAGCCACCCCGACGACCGGCGGGTGGGCACCACCATCGGCGATCGCTATTACCTGCGCCGCCTGTGCGGCGAAGGCGCCATGGGCCGCGTCTACGAGGCGCACCACATCGAGATCGGCCGGCGCGTCGCCATCAAGATCTTGCATTCGACGTTCCGCCACACGCCCGACGTGGTCGAGCGGTTCCGTCGCGAGGCGCGCGCCGCCTCGAAGATAGGTCACCCCAACATCGTCGACGTGACCGACAGCGGCACCACCCCGGACGGGGCGTTCTTCTTCGTGATGGAGTACCTGGACGGGCTGGACCTCGAGCAGCTGATCCGCCGCGAGGGCGCGCTGCCGGTGGAGCGCGCCCTGCTGATTGCCGCCCAGGTCTGCCGGGCCCTGACCGCCGCCCACGCGGCGGGCATCATCCACCGCGATCTGAAGCCCGCGAACGTCATGCTGGTGCGCCAGCGCGACGAGGAGGACTTCGTCAAGGTGCTGGACTTCGGCATCTCGAAGCAGAGCGATCTGGACCCGGCCGCCGGGGCGCGCACGGTGGGGCTGACGAACCCGGACGTCGCCGTGGGGACGCCCATCTACATGGCGCCCGAACAAGCGGCCGGCCATCCCGCCGACGCGCGCACCGACGTCTACGCGGTGGGCGAGCTGCTGTTCGAGATGCTGACCGGCAAGACGGCGTTCTCGGGCGCGGACGTGATCGTGGTCTTCAACAAGAAGGCCAACGTCGAGCCGCCCCCCATCCGGGCCATGCGGCCCGACGCCCCTGCCGAGCTGGAGGCGGTGCTGGTGCGGGCGATGTCGCGGCGGCCCGAGGACCGCTACCCGACCATGACGGCGCTGAAGGACGAGATCATGCGCTGCCTGGCCCAGTTCGAGATGCCGCCCGCCCTGCCGCCCGTTCCGGCGCCGGCGCCGACGGCGACCACCACCAGCGTGACGGCGCGAACGACCTGGTCGCAGCCCACGAAGCGCGCGGTCTGGCTGGCAGCCGGGGGGGTGATCCTGGGCGTGGGGGTGGCGTCCTGGCTGATGATGGGACGCGACACCCTACCCCCGCGCCCCCTCGGCTCGTCGGCCGCCGACAACGGCCCGGCGGCAGCCCTGCGGCAGCCCTCGTCTGGCTTGCCCCCGCCGGCACCGTTGCCCTCCGAACCATCCGGTCTGGGGACCTCTGCCCCGCCCGAGCCGAAGGACCAGCCGATCCTGGCAGACCGCGAAGCCGCGCCGCCCGCCGTCTCGACGGCCGAGACGCACGCGGCGCCGCGGGTCGCCTCGGGGAATCACGGCAAGGCGGCCGGCCGGGCGCCCGCGGCCTCGCGGCCGGCGAAGGCGACCACGGCGCCACCGGCGCTGACGGCGGACGATCGCGCGAGCGGCGCCGAGCTGACGGAGAAGGGCCGGGCCGCCTTCGCTCGTGCCGACTTCCCCCAGGCCATCCGGCTGGGGCGCGCGGCCATCGCGGCGGGGGCGGCGCTGGAGGGCCACCTGTTGCTCGGCGACGCCTTCTACAAGATGAGCCGGTTCAGCGACGCCTTGCGCGAGTACGACGCGGCGACGCGCATCGCCCCGGCGAGCGCCCAGGCCCAGCGGGGCCACGAGCTGGCGGCGCGCGGCCTGCACTGAGCGATCCCCGTCATCTCTCGCCCATTCCCGGCCGCTCGCCGGCCGGGCGGCGTCGGCGAGAAGCGGTGCTATCGTTGGGCCTCGTGCGGACCGACGACGAGCTGATGGCCGCCTACCTGGCGGGTGACACGGCGGCCTTCGACGAGCTGTTCCGCCGCTATGCCCTGCCCCTGCTCCGCGCGTTGCGCCGGCGCCTCCCCGCCGAGGACGCGAACGACGTGGTCCAGCAGACGTTCCTGCAGCTTCACCGCTGCCGCTTCGACTACCAGCCCGGCGGCGGGCTGCGGCCCTGGATCTACACCATCGCCTTCAACCTGCAGCGCCGCCAGGCCCGGCGCGGCCACCACGAGGACTCGTTCATCGAGGAGGAGGTGGCCACGGCCGGTGGCGTCACCTGGCCGGCCGACGGTGCGGCCATCCAGTCGGTGCGCTCGGCGCTGGCGCAGCTTCCCCGCGAGCAGCGGCGCGTGATCGCGCTGCACTGGTTCGACGGGTTGCCCTTCGACCAGGTCGCCACCACCGTCGGCGCCAGCCTCAGCGCGGTCAAGGTGCGCGCCCACCGCGGTTATGTCGCCCTCCGCAAGATCTTCGAGCGCGACGACCGCGATGTCTGACGCCGGACCGCCCCCCTCGGGGCTGACGCCCGCCGACGAGCTGGAGAAGCTGCTCACCGGCACGCATGAGCGCATCAAGGCAGACCGGGGCCTGCTGGCCTGGCTGCGCTGCCGCCCCACGTCGCAACGCTTCGGCATGGTCCTGCTGGCGCTGGCCGGGCTGATGGCGCTGACCCTGTGGCGCTTTCAGCGGCCGGACTTCGCCACCTATCCGGCCCTGCGCCTGGCCCTCACCTTCTCGGTGTATTTGGTCGCGCTGGCGCTGTCGATCGGCGAGCTGGTGCGGCCCCTCTACACGCGCGGCCGCACCGAGCTGTTCATCGTGCTGACGGGGGCGCTGCCCCTGCTGGTGGCGGCCTTGCCGGCGGCGGTGCGGTTCGAGGACGCCCCCACCACCACCGGCCACGGACACGACTGCATCGCGGTGGGGATGCTGGCCGGGTTCCTGCTGATGCTGATCGTGCGCGCCTTCGACCGGGCCCCGCGCGTGGGCACCGGGCCGGCGTTGCTGCTGGGAAACACGGCGGGACTGTTCGCCAACCTGGTGCTGATGCTCCACTGCCCGATCGATCGGCCGGCCCACCTGCTGGTGACGCACGCCCTGCTGGGCGTGGCCCTGGCCGCCCTGTTCAAGCTCCTGGAGCCGCCCCGCACGCTACCTTCGGGCAGGTGGTAGACGACGCTTCTGCGCCTCCACGGCGGGAGCAGGTGTTCCGGGGGCCGCTACCTGTGGCGGCGATGGGGCGCCATCGGCTCAGCTCTCGCCGTAGATCTTCGCGGCCGAGAGGTGGTTGAAGCGGTACCACTTCACGTACAGCTTCGAGAGCTGGAAGAGCAGGTCGGGAATGGCGGTGGGGCTGTCGCTGGCCGAGGCGCGTTCCGCCAGCTCGAAGATGTGCTCGTGCGCGTCGGAGGGGTGGAAGAGGAAGGTCTTGCCGAACACGACCATCTCTCCGTCCCACACCAGGCGGCCCTCGAACAGCGCGCCGGGCTCGAAGCCGGCGGTGCTGCGCCGCTCGGTGACCAGGAACCGCGCGCCGCCCAGCAGATCATCCAGCTCGACCTGATTTCCGGTGACGGTGAGGACCTCGAACAGGCTGCGGTGGCTGGTGGCCAGGCGCACCGCCACGCTGCGCTCGTCCGCGGTGAAGGCCACGCCGGTGCCGCCGGCCACGCGGACCGCCGGGGAAGGGCCGTCCCGGAAGGGCCGTTCGATGATGTACCACTCCAGGAACGACGCCATCCGTCCCTCGAACAGGTCGCCGTCGTCGTCGAACACCTTGCCCGCGCGCTCGAAGTAGTCCTCGCGCGCGCGGATGGCCTCGACCTTGTTCTCGCCCTCCGCGAACTGGGTCGCCAACCGCTCGACCAGCGACCAGACCGTCACCACGGAACCTGACCTCCGCGCGCGCCTAGCGGCGGCGCTCGTCCATCAGCTTGGTGAAGCGTTCGAACAGGTAGCACGAGTCGTTCGGGCCCGGCGACGCCTCGGGGTGGTACTGCACGCTGAACACCGGCAGGCTGTCGTGGCGCATCCCCTCGACCGTCTTGTCGTTCAGGCTGACGTGCGTCAGCACCGCCCGGCCCTCCATCGAGCCGACGTCCACGGCGAATCCGTGGTTCTGCGAGGTGATCTCGACCTTGCGGGTGCCCAGATCCATGACGGGATGATTGGCGCCGTGGTGCCCGAACTTCAGCTTGTAGGTCTTGCCCCCCAGCGCCTGGCCCAGGATCTGGTGCCCCAGGCAGATCCCGAACACCGGCAGCTTCGACGCCACCAGCTCGCGCGCCGCCTCGACGGTGTACGGCAGCGCCGCCGGGTCGCCGGGGCCGTTCGACAGGAACACGCCGTCCGGCTTCAGCGACAGCGCCTCCTTGGCGGTGGTCGTCGCCGGCACCACGGTGACGCTGCAGCCGCTCGAGCGCAGGTGGCGCAGGATGCCGCGCTTGATGCCGAAGTCGTAGGCCACCACGTGGTGGCGCACCGGCGGCTTGTTGGCGAAGGGATCGCCGCCCCCGTTCGGCTCCAGGCCCGCGCCGTTCCACAGCGGCTCGTCCCAGGTGTAGGACTTGGCGGCGGTGACCTCCTTGACCAGATCGCGCCCCTCGAGCTGCGGGTGCTTCACCGCCGCCGACACCGCGGCGCCCGGATCGTTGACCCGGCGGGTGATCACCGCCCGCTGGGCGCCCGTCTCGCGCAGCCGCCGGGTGATGGCGCGCGTGTCGATGCCGGTGATGCCCGGGATGCCGTGCGCGGCCAGGAAGTCGTGCAGCGTGGCCTGGGCGCGCCAGTTCGAGACGGCGGGCGACAGCTCGCGCACCACGAACCCCGCGCACCAGGGCCGCGACGACTCGAAGTCGACCGGATTCACGCCGACGTTGCCGATCTCGGGCGCCGTCATGGTGATGATCTGACCGCGATACGAGGGGTCCGTCAGGACCTCCTGGTAGCCGGTGATGGCGGTGTTGAAGACGATCTCCCCGCCAGAGTCGACGGCCGCGCCGAAGCCCCAGCCGCGATAGACCGTCCCGTCCTCCAACGCCAGCAAAGCCGGCGACTTCTCGATGTCAGCCAAAACGCTTCTCCTCAGCGAAGACGATGTTGCCGCCCACGATGGTCAGCATCGCACGGCCGCGGGCGGCGCGCCCGCCAAATGGGGTGTTCTTGGACCGCGACAGCAGCCGGCCCGGCTCCACGGTCCAGGCGTGCTCGGGATCGATCACCGTGACGTCGGCGGTCCCGCCGCTGGCCAGGGCGCCGCCGGGCAGGCCCAGCACCCGGGCGGCAGAGGTGGACAGCAGCGCCACCCAGCGCGCGGGCGAGATCACCCCGGCGCGCACCATCTCCAGCGACAGCGGCACCGCCGTCTCGAGGCCGACGATGCCGAACGCGGCCTGCTCGAACTCCACGTCCTTCTCGACGGGCGAGTGCGGGGCGTGATCGGTGGCGATGGCGTCGATGGTGCCGTCACGCAGCCCCTCGACCACCGCCGCCACGTCGGCCGCCGAGCGCAGCGGCGGATTGCACTTCGCGTGCGTGTCGTAGTCGGCGCAGGCCTCGTCGGTCAGCGTCAGGTGGTGCGGCGTCACCTCGCAGGTGACCGGCAGGCCGCGGCGCTTGGCCGCCCGCACCAGGGCCACCGACTCGGCCGCGCTGACGTGCGCCACGTGATAGCGGGCGCCGGTCAGCGCGCACAGCTCGACGTCGCGGGCCACCATGGAGGACTCGGCCGCGGCCGGCTGGGCCCGGATGCCGGCGCGCGTGGACACCGCGCCTTCGTTCATCGCCCCGCCCTGCGACAGCGTCAGGTCCTCGCAGTGCTGGATCAGCGGCAAGCCGAACGTGCGCGCGTACTCCATGGCCCGCCGCAGCAGCTCGGCGTTCATCACCGGCCGGCCGTCGTCCGAGACGGCCACGATGCCGGCGTCCTTCATCTCGGCCATCTCGGCCAGTTCTTCGCCCTTCTGCCCCCTGGTGACGGCGCCGATGGGATAGACCCGCACCACCCCCGCGGCGCGGGCGCGGCCGACGATCAGCTCGGTCACGGCGCGGCAGTCGTTCGGCGGCACGGTGTTCGGCATGGCGCAGACGGCCGTGAAGCCCCCCGCCGCCGCCGCGCGCGTGCCCGTGGCGATGTCTTCCTTGTACTCCTGCCCCGGCTCCCGCAGGTGGGTGTGCAGATCGATGAAGCCGGGCGTGACCCATAGGCCGCGCACGTCCAGGACCCGCGTCCCCGGCGAGACGCCGCCCGCCAGGCCGGGCCCGATCTCCGCGATCCGCCCGTCGCGCAGAAGCACGTCGGCCTCGGAATCGAAGTTCCTGCTGGGGTCGATGACCCGTCCGCCGCGCAAGCAAAGGTCCAAAGCGCCCTCTGAATAGGAGCTTCCCCCCCCGCCGTCAACACCCGGCCGCGTTCTGCCCGCGCATTCGGCACGAATCGCCCCCCGGGGTGACCGGGGCGGTTGCCGCCCCGCCAGCCGGAGGCCTCACCGGACCGACCTGCCGCCGGCCGCGATCGGGCCTAGGAGTCGCCCGCTTCGCCCCCGCCCAGCAGGTACAGGACCGCCATGCGGATGGCCACGCCGCGGGCCACCTGGTCCAGGATGACGGCCCGGGGGCCGTCGGCGATGGCGGGATCCAGCTCGACGCCCCGGTTGATGGGCCCCGGGTGCATGACGATCGCGTCCGGCTTGCACAGGTTCAGCCGCCGCTCGTTGAGCCCGAAGTAGCGCGAGTACTCCCGCGTGTTGGGGAACAGCGGCGCGCCGAAGCGCTCCTTCTGGATGCGCAGCATGATGACGACGTCGGCGCCCTCCAGCGCGGGTTCGACGCGGTCGAACACCGAGGCGCCCAGCGACTCGGCGCCGGCCGGTAGCAGCGTGCGCGGCCCGGCGAAGCGGACGTGCGCTCCCAGCTTGGCCAGCGCCAGGACGTCCGAGCGCGCCACCCGGCTGTGGGTGATGTCGCCGCAGATGGCCACGGTCAGCCCGGCGATCTTTCCCTTGTGGGCGCGGATGGTGGAGCAGTCCAGCAGCGCCTGCGTGGGATGCTCGTGGGCGCCGTCGCCGGCGTTCACCACCGAGGCGCGGATGTGCTTCGACAGCATCACCGCCGCGCCGGCCTGGGCGTGGCGGACCACCACGATGTCGGGCGCCATCGCGTCGATGTTCATCGCGGTGTCGAGCAGCGTCTCGCCCTTCACCGTCGAGGAGGACGAGCCCGAGATGTTGACGGCGTCGGCCGACAGCCGCTTGGCCGCCAGCTCGAACGAGGTGCGCGTGCGCGTCGACGGCTCCAGGAACAGGTTGATGACCGTCTTCCCGCGCAGCGTGGGGACCTTCTTGATGGGGCGGGTGGCGATCTCGCCGAACCGCTCGCCGAGATCGAGGATGGTGGTCAGGTCCTCGGCGGACAGCGCCTCGATGCCCAGCAGGTGCTTGTGCGGGAACGACGTCATGCGCGCCGTTCTCGTAACACCACGCGGTCCACCTCGCCACGCTCTTTCAACATCACGCGCACCGATTCGGTCGCCGTGGTCTGCACCTCGGCCCCCACGAAATCCGGCTGGATGGGCAGCTCGCGCAAGCCACGATCGACCAGCACCGCCAGCTTCACGGCCCGGGGCCGTCCATAGTCGCCCAGCACGTCCATGGCCGCGCGGATGGTGCGCCCGGTGAACAGGACGTCGTCGACCAGGACCACGGTCCGGCCGTCGATCGTCTCGGGCAGCTCGGTGGGTCCGATCTCGGGCTTGGGCAGGCCGCGGAACACGTCGTCGCGGTACAGCGAGATGTCGACGGCGCCCAGGGTGGGCGGCGGCGTGTCCCCCAGGCCGCGGATCAGCTCGGCCAGTCGCTGGGCCAGAAACGCCCCCCCGGTGCGGATGCCGACCAGGTAGATCGCGTCCCCCTGATGCCCCACCCGCTCGACCAGCTCGTTGGCCATGCGGCGCAGCGCGCGCGCCATGCCGGTGGCGTCCAGGATCTCGCGGCGTTCCAGCAGATCGGAGTCAGGCGGCGGGGGCCGGGGTGGCATCGGTCAGAAATAGTACCGCAGAGCGACGTCTTCGAAGAGGCCCCGCATGGTGGTGGCGCCGCCCACGCCCACCGACCACTGCGTGGCGTCCACCGCATGCTCCAGCCGGAACGCGAGGCCGCTGCGCACCCCGAGCGACAGCGCGGGCGCCCCCAGGAAGCCGAAGTGCAGCTCGGCCTCGATGCTGCCCAGCAGCTCGAGCAGATAGGCCGTCTCGGCCGAGCTGGCCCCCTTGAAGGCGACGAACGTCAACTCGGGGCCGGCCATCACGGCCACGTGGCGCCAGTTGGACAGCAACACCGTCGCGCCGATCACCGGGCCCAAGCCCAGGTAGGTATCCAGCAGGCGCCCCCCTTCGCTGCCGCCCCCCAGGGCCAGGGCCAGCCCGCCGTCGACGGCGACGTTGCGACCGAACCAGCGGCGCGCGGCCAGCGCGCTGACGGTCACCGGGGGGCAGGCGGGCGTGGTCCCCGCCGGCGGCACAGTGGCCTGGGAGACAGGACAACCGGTGCCCTGCCGCAAAGCAAACAGCGGGAGTCGCGTGGCGACCGGGCGAACCTGGACGCCCCAGCTGTCCCGAACGGTGTCGTGGTCGGATTCGGCGGCCGTGGCGTCCAGCGTGGGCACCCGGCGCTCGGTCAGCCCCGCGCCCGGCGCGACCGCGGGCTCGGCCGACACCGGGGCAGGCGGTGGCGCCGGCGGGGCGGCATCAACCGGCGAGGCGGCGGTGGCAGGCGGCGGTGGCGCGGGAACGAGGGGGGGCGGCGCCAGCGGCGCATCGGCCGCCCGCGCCAGGGAGCCGGACACAGTCACCATGACGAGCGCCAGCGCTGCCCCCAGCGGCAGCGGCCGCCGCGCTTGCCTCAAGGATTGCCCCCGGACGCCAGACAGACCAGGGCCGTGCCGGCGGCGCCGACGGGGCTGCAGTAGTACTGCTCGGCCTCGCGCGCACAAGGCTGGCCGCTCCCGCACGCCTGATAGCACCCGTACAACGGGCGGTCCGCGGGGCGCTGCGCGCACACGCTTCCCGCGGGGCACAGGTCGGGGCCGGCGACCGCCGCCGGATCGCAGCCCTGCATCAGGCACACGCCGCCCGGGAACACGGGATCGTTGACCCGGCAGTAGGCGCCCAGCGGGCATTGCGCGCGGTGCGTGCAGGCGTCTCCGATGCGGGCCGTGCTCTTGTAGCAGGTCAGGTGCACGGGATCGCAGCTGTCCCCGCCCATCTCGTCCTGGGCCAGCGGCGCCGTGCAGTTCAGGTTGGTGGCGCAGGCGCCGGTCTTTGCCGGCGCATCCAGCGTCGTGCAGTAGCCCAGCGACACGTCGTCCGTGGGATCTTGCGGCGTGTTGTTGTTGTTCCGGACCACCGACAGGCAGATCTGCCCGGCGCCGCAAGCGCTGTTCTTCGTGCAGAACGCCCCGCAATAGGTGCGGTTCAGCCCGGTGGGGCTGTGCAGATCGCGATCGACGCACTCGCCGCTGCGGCACTCTGCCGGATCGGCGCAGGCATCGCCCACCGACTTCGTGCCGACGGCCGCCTGGCAGGTCAGCAAGGTGGAGCGAGCGCTCGCCGGCAGGCAGGCCTGGGTGGGCAGGCAGTCCTTCTCTCCCTGGCAAGGCGTTCCTGCCAGGGCGGGCGGTACGCACATGCTCAGGTGGGCGACTGACCCGTTGGGGAGCGGCGCCTTGCCGATGTCGTCCAGGCAGACGTTCCCGGTCGGGCAATCCGCGTCGTTGCGGCACAACGTGCTACAGAACGGGGCTCCGCCCGCCACGGCCACGCACAGCGCGTCGTCCGCGCAGCGCAGCTTGGCCGCCGGATCCACCGAGCACGGCTGGCCGAACGCCAGCGCGCCGGCGCGCGGCGGAACGCACGACAGATAGGACGTGTCGCCGGCCGCGCCGACCGCGATGGTGGGCGTGCAGATCTCGCCTGTCGGGCACAGCCCGTCCGCACCCTGCTGGGTCAGCTGACCGGTCGTCAGGCCGGCGTCGCCGTGGACCTGGCCGCAGAACCTGCCCAGGCAGACGCCCACGCCCGTGTGGGGCTGGAACGAGCTGACACCGCCCTGGACCGCCGAGAAGGGCGCGGGGCTGCAGAACATGGCCACCGGGCAGTCGGCGTCGCTGCCGCACGCGCGCGAGCAGCGGTGGGCCAGGCAACCGGTGCCCAGGTAGCCGCCCTCGTTCTCGCAAGCGTACGGTCCGTCTTCGACCTGGCAGGTGGTGCCCGCAGGAGGGAACTGGTTTGCGATGAGAGTGGTCAGGCACAGGCCCTGGTACGCGCCCGTGGAGGCGTTCGCCGGCGGAACGGCGGCGGGGTTCAGGCCCAGCGCGCAGGCTTCACCCTTGGGACAGGCGGTCCCGTTCGCGCATGGCTGCAGCGAGCCGGGCAAGCACAGCGACAGGGGGTCGCCCAGTTGATTCGAGGCACAGGCGAAGGTCGTCCCGACGGGGAGCGGTGAAGGCGCCACGGCGGGTCCGCAGTCGGCGGCGGTGGCGCAGGTCTTGGAACAGAAGCCGTCCCAGCAGATGCCGGACGTGCAATCGGCGTTCGCGACGCAGCAGGCCCCCAGCCCCCGCGGCTGGCCCGGCACCACGGCGGTGCACATCACCCCCATGCGAGGCGCGTCGGCGGCGTCCATGCCGGCGTCCGTCGGGGGTGTGACGGATCCTTTGCCGCCTCCCCCGCCACAGCCGGCCAAACAGACGATGGCAACCGACGCGAGCGCCAGCGACGCCCCCCACCCCACCTTCGCGATGAACGGCCCCGGCGCGGCCGCAGCAGACAAAATGAACCGACGCATGGTTGCTCCGGATGTAACATGATTCGGCCCCCTTCCTCGAATTTCTCGGCCCTGCATGGACAAGAAACCAGCCACCGCGGCCATCCTGTTGATCGGCGACGAAATCCTCTCGGGGAAGGTCGAGGACGAGAACGCGCGTTATCTCGTCCGCGAGCTGCGGCGCGCTGGCGTGACGGTGGGCCGCATCGAGGTCGTGCCGGACCAGCTGGAGGTGATCGCGGAGAGCGTGCGGCGGTTGTCGGCGGGGTTCCAGTGGGTGTTCTCCTCCGGCGGGATCGGCCCCACCCACGATGACGTGACGTTCGCCGCGGTGGCCGCGGCCTTCGATCGACCGGTGGCGCGCGATCCGCAGCTGGAGGCGTTGATGCGCCGATCGTGGGGGCAGCAGCTGCATGTCCGCGATCTACGCATGGCGGACATTCCGCTGGGGGCGCGGCTGGAACATGGCCCCGGGGGAGCGTCGACCGTCTGGCCGGTGGTGGTGATGGAGAACGTCTGGATCTTGCCGGGCGTGCCGCAAATCTTTCGCAAGAAGTTCGAAGCGGTGCGGGAGCTGTTCCGCGGCCCCGCCATCCACGGGCGGGCCGTCTACTCCGCCGAGCCGGAAGGCGTGATCGCCGACGTGCTGGACCAGGTCGTCGAGGCGTTCCCCAGCGTGGCGATCGGCTCGTATCCTCACCTGGAGGCCGTCGATTACCGCGTGAAGATCACCCTCGACGGACGGGACGCCGGCGCCGTGAACGACGCCACCGCGCGCCTGGTGGAACGCCTCGGCAGCGCCGTGGTCCGCACGGAGTAACCCCACGCGCCAGGGGCGGCGCGCGTCGAATAATTTGCGCGCGCGCTGATTGCGTGAGGCAATTCACTCAAATTGCTTCATCAGGCAGGAGCGCTCGGCAGTTCAAGTAATTCGTGGAATTGCCGATGACGCGGCCGCGCGTTTTCGTGCGTCACGGGGAGGGAGGCGCCAGGTCACCGGCGACGCCGTCACCGTCGAGAAGTAACGCAAAAACTTCCGTAGAGATACACGACAGAAACAGCGCGCAGTGTATGAAGAAGGCGCAGCCTGTCTTGCCCTCTGCATTGAGGGCGCCCAACTAGTACCGATACGAATAGCGGCACCAACAGAGCACTGAAGAGATAACTAGAGGAGATCGAGACTATGAACGCGAACGTTGTCAGCGGGGTCGGGCGAGGACGAGGGCACGGACAAGTGCACGAAGAAGTACACGGAGAAGTAGACGAGGTCCCGGAGTCCCTGATGGCCCACACGGTGAACGAGACCGTCTATCTGGGACGGGCGTCGTTTCGCATCACGCACGAACTGGAGGCCGTCGATGCCGACGGAGCCACCGGAGGAGATTCGTCGGACTGGTTCTCGCACGAGTCGCCCGTCATCTTGACGGGTGGGCCGCAGGCGCTGGGCAATCACCGCCGCGCCCTCGCCGCACAGCACGAAGATTCGGCGCGCACGACGAGCGCGGGCCGCGCCCGCAAGATTCGTCGGTCGGCGCTGATGGTGGCGCTTCCCGTCGCTGCCTTCGCGCTGGGGATCGCCGTCGCTTCGGGGGTGGGCGCCCGCGCCCGCCACAAGGCGACGATCGCGGCCCAGACCACTGCGCCGATGGCGCGCACCGCCCCCACCTTGCCCGGGGTGGCCCCGACCGTCGCCGCCACGGCGACGCCGCCCGGGTCCGTGGCCGGCGCGCCGAGCGCCGCTCCGGTGGTGGTGGCCACCGCGCCCGCAGCCGCCCCGGCGGTCGCGGCGGCACCTCCGGCCGTCGCGCCGCCTCCGGTGACGCCGACCGTGTCCGCTGCCGCCGATGTGGTCGGCACGCCGGTCGTTCCGCCTGCCGGGACGCCCGCCGGCGCGGCCACCCCGGTGCCCGCAGCCGCCCTGCCACCATCGACCGTCGCGCTTGCGGCGACCGAGACGCCACCGCCACAGGCGGCGGAGACCGCCGAGGTTCGGCCGGCCCCGGCGCCCCGTCCTGTGCGCGCGGCCGTGAAGCCTCGCGTGGTGCGGAAGGCCAAGCCGGGCAAGTCCGCGGCTTCGGACGACCCGCTCGCCAGCACGTCGTCCGAGGACACGTCCGCCGCGGAGGCGCCCCCGGCGGCGGCTCCGAACAAGCCAGCGGCCAAGGCAGCGGTGAAGTGGGTCGACCCCTGGGCTAACTGACCTTCTCTCGCTCGGGGCTCTCCCGCACCGGCTGGGCGGGCCCCGCTGACTGTCACGGCGCCTTCCGTCCCCGGCCGACGTGGTGGTCAGGACCGCACAAGTGCGGTAGGAGTCCGGCTGCCATGGCCGACGTACCTGCATCCGTCAAAGGGATGAACGACATCCTGCCTCCGGAGGTGTCGAAGTGGCACTTCCTGGAGGAGAAGGCGCGCGGCGTCCTGGAGTCGTTCGCGTACCGCGAGGTACGCACCCCCGCGCTCGAATACACCGCCCTGTTCACGCGGTCCGTGGGCGAGGTGACCGACGTCGTCGAGAAGCAGATGTACACCTTCGACGATCGCGACGGGCGGTCCGTGTCGCTGCGCCCCGAGGGCACCGCCCCTGCCGTCCGCGCTTACCTGGCGGCCTCGCAGTGGAATCAGGAGCCGGTGACCCGCTGGTACTACATGGGGCCGATGTTCCGCCACGAGCGCGCCCAGCGGGGGCGGCTGCGCCAGTTTCATCAGGTGGGCGCCGAGCTGTTCGGCGTCGCCGAGCCGACCATCGACGCCGAGATGATCGCCATGCTGGCGACGCTGCTGACCGAGCTGGGCATCCCGCCCAGCAGCTTCACCGTCACGCTGAACACCCTGGGGGAGCCGGAGGAGCGGGCCGTCTATCGGGACGCGCTGGTCGCCTTCTACCGCCAGCACCTCCCGAAGCTGGACGAGGAGTCGCGCCGCCGGCTGGAGACCAACCCGCTGCGCATCCTGGACTCGAAGAACCCGGAGGTGGTGGCCCTGAACGCGACGGCTCCGGTCCTGCTCGAGCTGCTGTCGGACGCCTCGCGCGCCCGCTTCGCCCGCGTCAAGGAAGTGCTGACGTCGCTGGGCGTGGCCTACGAGGTCGACCCGCGCCTGGTGCGGGGACTGGACTACTACACGGCGACCATCTTCGAGTTCAAGGTGACGGCCGGCGACCTGGGCGCGCAGAACACGGTCTGTGGCGGCGGTCGCTACGATCGCCTGGTCGAGTCGCTGGGTGGCCCCAAGATGCCGGCGCTGGGCTTCGGCCTGGGCATCGAGCGCGCGCTGCTGGCGATGTCCGAGCCGGCCACGGCCTTCGAGCCCTCGCTGGGCGTCTTCGTGGCGCCGATGGACCCGGCCGCCCTCGCCTACGCGCTGCCGATCGTCCACCGCCTGCGCGGCGCCGGCCTCCGCGTCGAGGTCGAGCACCGCGGCGGCACGCTGAAGTCGCAGCTGAAGCGCGCCGACAAGCTGCGCGCGCGCCTGGCCATCATCGTGGGGGGCAACGAGGTCGCCTCGCGCCGCCTGCAGGTGAAGGACCTGGCAGCCGGCACGCAGCTGGAGATCGCCGAGGCCGATCTGGCAGCGAAGATCCACCAACTGCTCGACTGACGCCCCCCGTCTCGCCTCGCCGGCTTCGTCAAGGCAATCGACGGTCTCGGCAGGCCGGACGGGGCTGTAGAGGTTCGTCCACTCCGGTCGCGGGGGCGGAGGGAGGGGGTGTCCCCCCCGTGCTCAGACACCGCTTGCGCCGCGTGCCCGGATCCTGCTTGGCCGGCGCCGTCGGGCGCTCGCGAACTGCGCGCGGGAGGGACACCCCCTCCCTCCGCCGCCTCACGACCTCCACTCCCTCACAGCGACGGCCTCAATCGCCGGAGCAGAACGAACGTAACCTCGAGCGCACCCGCACCGCCGAGCTGATTCGCCGATGCCAACGGGGGTATCCAGCGCGATGTCCCATGCCGCTCGGCTCTCACCGCGCGAGTTGGTCCACTCACAAACTGGTCGCCCTCGCTCGAACTCAGGTTGCCTATGGCAACGTGAATAGAGAGCGTGCGCCCCGTGCCAGGGACCGTGAGCCGACGATCCTCGTGTCGAAGACGGACAGATCCGGACGTCACGCCCCCATCCGGATGCCCTGCTGCGCTCCGATCCGCTGCATGCCGGGCAATTCCGCGAACGTCCGCCGTCGCTTGGCGACGACGTAGCTTTGTCGCCTGGACAGCGGGGTTCGACGAAGGAGCGGAGGGAGTTGGGCGGCGAGGGTTTGGGGTGTCCCTCCCGTGCGCAGTTCGCGAGCGCGACCTAACGCTGGCCGAGCACCGCGACGCGGAATCGCGCAAGCGGTGTCTGAGCACGGGGGGGACACCCTACACCCCCGCCCGCGCGACCGAAGCGAACGAGTCCCCGCAACGCGCGCCCACGAGCCCGCAACGCGGGCGAGTACCACTTCCCTCGCCCGCCGCCGCGCAGCCCGCCGCGGCCTACGCTTCGGACTCTTCCAGCTCTTCGCCGGCCCGCTTGGGGCGGCGGGCGTCGCGGCCCGGGCGGGCGGCGGCGCGCTTCTGGCTGGCCAGGTAGCGCTCGTTCAGCGAGATCAGGATGGGGCTGGCGATGAAGATGGACGAGTACGTGCCGACGATGACGCCGACGTTCATGGCGAACGCGAAGTCACGGATGACCCCCACGCCGAAGACGTTCATGGCCAGCGTGACGAAGAAGACGGTGGCGCTGGTCCAGATGGTGCGCGAAAGCGTCTCGTTGATCGAGACGTTGACCACCCGGTCGAACTTGCGGTCGCGCATGCGCGCCGCGTTCTCGCGGATGCGGTCGAAGACCACGATGGTGTCGTTCATCGAGAAGCCGATGATGGTCAGGATGGCCGCCACCGTCGTCAGCGAGAATTCCTTGTACGTGACCGCGAAGGCCCCCAGCGTGATGACCGCGTCGTGCAACAGCGCCACCACCGTGCCCGGCGCATAGCGGAAGTCGAAGCGGAAAAGGATGTAGACCATGATCAGCAGGATGGCGGCCAGCAGCGACCGCACGCCGTCGAACTGCAGCTGCTTGCCGGCCTTGGCGCCCACCGATTCGACCTGGGGGATGGCCGACACGGTGCCGGCGCCCAGCTTCTCGTCGAGGTGACGCCAGATCTCCTTGTCGATGCTGACCAGGGTGACCTCGTAGGTGCTCTCCTCCAGGCGGCCGAACGGCTGCACCTGGGTGGCGCTGATGCCTGCCGCGGCCAGCGAGCTCTTCAGCTGGTCCGGGTTCACGGCCTTGTCGTACCGCAGGTAGATCTTGTCGCCGCCCTCGGACCACTCGAAACGCTTCAGGGTGGCGTCGCCTTCTTTGGCCAGCGACTGCTCCGCCCGCTTCGCCTGCTCGCCGGACCGCACCGACACGGCGCCGATGCGGATCAGGTAGTCGTCCTTCGACTTGCCGCTGGGATCGGCGTAGCGGACCACGTCCGCGTTGTCGTGACCGATCGCAGCCAGGGTGGAACGGACCGTACCCGCGTCGATGGGTCGCGAGAACTCGATCAACAGCTCGGTGCCGCCCCGGAAGTCGACGCCCCAGTTCAGGAAGTGGCCGCGGCCCTTGAGGACGAACGCGTTCAAGGGGAGCATCACGATGGTGATGAACACCAGCACGATGGAGGTCCCGATCCAGTACTTCTGGTTGCCAATGAACTCGTAGTTCGAGTGTGGCTTGATGATCTCGAAGAACTTCTGCTGATTTTTCGCCGCCATGGTGACCTTCCGACCTCAGATCGACAGCGTCGCTGGGGCCCCGCTGCGACGACCGACGATCAGGTCGAACATCCAGCGCGACAACCAGTACGAGGTGACCAGGTTGGTGATGATTCCGACCAGCAACGTCACGGCGAAGCCGCGGATCGGTCCGGAACCGTACGAGTAGAGGACGACGCCGGCGACGAAGTTCGTCACGTGCGCGTCGAACACCGTCCAGAAGGCGCGCGAGAACCCCGCGTCGACCGCGCTGCGCGGCGACTTGCCGTTGCGCAACTCCTCGCGGATGCGCTCGTAGATGATGATGTTGGCGTCCACCGCCATACCGATGGTCAACACCAGGCCGGCGATGCCCGGCAGGGTCAGCGACGCCTCGAAGGCCGCCAGGATGGCCACCATGAACAGCATGTTCAGGGTCATGGCGATGTTCGCGATGATGCCCGACGCCCGGTAGTAGATGAGCATGAACAGCACCACCGCGGCGGCGCCGATCAACATCGAGAACTTGGCCTTCTCGATCGAGTCCTTGCCCATGGTGGGGCCGACCTGCGTCTCGAACGTCTTGCGCAGGGGGGCCGGCAGCGAGCCGGACTTCAGCACCGCCACCAGGTCCTTGGCCTCCTGCTGAAGCTGGAACGGATCGCCGAAGCCCCCCAGGGTGATGCGGCCGCGGGAGCTGATGACGCCCTCGATGACGGGGGCGCTGTTGATCTTGTCGTCGAGGACGATGGCCATCTTGCGGCCCATGTTCTCGCGGGTCATGCGCTCCGACAGGATGGCGCCCTGGTGATCGAACTCGAAGGTGACCTCGGGGCGGCCCGTCTGCTGATCCCAGGTCTGGTCGGCGTTCGACAGGTACTCACCGGTCAGCACGGCGCGCTTCTTCAGATAGTAGGTTCGCCAGTAGCGGTCCTGGGTCGCCTCGCCGGCCTCGTTGCGCACGGCGTTCTCCTCGTACCCGATCTCGTGATCGGCCGGGACGGCGTTGTCTCCCGTCAGGCCGGCAAAGAACTTCTCCAGGGCGTCGCGGGTCTTCGCCTTCAGGTAGACGTCCTCGTGCGGCTTGCCGGAGTCTTTCTCGGTCCAGGACTCCGGCAGGATGTCGATGCCGCTGTCCTTGGGGACCAGCGCCTCGACGCGCTTCATGTAGTCGGAGCCGTCGTCGACGATCTTGAACTCGAGCTGGGCGGTCTTGCCGATGATGTTCTTGATGCGCTCGAAGTCGGCCGTCTTCAGGCCGGGCAGCTCGACGATGATGTCGGTGCCCTTCTTGATGATGGTCGGCTCGGCGACGCCGAACTTGTCGACACGGCCGCGGATGGTCTCGATGCCCTGGCGCAGCGCCGAGTCGCGAACCTCCTCGATCTGGTCCGGATCCAGGCGCAGCCGCACGACACCCTTGGCGGTGTCGCGGCTGATCACGTCGATCTGCTTGCGGAACTCGCGCAGCATGTCGTCGCTGAGCTTGCCCTGATCGGCCGGGTTCTTGAACGTGACGATGATGTCGTCGCGGCCCTCGCGGCTGATGGCGACGTCGGTGGGGTTCTTGTCGTCCTTCTTCAGCCGGTCCTCGATCTCCGAGGCGATGCGGTCGACCTTGTCGGACACCGCCTTGTCGACGTGGACCTCGTAGACCAGGTGCAGGCCGCCCTGGAGATCCAACCCCAGCTGGATGCGCTTCTGGAAGTACTTCTTGATGAAGGCGGGCTGCTGAGACTCAGGCACCACCGTCGGGACGAGATACAAACATGCCAGCGCGACGAGCGCGCCGTAGAGGAGTGCCTTCCACCACCAGGACCGTTCCATGGTTCGTGCCGTTCTTCCTATGGATGTTCAGACGTCTGCGTTCAGCCGGTGCGATTCGGGACGGTGCTTCCGGGCGGCGCAGCCGCTCAGGAGGCCTTGGCGTCTGCCTTGATCGCCTCGCCCGGCGTGTACTTGTTCGTGATCGAGCTGCGCAGCATCTTCAGGCGAACGCCCTGCTGCACCTCGACGGTGACCTCTTGGTCCTTGATCCCGGTGATCTTGCCGATGATGCCACCCTGCGTGACGATCACGTCGCCGGCCTTCAGCTCGCTCAGCATCTGCTGCAACTGCTTCGCCTTCTTCTGTTGCGGCCGGATGACCAGCAGGAAGAACACGCCGAAGATCAGGATGATCGGCAGGAAGCTGCCGAGCTGGCCGAGCGGGCCACCAGCGGGCGGTGAAGCCTGAGCGAAACTGAAAAGTGCGGATGTCAAAGCGGGGCCCTCCAAGGGGGTGAACGCATACCAGACCCCCGATCCGGGGTCAAGGTAAGGTTCGGTGACCGGGCGGACGCTGCGCGCCCCGGGAAACCTGGCTTTCCCGCCTCAAATCTCGTCGTCCGCGAACGCCATCACGTCACGGATCTGGGCGGCGCCGGCCGCCAGCATGACCAGGCGATCGAACCCCAGCGCCACGCCGGCCGTGGGCGGCATGTGAGGTAAGGCGGCCAGCAGCGCCTCGTCGAGAGGATAGACGGTCTTGCCGCGCGCTCGCCGCGCCGCGCTCTCGTTCTCGAAGCGCGCCCGCTGTTCCGCCGCGTCGGTCAGCTCGCCGAAGGCGTTCGCCAGCTCCAGGCCGCCCGCGTACAGCTCGAAGCGCTCGACCAGGCGTGGGTCGTCGGGGTGACGCCGCGCCAAGGCGCCCAGAGGGGCGGGCCAATCGAACACGAACAGAGGTCCCATCGCCGCCAGCCTGGGCTCGATCCTGTCCAGCCAGACCTGGAAGAAGATGTCGTCCCAGTCCGTGGCGGCGCCCAGCGTGACCCCGGCCTGGCGCGCCTTCTCCGCCAGGCCGGCGGCGCTCTCGTCGCCCTCCAGCGTCAACCCGGCGAACTCGCGCATCAACTGACGCACCGTCAGGCGGGCGAACGGCGCTGCGAACGTCAGGCCCTGCCCCGCCGCAGCGGCGGCCAGCCGCACCAGCGCCTCGCAGTCCCCGGCGATGTGGGCCAGCGGCGCGTGGGCCCGGTACCACTCGACCATGGTGAACTCTGGCTCGTGGTGATCGCCGCGCTCCTCGGCGCGCCAGCACTTGCCCATCGACACGATGCGCTCGAAGCCGGCGCCCACCAGCCGCTTCATCGCGTACTCGGGCGAGGTGATCAGCCACCGCTCACCGGAGGGGAGCGCGTCGAGATGGACCTCCTGGCCGGGGGCCCGGACGCGGGCGGGGGTCTCGACCTCCAGGAAGCCCTGCTCCTCGAACCAGCGACGCAGGGCCGAGCGCACCCGCGCGCGCGCCTCCAGCGCCGGCCGCCGCCGGGCCAGGCGCTGGCGGTCTTCTGTCATGACCGCTGCCGCTCTTGTGTCATGACCGCTGCCGCTCTTCTGTCATGACCGCTGCCGCTCTTGTGTCATGACCGCTGGCGCTCTCTTCTCATGACCGCTGGCGCTGTTCCGTCACGACCGCTGCCGCTGTTCGAGCGCTGTCACCGCTTCTCGCGGTTCACCGGCGCGGCTAGGCGCGGCCCACGCGCTCGAGGTACTCGCCGGTGCGCGTGTCGATCTTGATGACGTCGCCCGCGTTGATGAACAGCGGGACCTGCACCGAAGCGCCCGTGCTGATCTTGGCCGGCTTGGTGGTGTTCGTCGACGTGTCGCCGCGAAAGCCGGGCTCGGTCTCGGTGATCTTCTGCTCGATGAAGTTCGGCAGCGTCACGCCGACGGCGCGATTGTCGAAGAACAGCACCTCGACGTTGATGTTCTCGGGCATGAACGCCTTGTCGTCGCCGATCGTCGTCTCGGGGATGGCGACCTGGTCGTAGGTGGTCGTGTCCATGAACACGAACGAGTCGCCCTCCTTGTACAGGTACTGCATCGTCTTGATCTCGACGTTGGCCTCTTCCAGCTTCTCGCCCGAACGGAAGTTCCGCTCCAGCACGGCGCCGGTCAGCAGGTTCTTCATCTTCGTGCGCGTGAAGGCCGCGCCCTTGCCCGGCTTCACGAACTGGAACTCGATCACGGTGTAAGGGGCGCCATCCATCATGAACTTCAGCCCCTTGCGGATGTCGGAGGTATCGTAGGCCATGGGAGCCGGGGTTTAGCCCGCCCTTTCTGCGGCGTCAAGGATCGGCGGCGCTGCGTCGTGGCGGAGGGATCTGCGGCGTCCGGGGGCTTGTTCACTTCGGGCGCGGGGGCGGGGGGATGGGGTCACCCCGTCGTGAACAATCCTGATGGGAACCCTGAGAGGGTTCCCAAACCCTCCCGCGATGAGAGGTGCCGGGCTAAGCCCGTCACCTCTCGACGCGCCCACACCGCCTCTACAAGCGACAACTCCTCTCCCGTCGAAGCGACGGTCGCCTGAGCCATAAGGACTCGGAGAGTTCCGGAAAACCACGGCGGGGTTTTCGGCGGAGAGCCGGAGCGCGCAACGGCGCGCGGGTTTGATGACGGGAGGCTCGGCTTCGCCGAGCCGGGAATGCCAGGAAGATCCGTGGGGGGCACGTGGGGGGCCGCTGCGGCCCCCCGCGTCTGGTGGCGGATCAGGGACTCGAACCCCGGACCCGGCGCGTATGAAACGCCTGCTCTAACCAGCTGAGCTAATCCGCCGAAAGTGGAGCGGGATTTTGCGCTTCGACTCACTGGTGTCAAGAGAGAACGGCCGTCGGCGTTAAATCCATGAAGCAGCATCGCTGGCTTGACGGGGCATTGGGGCGCCCCTATAACGCGCGGGGAGAAAATGCGGCTCTATAGTGGGAAAATCCCGACGATTGCTGGCGAGCTGGTGAAGGCTCTCATCGAGTCGGGCGACATCGCGGTGGTGGATAAGAACGAGGCCGAGATGGATGCGCAGGCGGTGCTGAAGGAGTACCTGCGCCTCGACCGCGAGATCACCGAGAAGGCGAAGGACGTCCTGCAGAAGAAGGGACTCCCCTACGAGCAGTTCGGTCGCATCAAGCGGACGCTCGCCCACGAGAAGCAGCTGGGGCTCGGTGAAGAGGGCCTCGAGTGGATGACGAACCAGATGATCGAGTCGTTCATGCAGTCCCCGCACATCGACGAGATCTTCGCCGAGGACAGCGTGCTGCGGAAGCGCATGGCCGACGTGCTGAAGAAGCACATGCAGGTCGATGAGGAGCTGGACGAGGAGGTGCGGCGCAAGATCCGCAACCTCGAGGAAGGCACCGCGACCTGGGAGATCGAGTACCAGAAGGTGCTCGATCAGATGAAGCGCAACCGCGGCCTGGAGTAGCCGCCCCGCCGGGCCGTCACAGCTCGGTCCAGCCCAGGATCTTGAACGGCTCGGCCGTGATGCCGTTGTTCGCGGGCGTCGACGTCCCCACCACGAAGTTCTGCAGCACGCTGCCGTTGATGACCACGGGGCCGCCCGAGCTCATCACCATGATCTTGCCGCCCACCACGATGGGGGCGCTCACCGGCTCGTCGCCGACCTTCAGCGCCTGCTTGAGCACGCTTTGACCGGCCGTGTACTGGTGGATCTGCATGTAGGTGGCGCCCTTGCCGCAGCCGCTGGCCGCCGGCACGTACCAGGTCGACAGCGCCAGGAAGCCGCTGCCGTCCTGCTTCAGCACGGCCAGCGGGGTGGACATGGGCCGCGCCGTCAGCGGCAGCGGCGTCAGGCAGTTCGCGCCGCTGGCGTCGGTGATGGCGCACATGCGCGTCGAGTCGCCGACGCTGAGCGCGATCTGGCCGTTGGTGCCGAAGGTGTTGTCCGTGGTGACGTTGCCGTTCCCATCGGCCAGCTCGCGCATGAAGATCATCTGTGACGGTCCCAGGCTCTGCGTAACCGTATCCAGGGGCGAGTTGGTGACCTGCACCAGATAGATCTCGTGCGGGTGGTTCGTGGGATCGTCCCGGTCCAGCTGGACCACGGTGGGCGCGAAGTGGAGCGGAGCGCTGCAACCGAACCCGGTCACCAGCTGGGGCGTGGTGCCGCCGTTGAACCGCCACAGGTTGCCGGCGGTGTCGCCGGCATAGGCGGCCATCAGCTTCTGCTTCTCGTCGGCGCCGGTGACCAGGTTGCGCGTGTAGTCCTTGGCGGTGGCCACGTCGGTCAGCATCGTGTACTCCTGGGTGCACGATCCGCCGCCCGGGTTCACGGCGGCCAGGGTGACGACGGTGCCGCTGGCGGCCGCGATGGACAGCAGCGACATCCCCTGCCCGGCGCCGTTGCTGCTGCCGTCGACGCGATAGCCGGAGCCCAGCATCAGCCGGTAGTCGTCCAGGGAATCGGTCTTGTTGAGATAGAACGCCGGCACCGAGATGGTCTGGCCCAGCGCCGCGTCGTAGGTGCTCTTGCCGCCGGCGTTGGTGGTCGACCACATCACCTTGAAGGGCGGGCTGGCGGTGGGATCGGTGATGTCCAGCGCGAACGCCTCATTGCCGCCGAAGCCGTCCGTCATCAGCAACATCGTCTTCCACACGGCGTTGTCCTGGGAGGCACAGTTGCTGACGCACAGATTCTTCACCTTGGCCGAGCTGGCCAGCCCGTAAACGTGCTTGGTGGGATCCGGCGACTGGCCCCCCTGCGCGTACAACTTCGTCACGACTGGAAGCATCTCGGGCGGCAAGTACGCGAAGGCCTCGCTGCCGCCGGGGTGAGCCACCCCGCCCACCGTCTGGTCTTGCGACCAGAACGCGTGCAGCAGGCCGTCGTCCGCCCCGGCGTAGGTCAGGTGGGGACGGTTCTTGTATTGGGTGTAAAACGCGTGTCCGCCCGGCATGGTGCTGTCGCCCGGTTGGCCGACGTCCGTCGGCGTCGAGTTGACCAGGGCGCCCAGGACGGCGTTGTTGCCCTGGGCCGGATCGCCCATCAGCCAGCGCGCGATCAGCGCCGCCTCGTCGGCGTTTCCGCCCAGGCCCAGACCGTACAGGGTGGCCTTGTTGGTGACGTTGCCGCCGGTGTCGACGGAGATCGGCACCAGGTTGTTCGCGGCGTCGGAGGTGTAGATCTTGCGCGTCTTCCAGTCGACGCTGCCCAACTGGGCGGCGGCGTCCCACACCAGCGCCGGCGGTGTGGCGGACGTGTCGTACGCCAGCAGGTGGCCTTTCCACGATGGGAAATCGGCGCGCGAGTCCAGCGAGTACGAGCCGCTGGTGACGCCGTTCGACTGCTGCAGGCCCGCGGACATGGTGGGCGGCGCCGTCGAATAGCTGCCCTTCACCGCGGCATAGATGGCGTCCTGGATGGCGGCGGTCAACTCGGCCTCGCTGGTGGCCAGGAACGCAAAGGGCGCCACGCCGTCGTCGCCGCGGTCGGTGCCCCCTGCCCTGGCGATGTTGTCGTTGGTGACGCGGCCGGTGCCGGCGCTCACGTCACCGCTGAAGCCGATGACGAAGGTCTTGGTGTTCAGGTTCTGGCGCAGATCGTAGGCCGCCAGGACGGCCCGGCAGGTGCAGCCAGCGGAGCGCGGGTTGGTGGCGGCGCACGCGCTGGTGTTGCAACTGCTGTCGCCCGGGCCGTTGGCCTCGCCGTCCGTGATCAGCAGGACGAAGTTGTTGCGGCAGGACAGCGGATCGATGGCCTGAACGGCGCGCATGTAGTCATAGGCGCTGCTGGCGCTGCTGTTCGTGGCGTCGTTGCGGAGCGCGCAGCCGGTGGGCGTGCCGCCATACGAGATCAGGCCGCCCAGCGAGGCGGGAGCCAGGCGATCGCTGATGGCCAGCGCCATCGCCTTGGCCTTGGTGGCGTCCCCCGTCGGATCGAGAAAGGGTGCCAGCTGGGTGTCCCACCGGCCGCCGCACTGGGCGCTGCACACGCTGCCGCAGCTCGGGCTGCTGACCGGCGGCGTGGCCCCGCCATTGTAATAGCTGGGGTTCGAGTCGTAGTAACGGTAGTCGTTCCCGCCGCTCGAGATCTGCTTGCCCGTGTACGTGCTCATCGTGCTGACGGTGCTGGACACGGTCCCCGTCTTCAGGGTGTAGGTGTACGTGCTGCCCTGATAGCTGCCGGTGCCCAGGCCCGCGATGTTGCAGGTCATGCCGCACCAGTTCGCGCCCACCATCTGTCCGCCGTTGCCGCGGATCGTGTACTGGCTGTTGTTCGTGGCCGCCAGCGAGTAGGCGATGCCGTCGATCACGCAGGTCGAGGCCGGCCCGGTCTGCTGGCTGAAGCAGCCTCGCCCGTCCAGACGGCCGCGCGAGTAATAGATGGTCGACGAGGCCGATCCGGTGCTGGTCTGCCGATAGTAGGGGAAATAGAGGCTTTGATAGAACGTCATGAACCCGAAGTTCACGATGCCCGTGTTGTTGTTCACGATGTCCGCCAGCACCCGCTTCGCGATCACCACGCGCGAGGTGGCGGGGCCGCAGTCGTCGCCCGCGGTGGGGCAATCGCTGTCCTTCTGACACTTCAGCAGGCTGATGCGGCACATGCCCAGCGCCGGGGTGGCGTTGTTGGCGAAGTTGCACGAGTCCGAGACGGCGCCGGAGACGCAGGGGTTCGATGGGCCCGGGGTGCAAGTGTTGGCCGGCCCCACGCAGCTGTTCGTCTCGCGACAGGGGTTGTTGGTCTGCTGGATCTGGCAGCTGTAGTTGGGGATGGTGCACTTGTTGTTGGTGTTGCTGCAGCTGCCCGAGGTCACCTGACAGACGGCGCCGGAGCGCGTGCAGTCGCTGTTCCGGGTGCAGTAGGTGCCCTGGCTGGACGTCCCCTTCGAACAGACCCCGCACTGCGAATCGGCGGTGCAGGTGGTGGCGCGGTCGCCGCACAGCTTCACCGAGCAGCTGGCGGCGCTGGTGCACGTGCCGCCGCCGAAAGCGCAGGTCCCGCTGCTCTTCAGCGGACAGTCCGAATCGACGGAGCAACTCTGCGTGGTGGTCTGGTTGCTGCTGTTCAGGCACAGGCCGTAGGGGGCGCAGTTGCTGCCCAGGCTGCAGGCCGCGCCACCGTACTGGCATCGGGGCTGGGAGGTGCAGGGCGCGCTGGGGCTGCACGCCAGCCCGCTGGCGGTGCAGTTTCCCGAGGTGGACGTCGGACAGTCGCTGTCGACGAAGCACGAGGCGTACTGACAGTTGGTGCCGTACTGGTTGCACGTCTTCTGGTTGCATTTCCCCGCCAGGGGGCGGCAGTCCGTGTTGCTGGCACAGGACATCCCGTCGCCGAAGCAGGTCTGGGCGCGGCACTGCGCGTCCGACGAGCAGAACTTGCCCGACTGATAGCAGGCCCCGGTGGCGCTGCCGCCCCGGCAATTGACGCCGTCCTCGCAGTCGACGCCCACCTCGGTGGAGGTGTCGAACGCTCCGCCCGGGACGCCCGTCAACGATCCCGAGGTGTCCAGGACCACCAGCATGTTGGGCTGATGGATCTGGCGGGAGATGATGAGCAGCGGATCGACGCGGGCGTCCGCCGTTCCCCCGAGGATGGCGGCGGCGCCAAGCAACACGACCGCGATCCTGGCGAGGGAGACGCCGATCCGACCGCGATGAGCTCCGTTACGCATCCTGGGGCTCGCAGACATACGAGCCCGGAAGGAGCATCGGAAGGTTCAGGAAGTTTCTGAAGACAGCGGACCGCCGACAGGCGATGTCCTGGTGGGGCCGCGCCGTCAGGTCAGTTCGCGACGACCCCGGACACGGTCGAGCTATTGTCGTCGCAGGCGTCCTTGCCCGAGACGCAAAGGACGGGTGGAATGCCGGGGGAGACGCCGGGGGCGCCCGGGACGGCGGGCGTGGCCCCCAGGGCCACCTCGACCACCACGGCGGTGCGGTTGTCGGCGGCCAGGCCGCGCGCCCGCACCAGGACCGTGCCGTTCCCGTCGTGGGTGAACTGCCCCTCCCGGCATTCGGCCGTGTCGTTGCGGATCCAGACGCTGTAGCTGCCCATCGTCGCCGCCACCGCTGCGATCGCCGTGCCGCCGGTTCGCCCGAAGGACGGCGGCGGAAAGCTCACGCCGGCCAGCGGGGTGGTCCCGTCCATGAACACGGCCCCTACCCCGTTCGGCTTTCCCGACGCGTCCACCCCCGTGGGCACGTTGTCCAGGGCCGGCGTTCGGCCCGCCAGCATGGCGTCCACGTCCACACCGGCGTTCAACACGGCCCGGGCGCGCTCCACGCCGGCCTCCGCCACCACCAGGGCCTGGGCCCGCAGGTTCGTGTTGGCCTGCACCTGCAGGTTGCCCGAGGTCAGCCACAGCGCCGTCACGCCCAGGCCCAGCAGCCCCAGGATCAGCATCATCATGACCAGCAAGATGGCCCCGCCATCGGGGGAGCGGCGCCGGCGCGAACCGACCGGGGTGGGCAGGCTCATCTGTTCCTCGTCATCGGTTTCGGGGGCTGACGATGGTGGTCAACACGCGGTGCCGGAAGCTGTCACGGGCGCCGGGCGCGCCGTCCTCGGCGGCCGGCTTCGCGTTGGCGGCCAGTCCCGAGAGGTTGTCGTCGGCGACGGTGGTGCGCGCGATGATGGTCAGGCGTACCGCCTGCGGGCGAACGCAGCCGGCGGGCGGCGCGTCGCCCGCCACGTTGTAGGTCCACTCGTCGGCCTGGCGCGAGCCGACGTCCGTGCCTTCCGTGAACAGGCCGTCGGGACCGGCGGGCGCGGCGGGGGTCAGGTCGCAGGCGTACGCGATCTGCAGATCCTCGATCCCGTCCGCCAGGATCTGCGGCGTGGTGGGGCCGGACAGCCCGTCCAGGCGCGCCATCATCAGGCGCGGCGAGGCGCCGGTGCTGTCGATGAAGAACTGAACCCACGACAGCGTGCCGAAGTCGCGCAGCCCGGCCTTGGGTGCGGCGCCGCCCACGTAGTCGAAGGGGACCAGGCCCGCCACGTCCGCCGGAGGATTCCAGGGCGAGGTGCTGGCCTTCTGCAAGGTGTTGCCGGCGGCGTCGATGCCCGTGATCTGGAACAGCGTGCACCCCCGGTCCCCCAGCGGCGGGCCAGCCGGCAACCCTGTGGTGTCCAGGGCCAGCACGAACTCGCCTGCGCGGAAGGCGCTGGTCAACCCGATGGGCGTGACCAGCGGGTCGGTGGCCCGCTGGATCGAGGCGCCCAGCGCCACGTCGCTGAAGTTGCCGAAGGTCCCGGTGCCGAACGCCACCGTGATCCTGTCGGGCGCGCCGTTCGCGCCGTTCTGGATCCAGATGGGCGCCAGCCGCGCCAGCGCCCCGCCGCTGTACACCCGCAGCCCTGTCTGCGGCGGGGTGGCCCCGGTCGGCGGGGGATCGGTGGCGTTCACGCACCCGATCATCCCGGTCCCCGCGGCGCGCACGAACCGGGCCAGCGTGTCCATGGCGGCCCACAGGTTCTGCTGCACGCCCAGCACCTTCATCTGCGCGTCGTACACCCGGCGCTGTCCGGCGAAGAACACGAACGACGACGTGGTGACCAGCCCGGCGATCACCATCGTCACCATCAACTCGACCAGCGTGAGACCACCTGCGCGTGCCCGGCCCGCTGGTCGCGGCGCCGCGGCCCTCACCACGTCTTGTACCTCTGGCTGTCCAGGCGGACGATCTTCGGCGCCCCCGTGTCCATGGCGTACGTGATCTGGACGGACACGTTGTAGGGCTGCGAGGGCCCCAGGTTCACCACCTGGACGTCCCGCTTGAACCGGCAGTCGGGCGTCTGGGCGGCGCTGACCGCGCCCAGCGCGCTGAGATAGCTGCTCGACCAGCCGTTCGTCACCGCCGCGGCCATCTGATCGACCAGCGGCGGGCCCGCGGTGATGATCTTCGCGTCGTACTCCTCCATCGCCCGCATCGCCAGCCGCGTGGCCACGGCGGCGTCGCTGGCGTTGGCGGTGGCGTTGAACATCGTCTGCTGCACGGCGACCGTGCCCAGCAGGCCGATCGACGCCACCACCATCGCCACCATCACCTCGACCAGCGTGAACCCCGCCTGGCGCGCGCGCGCGCCCGCTCGCCGCGCGGTGTTCCCGGCACGCTTCGATTCGGCGCTGCTGTTCCCGCGGGGGCGCATGGGGATCCCGGTGGTGCTCACATCGACGGGCGGGCGGTCCGGCTGAAGCCGGGGCAGGCGCCCGCCAGGGGCGCCTCTTGACGCATGACACGGAACCGGGGATATCGCGGAGATGCCCCTCGCCCGCCCCCTGTCGCTTCCCCTGGTGGCCATCCTCGGTGTCTGGCTGGAGGCGACGGCCCTGGCGGCCGCTTCCCCTCCTGGCGCCCTGCAACTGGCCGACGCTCCGGACGGCGGCCTCGAGCTGCGACGCCAGGGCGATGCCGTCGCCAAGCTGACCCCGCAGACGCCGGCGGCCCGGCGCGGCCAACCCACGGTGCGCGAGATCTCCGTCGCCGATCACCCCGTGGCCGAGGTGCGGATCCCCGTGCGCGGACAGGCGGTCGAGGAGGCCTGGATCGGCGATCTGTCGGTGCGCCCGGCCCGCACCATCTGGTCAGGCCTGACCGGGCCGCGGGACGCGGACGGCGAGGCGGCCCTGTACGTGGAGGTCACGCCGGAGCGCATCTTCGAGTACCAGACGGCCGCCCAGGTCACCCGTTGCGACGGCCAGCCGGTCCGATTGTTCCCCCGGGCCTGGGACTTCGACTCGACGCGGTTCCGCCCCATCGTCTCGCCGCTGCCGCCGGTCGCGCCGGCGAAGCTGACGGCCGTTCGCGACGATCCGGCCATGCCGGCTGGACGGCCCCTGGGCGGGTTCCACTTCGTGGCCGCCTCGACGACGTCCTCGGCTGGGGCGGACGCGCGAGGCCTGGGTGCGCCGACCGCGCTGGACGACGGAGATCCCAGGACGGTGTGGTCCGAAGGTCTGGGTGGCGATGGCCGTGGCGAGTTCCTGACTGCCCGCGCCTTGAACGGCCCCTATCGCGTGCGCGGTCTCCGCGTGGTGCCGGGCGACGCGTCCTCGCCTGCCGCCTTCAAGGCCCGGAACCGCCTCAGGACGCTGGCGGTGGCGTTCGGTCCGGAACCGGAGCGCCGCTTCGAGGTGGAGTTCCCGCAGGACCCGGCCGCCGGCGCGGCGAAGGCCGCCGCACCCTACTGGGTCGCCTTGCCCGCGCCGATCGAGACCTCATGCGTGACCGTCGTGATTCGCGACGTCTACCGCGGCGGCGAGGCCGGCCCGCGCGCCGGCGGGACCACCGCCATCTCCGACCTGACCGTCTTCACGGACCTGGACGGCGCCGCCGGCCTGGACCGGCTGATCGCCGACACGGCGTCCGGCAACGACTGCTCGACGCGCGTCCCCATGCTGGTGAACGTGGGCCCGCCGGCGATCGCGCCGCTGGCAAAGGCGATCGGTCAGGCGCAGGGACCGGGCCGCGGCTGCCTGGTACAGGCGCTGGCCGGAATCGACGCGACGGCGCACGACGAGGCGGCGCTGGCGGCCCTGGCCGGCGCCCTGGGCGGCGCCGGTCCGTCGGAAGAGAAGGCCATCACCGATGTCCTGGCCAAGGCCGCGCAGCCAGCGGTGGCGTCGCTGGCCACCACTCTGCAGTCGCCGAAGGCCTCCGACGACGACCGCGCCCGGGCGGCGCGGGTGCTGGGCGCTCTGACCAGCCCGGACGCCAACGCGGCGTTGCTGGCGGCGGTGGGCAGCGGATCACCGGCGCTGCGCCTCGAGGTGGTGCAGGCGCTCGGGCGATCGCCGGGGACGACGGTGGCGCAGGTCGTGAACGCCTCGCAGACGGCGCGCACGGCGCCGCCGCCCGCGCCCTGGCGCGCGGCCGACCTGATCCGCGCGCTGCCGGCCTTGGCCCGGCGGTCGCCCGCAGAGGCCGCGACCGCCCGGGCCGCGCTGCGCGGGCTGCTGTCGACGACGCCCGCCACCGAATTCGAGCTGCGGGGCCGCGCCGTGCTGGCCCTGGGGGCGCTGCCCCGCGCGGATGGTGCGGATGACGTCACCGCCGATCTCGCCTCCGTGGCGGCCAAGGACGCCGATCCGGTGGTGAGGTTCCTGGCCGTGCGCGAGCTGGCCAATCCGGAGGCGGCCGCGGCGGTGCCCGCGTTGCGGGACGCCCTGAAGGATCGCGATCCGCGCGTGCGCGAGACCGCTGCCGAGGGACTGGGCGCCCATCGCGACGCCGGGGCCGAGCCCCTGCTGATCGCGGGCGCGAAGCAAGAGGACTGGCCCAGCGTGCGCCGCGCCGAGGTCGAGGCGCTGGGCAGGCTGTGCGGCGCGGCGGGACGCGATCTGCTGGTGCGGGCCCTGGAACGCGACGTGGACGACGTCCGGCGCGCGGCCCTGGTGGGCCTCACGCGCTGCCGCGACAGGCGCGCGCCCGGCGCGTTGCTGCAGCTGGTGCGCACGCGACGGATGAACCCGGCCCTGCGCGAGCTGGCGGCGTCGCTGATCGGAGAATGGGGCGATCGCCAGGTCGCCGACGCCCTGGCCGGTCAACTGCCCGCCCTGGTGAACGAGGGCGAAGGCGACATGGCTGCCGAAGGCATCGCCACCGCGGCCATCCGCGCGCTGGGCCACAGCGGCGGACCCCAGTCGGCGGCGGCGCTGGCCATGCTGACGCGCGACGAGAAGCATCCTTACCGGCAAGCGGCCATCGAGAGCCTGGGGCTGCTCTGCGATCCCACCACGGGTGCGCAGGCGCTGGCCGCCGCCCGGCAGTTCACCGACAAGACGCTCGCCGACTCGGCCGCCGATGCGGAGGCACATTGCCGGGGTCGGACGGGGCGGCCGGCGCCGGCGGCATTGCCCGCGTCTCCGGCCGCGCCCGCGTCTCCGGCGGCGCCCGCGTCCTCGCCATCTCCAGCACCCGCGCCTACCGGCGCGCCGTCACCTGCGCCGGGGCGAACGCCGGCCTCGGGACGGTAGCGATCGGCCGCGCCGCAAGGGGGCGTCCCCTCCGGTCGCGCGCGGGGGGGGCCCCGGCGCTCGGATAGCTTAGGGACGGCCTGCCCGGATGTTGCCCGGCAAGCGCCATGAGGCGCTCGTGGGACGGCGCGCGGGCGGGCCCCCTCCCTCCGCCGGAACCGAGCGCGGCGGGACCGCGGCCGGCGGAAGATCCGCGGACGGGCCCCACCACGACGGCAGCGTTTACGTGCGCAGGGAGGCGAGGGCCTGCTTCAGCTCTTCGTTCTTGGGGTCGGTCTCCAGGCCCCGCTCGAACATGTTCTTCGCCTTGGGCGCCTCGCCGGACATCAGGTGGATGCGGCCCAGCGCCAGGTAGACGCTGGCCTTGCTGATGCCGGCCGTGTTCTCGTCGAAGGTCTGCAGCAACAACGAGCGGAAGTAGCGGCGAGCCCCTTCCAGATCGTTGTTGGCCATGGCCAGGCGACCCAGCGCCGCCAGCGTGCCCGGGTGCCCGGGGTCCAGCTTGTACGCCGCCGTGTAACGCTCCAGCGCCAGCGGGTACTCCTGCCTCGCCTCGGCGACGCCGCCCAGTCGCTGCAGCACCCGCGCGATCTCCTTGCCCCGGCGCGCCTTGCCCAGGTCCGCCACCAGCTGCTCCAGGATGGCCGTGGCGTCGTCGGTGCGCCCCACCCCGACCAGCACGTCGGCCAGGTCCTCCGCCACGCCCACGTCGTCGGGCACCAGCGCCGCCAGTTGCTCCAGGTACGGCAGCGCTGCGGCCGGGCTGACGTAGACGGTGCGGTACAGGTTCGCCAGCTCCGCCAGCAAGGGACGGCGCCCCGCGGGGTCCGCGGTCGCTTCCAGGCGCAGCTCCAGCAACTGCGCCAGACGCTCGTGATCGCCCTTGGCACGCGCCATCGCCTCCAGCGCTTGCAGCGACGGGCCGTGCGTGCGATCCGCCTCCAGGGCCCGGATGTAAATGGGATCCAGCTCGTCGTCGGGGGCGCCCTGGGCCTTGCGGATCTGGGCGGTGCGGTAGTGAATCTCGGCCGCTTCGCTGCCGGCGGTGACCGCCGCCGCCGCCCGCTGCAACATCTCGGTCGCCTCGTCCCAGCGCTCCGCCGCCTCGTGGATGCGCGCCAGCGACAGCAGGGCGCCCACGTGATCCGGCGACACCTCCAGGATCTTCTCCAGCGCCTCGGTGGCGCTCTCCGTCGAGTCCAGGTTCTTCTCCCAGACGTCGGCGATGGCGACCCGCAGCGCCAGCTCGGTCGGCCGGCGCCCCGCCGCGGCCTCGGCGTCGGCGTGCTTGCCCAGCACGTCGACCAGGTCGTACCAGCGCTCGTTGGCGCGCAAGATTCGCTCCAGCTCCAGGAAGGCCATGCCGTTGCCGCCGTCCAGCTCGAGGATCTGGTGCAGGAAGCCGACCGCCTGGTCGACGTCGGACAGCTTCTCCTCCGCGTTCTTGGCCAGACGGAACAGCACGGGGATCTGCGCCTCGCCCTGCACCGTGCCCATTCGCCGCAGCAGCACCTCTTGCAGGGTGGACCAGTCCTCGCGCCGGACCTCGATGGTCTCCAGCGCGCCCAGCAAGCGCGGATCGTCCGGCGTGCTGTCCAGGGCTTCGCGGAACGCCTCGGCGGCGCCGTCCAGATCCTCGAGCGACGTCAGGCGGACCTCGCCCAGCCGGATCAGCGTGGCCGACCGAGCAGCCGGCTCGTTCTCGAAGCGCGCCCGCTCCGCCAGCACGTCGGTCAGCTCGACCATCTTGCCCTGCGCCTCGTAGAGGCGCGCCATCTCGGTGAGGACCAGGCCGTCGCCCTCCTCTGCCTCGCGCAGCTTCTGCCAGGCTGCCAGCGCCCCCTCCACGTCGCCCAGCGCTTCGCGCAGGCCGGCCGCCTCGGTGAGCCGCTCGCGGCGCGATGACGGATCGAACTCGATGGCAGCGCGACGCTCCAGCACCTCCGCCAGGCCCGCCTGATCACCGCTGGCGCGCCGGAACGCCTCCAGCGCCGCCAGCGCGTCGACGTTCTCGGGATCGTCCTCCAGCACCCGCATGTACAGCCGCTCGGCCGCCGGGCGCTGGGCTGGATCACTCTCGTACAGGCGCGCCGCCCGCAGCGCCAGCTCGCGGGCCGCCGTGGGATCGGCGCTGGGCAGGACCGCCTCGATCAACCGCGCCGCCTCGATGGGGCGCACCGCGATGCCGGCCACCCGCTCCATGGCGTCGACCGTCTCCCCGGGCGACGGCTCCTCGACCAGCGCGCGCCCCAGCGCCTCCAGCGCCTTCTCGGGCTGGTTCAGGCGCTCTTCCAGGATCTCGGCGATGCGACGCAGGCCGGCGGCGCGCTCCGTCCGGTCGTCCCGCGTGCTCAGCCGGTACTCGTACAGCGCCACCAGCTCGCCGTAGTCCCCGCGGCTCTCGGCCAGCGGCTCCAGGATGTCCAGCGCGCCGTCGCGGGCCTCTTCACGCTCCAGCAGACCGTGCAGGGCCCGCAGCGCTCCCTCGTTGTCGGGGACCTTCTCCAGCGCGTCGCGCAGGACCTGCAAGGCCCCCTCGACCTCGTCCAGGTGGCGCAGCCGTACGCCCCCCAGCTGGACCAGGATCTCGGCCTGCTGGCGCGGATTGGCGGCCACCTCGGCCTTGCGTTGCAGCACCTCGGCCAGCTCGGCGTGCCGCCCCAGCGCCGTCAACACGCGATCCAGGGCCTCCAGCACCGGCGCCTCGTCCCCGGGCGTCTCGCCGGCCTTCCGGTAGAAGTCCAGCGCGCCCTCCGCGTCGTCCAGCGGCCCTTCGTACAGCTCGCCCAGACGCATGGTCAGCTCGCGCTGCAGACCGGCGTCGTAGGTGGCGGCCAGCCGATCTTCGTACACCTTGGCCAGCGAGAACCAATCGCCGTTCGCCGCGGCCAGCCGCTCCAGCGCCGCGCGCGGCTCCGGCTCGTTCGTCTCTTCGGCGAAGGCGCGCGACCAGGCGGCGAAGGCCCGCTCGGCGTTGCGCTGCGGCCCCTCCTCGATCTGGGCCATCTCCGCCAGCAGCCCCACCCGCACGTGGGGCGAATCCTCGATCGAGAGCTTCAGATCCAGCAGCTCGATCAGCTCGGGCCAGTTCTGCTCGGCGCGCAGCAGCGGCTCCAGGGCCGCCAGCGCCCCCGCCCGGTACTCCTCGCCGCGGGCGATCTTCCACAGCGCCGCCCGCGCCTCGTCGTTGGCGGGGCTCAGCTCCAGGATCTGGCGGTAGCGCCCGATGGCGCCCTCCACGTCCGACAGTTCGTCGGCCAGCAGGCCGGCAGCGCGCATCGCGATGGCGTCACGCACCGGGACGTCCGTCTCGATCCCGGCGCGCCGATCCAGCACCTCCAGCAGGTCGGCGTGCTGGGCCTCGCGGGTCAGCAGCCGGTCCATCAGCTCCAGCGTCTCGCGGTCGCCGGGGGCGGCGTCCAGGATGGCCCGCAGCTGACCCAGCGCCTCCTGGGGGTCGCCCAGGCGTTCGTCGAACAGGCGCGCGCTGGTCAAGCGCAGCAGCCGCAGGCTGGACGGATCGGTGGTGATCTCGATCTTCCGCTGCAGGATGCCCGCCAGCTCGCGCCACTCCTGGCTGGCCACGTACAAGCGCCCCAGCGCGTCCAGGGCGTCCATGTCCGCGTCGTCGATCTCGATCACCGCGCGCCAGGCCTCGATGGCCCGCTCGCGCTGCTTCAGCGCGCTGTCATACAGGCGCGCCGTGCGCTTGGCGATCTCCTTCCGCTGGCCGGGATCGGTGACCACGGCCAGGTGCTGCTCCAGCACCTCGGCCAGCTCGGCCTGACGATCGCCGGCCGCCAGCAGGCGCTCCAGCGCCACGAACGTGGTCTCGTCGTCGGGCCGCGCCTCCAGCGCGCGACGCCAGGCCTCGATGGCCTCGCCGGGGTCCTGCAGCTGCACCTCCAGCACGCGGGCCGACATGGCCCACAGCTCGGCCTGCAGATCGGCGTCGCCCGCCAGCTCGGCCCCCTTCTGCAGGGTCTGCACGTAAGGCCCGTACAGCTTGGCCGACATGGCCAGCGCCTCGATCTCCGACAGCGTCTCGGCGTTCGACACGTCGACCAGCCAGGCGCGGGCCCGGCTGTCGAAGGCGTTGTCGACGCGGGCCAGCCGCTGCTGGATGTCCGCCACCTCGCGCAGCAGGCGCACCCGATCGTCGCGATCGTCGACCGACTCGAGCTGCGCCTCCAGCACGCCCACCAGGCGCGCCCAGTTGCCGGCGTGTCGATAGACCGGCTCCAGCACCTGCGCCACGCGCGCCCGCTCGTCCGGCGAGCTCAGCAGCCGCTCCAGCGCCGCGATGGCCTCCTTGTGGGCGGGGCTGCGCTCCAGGATCTCGGCGTAGCGATCGACGGCGCCCGAGATGTTCCCGATCTTGTCCTCCAGCACCTGCGCCAGCCGCAGCGCCAGCGCGTCCCGCTCGGCCCCCTCGCCGGCGCGGCCCAGCTGCGCCTCCAGGTGATCGCCCAGGTCGTGCCAGAGCTCCTGCGAGGCGAGCAGCCGCTCCAGCTCGTCGGCGGCGGTGGGGGTGGCCCGATCGGTGGGATCCAGGTCGATGATCTCGCGCAGCGTCCGCGCCGCGCGCTCGGGATCGGCCAGGTTCTCCTCGTCGAGGCGCGCGCTCCGGCGCAGCAGCGCCTTCTTGGCCTCCAGGTCGGCCTCGCGGCCGGCCTCGTCGTCCAGCAGCTCGCGCAGCTCTTGCCAGGCTTCCCAGCGCTCCAGCGCGTCCTCGAACAGCCGCGCGATCTCGTGATCGCCGGGCCGGGCGTCGTACAGGCGCCGGTACAGCTGCCGCGCCTCGGCCTGGTCGTGCAGGCGCAGGTCGTAGATCTCGGCCGCTCGCCGCGCCACCTCGATCATCGGCGGGGAGTCCTCCAGCGAGCCGGCCAGCGTGTCGGACAGCAGCGAGGCGACGTCCTGCCAGCGGTTCTGCCGGCCGCCGATGCGCACCAGCTGATCCAGGTTGATGCGCTCGGTGGGGTTCTCCTGGAACACCTTGCCGTACCACTTCAGCGCGCTGTCGTAGTCCTCGATCTGCTCCTCGTACAGGCGCGCGATCCGCTTGGTCAGGGCCAGGCGCGCGCCTGGATCCTCCACCTGCTGCAGGCGGATCTCGCCGATGCGGATCAGCGCGGCCCAGTCCTGGCGGCCGGCGTACACGGGCTCCAGCAGCTCGGCCGCCGAGCCCTGGACGCCCAGGTCCTCCAGCATGCTCTCCAGCATGGCGATGGCGCCCTCGTGGTCCGGATCCCCGCGCAGCACCAGGCGCAGCTCGCTCAGCGCCTTCTCCGAATCGCCGAGCCGGCGCAGGCGGATCTCCGCCAGGCGGAAGCGCAGCTCGATCGAGGCCGCCTCGGGCATGCGGCGCTCCAGCAGCTTCTCCAGCAGCTGCACCAGATCCGCCCACCGCTCGTGCTTCGCGTACAGGCGATCGAGCGCGAAGATGGCCTCGCGATCGTCCCGCGCCAGCTCGAACACCCGCTCGTAGGCGGCCATCGCCTCGATGGGCCGCTCCAGCTTCTGCTCCGCCAGGGCGCCCATCTGCGAGCGCACCCGCCGTTCGGTGCCCGGATCGCTCGCCAGCTCGGCCTGGCGGGCCAGGATCTCGTACAACGCCGACGAGTCGTCGGCCTGACGGTAGATCTGCTCCAGCGCGGCCAGCGCCCCGGCGTCGTCAGGGGCCCGATCCAGGATGCGCCGGTAGCACTCCGCCGCCAGGTCCGCGTCGCCCAGGCGCAGGGCGCCCTCGGCGATCACCCGATCCAGCCGCGTCTTGACGGTCTCGTCCAGCACGTCGGGCGCGATCTCGCGGAACAGGGAAATGACGTCCTCGGTGCGCTCCTCGCCGGCCAGCCGCTCGTAGCTGTCCAGCAAGGACGGCAGCTGTGGTTCGGACAGGGCATCGCGGATGGCCTGCCCGTAAGCGTGAAAAGCGGCCTCCGGGTTGCGAAGCCGCGTCTCCTGCAGCTGGGCCAGGCGCACGTAAGTGGCCACCCGCGAGCGGGCGTCCGACTCCGCGTCGACCACGATGCGCAGCACGCCAGCCAGCTCGGCGAAGCGGCCGGCGCTCTCGTAGTGCTGCTCCAGCGCCTCGGCCACGGCCAGCTTGGACGCCGGATCGACGTCGGCGACCAGCATCTGCTCCAGCGCCGCCAGCGCCCCCGGATCGCCGGGCGACAGCGTCAGGATCTCACGCCAGCGGCCCAGCGCCGCCACCGGGTTGCCCAGCGGCCCCCCCGACAGCTCCGCCAGGCGGCGCAGCACGTCGACGCGCGCGGCCACGTCCTGGCGGGTGGCCCCCTCGCGCTTGATCAGGGTTAGGCGCCGCTCGAGGATCTCCAGGCGATCGGCGTGGCGCCCCTGCTGCTCGTACAGGCGCGCCAATGAATCCAGCGCGCCCCCGTCGACGGGGCTCTCGTCCAGGATGGCCAGGTTGGCGGCGATCGCCTCGTTGGGATCGTGGACCTCGCGCTCCAGGATGTCGGCGATGCGGCGCCACAAGGCCTGCCGGCTGTCCACGTCGCCCGCGATCTCGGCCCGGCGGCGCAGCACCTCGACGCGCTGGCGGGGCTGGCCGGCCTTCTCGAACAGCCGCTCCAGCTGATCCAGCGCTTCCACGCTGGTGGGATCCAGATCCACGATGGTCCGCAGCGTCGCCACGGCGGCGTCCGCGTCCTCCAACTGGACCTCCTCCAGCTCCGCCACCCGGAACAGCAGCTCCTTCCGCGCCTCCAGCGCGTCCGCCCAGCCCACCTTCTGGCGCAGGATGCGGACCAGCGCCGCCGCGTTGCCCGTCTCGGCGTACAGCCCCTCCAGCGCGTCGGCGGCGGGCTGGCCGGTGACCGGGTTCTCCGGATCCAGGTTCAACACCATCTTCCAGGCGTCGATGGCGGCGCGCCGGTTGCCGATGCGACCGGCGTACAGGCGGGCGGCGCGTGACAAGAGATCGGCCCTGCCCTGCAGATCCGAGGCGTCCCGCCGGAAGGCGGCCTCCTGATACAGGTCGACCAGATCGTTCCAGCGGCCCAGCGCCTCGGCCAGCCGCTCCGCCTCGGCCAGCGCGGTGCGGTGGGTGGGATCGGCGGCCAGCACGCCGCGCCAGGCGGCGAACGCCGGCTCGCGGGCGTTGAGGCGCGTCTCCTCGATGTTGGCGATGCGGGCCAGCAGCGCGCCCGCCTCCGGCCCTTCCAGCCCCTCGCGCTGGATCTGCAGCACGCCCACCAGATCGCGCCAGGCCTGGCCGCTCTCGTACAGCGGCTCAAGGATGCGGGCGGCCCGTCCCTTGTGCTCCGCATCCTGCAGCACCCGCTCCAGCAGCGCCCGCGCCCCGGCGTGCTGCGGGTTGGTCTTGACGATCGACTCCAGGATGTCGAGGGCCCCCTCCACGTCGCCGAACCGCTGCAGGCGCATCTCGGCGCGACGGAACTCGAGCTCGTGCACCTCGCCCGCGCCCGCGAAGTTCAGGCGCCGCTCCAGCAGCTGCTCCCGGTCGCGCCAGCGCTCGCGCGCGGTGTAGTGGCGATCCAGCGCCTTGTAGGCCCGCGGATCGGCCGGATCGATGTCCAGCATCTTCTCGTAGCTGGCCATCGCGTGATCCGAATCGTCCAGCACCGTCTCGTCGATCTCGGCGATCTGGGCCAGCAGGTCGATGCGCTCGGCCGGCTCGGGCACCCGGGCCTGGCGAGCGTCCAGCAGGCCGCGCAGCTGGCTCCAGCGCTCGCTGTCGCGGAACAGCCGCGACAGCGCCCGGAAGGCGCCCGCGTGCAGCGGCTCGGCCGTGAGGATCTCGCGGTACACCTTCTCGGCCGCCGCGGGATCGCCCAGCCGCTGCTCGTGCAGCTCCGCCACCTCGACCAGCAGATCGCGGCGCAGCGCCGGATCGTCGGTCTCACCGGCCAGCGCGCGCATCCGCTCCGCCAGCTGCCCCGCCGCGCCCACCTCGATGCCGTAGCGGACCAGCGCCTCGCGGTTGGCGTGGTTGCCCGGGTTGAACTCGAAGATCTGGGCCGAGGCCTGAAAAGCGCCCTGGGCGTTCTTCAGCGGTCCCGCGTACAGGGCCACCAGCCGCTCCAGGCGCGGGATCTTCTCGGACGGATCGCTGGCCACACCGGCCAGCACCTCCAGGGCCTCGGCCTGCTTGGGGGCGTTGTCGGTGCGCTGGTAGAACGGCAGCGTCAACGACGCGATCTCGACCTTGTGGCGCGACCCGCGCGCCGCCAGGCGCTCCAGGCCCGCCACGGCCGCCGCCGACAGCGTGTTGGTGGCCAGGATGTCGCGGTAGGCGGCGAACGCCGCCTCGAGATCGCCGGTGCGGTTCTCCTCGATCCCTCCGATCCGCAGCAGCAGATCTTCGTGGTCCTCGCTGGGGCGGGTGCCGAGCTCCCGCCGCAAGGTCTCGATCAGCGCCGGCCAGTCCTCGCGGGCCTCGTGGATGCGCGCCAGCGACCGGATGGCCCGCAACGCCACGTCCGAGCCGGGATCCAGCGCCGCGATCTCGGCGTAGGTACGGGCCGCCGCCGGAAGATCGCGCCCCTTCTCTTCTTCCATCTGCGCGATGCGACCGAGCAGCTTGGTCCGCTCGCCGAGATCGGCGGTGCGGGCGGCGCGCGCGTGCAACAGGGTGGCCAGGTCGGGCCAGGCCTGCGCCTGCGTCAGCAGCTGCTCCAGGGCGGCCTGAGCCTCGGCGTCGCCGGGCAACTCGGCCAGCAGCGCCTCGGCGTAGCGGCGGGCCTCGACGGGCCGGTGCAGGCGCGCCGACGCGATCTTCAGCAGCCGCCGCAGCAGCGACTGCTTCTCCTCGCGCTCGGTGGTGGCCTCCAGCCGCTTGACGTACAGCTCCGCCAGCACGTCCCACTCGTCGGCGTCGCCGGCCAGCCGCTCCAGGTCGGCCTCGGTGGCCTTGTCCGTGGGCGCCACCTCGAAGGCGCGGGCCGCCCACTGGAAGGCCAGCCCCTTCGAGCCCATGCGCTGCTCGGCGATCTGCCGCGCGTCGCGCAGGATGGTGAACCGGGCCTCGGGCTCGATGCGGAAGCCGCCGTCGGCGTTCCTGCCGGCCAGCACCTCGTACGTGGCCAGCAGCCGCGGCCACTTCTGGGCGTTGCGGTACAGCGGCACCAGGGCCTCGGCCGCGCGCACGTTGCCCGAGTCGGCGGCCAGGATGCGCTCGTAGGCCTTCAGCGCGCGCTCGGGCTGATGCAGCTTCTCCGACGCGATGATGGCGATCCGCTCCAGCATGCGGGTGCGCGCCGCCGCGTCGGGCGTGCGGTCGGCCAGCGCCGCCAGCGTCTCGCACAGATCCTCGTAGTTGCCCTGGTCGGCGTACAACCGCTCCAGCGCCGCGAAGTCACCGGCCTGGGCGTAGATCTCGCGCAGCGCGCGGGTGGCCCGGACGTTCGAGGGCTGCAGCTCCTGCACCCGCTTGAAGACCTCGATGGCCGCCTCTCCGGCGCCCAGCTTCTCGTACAGCAGCACGCCCCGGCGCTCCAGCAGCGCCACCTCGGCGTTCGCGTCGCGGACGGTCGCCCGCTGGCGCTCCAGCAGCTCGGCCAGGGCCGCCCAGCGGCGCTCGCGATCGTACAGCGCGACCAGCGCCTGCAGCGCGTCCGGGTCGTGCTCGTCGATGGCCAGCACCAGGTTCCACAGGTTGATGGCCTCCTTGGCGTCGCCGATGCGCTCGGAGACGATGCGCGCGGCCTCGGCCAGGCGCTCGCGGCGCTCGGCCGGGGGCAACAGCGGCGCCTCGCGCCGGGTCAGCTCGACCAGGGCCCGCCACGATCGGCCGCGCGCGTAGATGTCGCGCAGGCGGGCGCGCGACTCGGCGTCGCCGGGCTCCGACTCCAGGATCTTCTCCAGGCTGGCGACGGCGTTCTGGTGCTTGGCCAGCTTCTCCATCCACAGCGCGGCGATCTTGCGATGGATGGCCAGCGCCGGGCCGCGCTCGCCGTTGCGTTCGGCGCGCTCCGCCTGCCGGGTCAGGATCTGGATCAGATCGCTCCACCGGCCCTGCGCCTCGTACCGGGCGGCCAGCGCGCCCAGCGCCACCGGGTGATCCGGATCCAGCTGCAGGACGTTGAGGTAGGTGTTCACCACCATGACCTCGAGGTTCAGGCGGTCGCGATAGATGTCGGCGATCTCGAGGTACCGTTTGATCCGCTCGGGCTTCACGCCCGGGTCGTCTCCCAGGGCCTCGAGATCGTCCTTCAACAGATCCAGCAGCGCGTTCCACTTCTGGCCGCGCTCGTACAGGCGCCGCAACGCCTCGACCGCCTCGGGCAGGTGCGGGCGCAGCCGCAGCAGGCCCTTCCAGATGTCGATGACCTTCTCGGCGTTCTGCGGGCGAGACTCGGCCGCCTTGGCCATCTCGATGCCCAGGGCGATGCGCCGCTCGGGATCGGGGTCGGCCTTCTGCGCGCCGGCCAGCACGGCCAGCAACTGCGGCAGATCGTCGCGCTTGCCGTGATACTCCCGGTAGAACTCGACCATGGCGCGGTTCGCGGGGTCGAGGCGCCGCAGCTTGCGGAAGTTCAGCTCCGCCTGGGCCGGCTCGTTCAGCTTCTTCCACTGCAGGCTGGCCAGCTGGGTCAGCACCAGCACGTCGGACTCGGCCCGTCGCGAGCGCGACGCGGCCTCCAGCACCTTGGCCAGCTCGGGCCAGTCCTTTCGCTCGTTGAGGGCCGCCACCACCGGTCGCAGCGCCTTCGGCTCGCTGGGGTTCGCCTCCAGCGCCTTGCGGAAGTGACTGAGCGCCTCTTCCTGGTTGCCCAGCTTCGAGGACAGCTCGGCCTGCGCCACCTCGGCCAGCGCGCGCTCGTCGCGCGTCTGCGCCTGCGAGGCGCGCGAGGACAGCAGCACCAGCAGCTCGTCGGATCGGCCCCGCTTGCGCAGCAGGCGCTCGAGGTGCGCGCCCGACCGGCGGTTCTTCGGATCCAGCTCCAGGCTGCGCCGCAGGTACGTCTCGCCCTCCGCGGCGTCGGGCCGGTACTTCAGGTACATCTCGGCCACCGAGCAGAACAGGCTGGACGCCAGCGTCTTGTCGGGCGCCGCCTCGGCCTGCTGCAGATAGCGGGACGCGATCGGCTGCCAGTTCGACTGGATCAGCGCCATCTGCGCCAGCCCCTCGAGGGAGGGCGCGTGCTCGGGCAGGTTCTTCAGCGCCTCGCGCAGGGCCGCCTGCGCGGCCTCCTCCGACAGCAACTCGTCGGCCAGCAGACGCCCCTTCTCGTGCAGCAGGTTGGCCCGGCGCACGGGCTCGGCCACCCAGGGCAGCTCAAGATCGATCAACTGGACGCACAGGTCGAAGTCACCGCGTTCGCGGTGCCAACGCCGTGCGTCCGTCAGCGCCCGTCCGAGGGCCTCGGGATCGACCCCGCTTCCGTTGGCGGGATGGATCCGTTTCAACGCCCCCAGGGCCTGGGTGTTGTCGGGATCGATTTGCAGCGTGGCGAGGGCGGTCGAAATGTCGGTTTCCATTGGGATTTGGGCCTAGCGCGGGAACTATAGTCCCCAACGTTCGAGGTGTTCAAGAGAACCGCTGCGTGTGCGATGCCGCACCGCCGGGCGGCGGATAGATGGAACGATCGCGCCGGTGAGGCGCGACGACATCGCGTAGTGAATACTCCCGCCGTGTCCGAGCCCGCCCCAGTCCTGAGTTCCCCCACCGCGCCCGCCCCGTCCGGCCCTGCCCTCGACATCCGGGCCCGCATCCGTCCCGAGCTGGGGCTGCTGGTGGGCGGGACCCTGCTGCTGGCGGCGACGAACGGGCTGGGCCTGACCATCCCCTGGCTGCTGAAGGGGGCCATCGACTCGCTGCGAGGCCTGCAGGACCGTCCGGGGGCGGGGGCCGGGCAGACCATCCATCTGGTCACCGTCAGGGCCGCGCTGATCGCAGGGACCGCCGTGGCGCAGGCGGTGGCGCGGACCTTCTCGCGCATCCTGATCTTCAACGCGGGCCGGAACGTCGAGTACCACCTGCGGCAGGATCTGTTCTGGCACCTGTGCCGTATGGATCCGGCGTTCTTCCGGCGCAATTCCACGGGCGACGTGATGTCGCGGATGACGAACGATCTGTCCGCCGTGCGCATGCTGTTCGGCCCCGGGATCCTGAACGTGGTGAACACGGCGATCGTGTACGTCACGGGCGTGTGGCTGCTGGTGCATCTCAGCCCGTGGCTGACGCTGGTGGCGGTGGCGCCCTACCCCATCCTGATCGTGACGGCGCGCCTGTGGAGCCGGGTGATCTACGGGGCCAGCCGCGCCATGCAGGATCAGCTGGGCCGGCTGTCCACCGCGCTACAGGAGGATCTGGCGGGGATCGCCGTGGTGAAGAGCTACGCGCTCGAAGAGACGCGCCAGGCGGCCTTCGCGCGGCAGAGCCAGGGCTATCTGGACCGCGCGCTGGCGCTGGCGCGGGCGCGCGGTGGGCTGACGCCGCTGTTCGCCCTGATCGGCGCGCTGGGGACCCTGATCGTGCTGTGGGTGGGCGGCCGGCAGGTGATCGCGGGCAAGATGACGCTGGGATCCCTGGTGGCGTTCAACGCGTACCTGGTCTACCTGTCGTTTCCCACCATCGCCCTCGGCTGGATCCTGGCGGTGTGGCAGCGCGGGCTGGCCGCCTGGGTTCGGGTGCGTGAGCTGCTGGCCACGGCGCCCGCCATCAGGGACGACGCGGGCGTGGCGGCCTCGGCCCGCCCCGCCGAGCCCTCGATCTCCATTCGCGACCTGCGCGTGATGCGAGACGGTCGCGCCATCCTGGACGGGGTCTCGGTGGAGATCCCGGCGGGCGGAACGCTGGCGGTGGTGGGCCCCACCGGGTCGGGGAAGACCACCCTGATCGACGCCGTGCCCCGCTTTCTGGAGGTGCCCCGCGGGGCGGTGTTCGTGGGCGGGCGCGACGTACACGATCTGCCGGTGGGCGGGTTGCGGGAGTTGATCGGCTACGCGCCGCAGGAGGCTTTTCTGTTCTCCGCCACCGTCGGCGAAAACGTGGCGTTCGGGCTGCCGCCCGGGCTGGATGCCGAGACGCGGGCGCGGCGTGTGGCGCGCACGGTGGAGGCCGCCGGTCTGGCGGGAGATCTTTCGGCGCTGCCCGAGGGCATCGAGACGCTGGTGGGCGAGCGCGGGGTCACCCTGTCGGGCGGACAGCGCCAGCGGGTGGCGCTGGCGCGGGCGCTGGCCGCCGAGCCCGCCATCCTCATCCTGGACGACTCCCTGTCCTCCGTGGACGCCCAGACCGAGCGCGACATCCTGACGCGCCTGGCGCCCATCCTGCGCGGCCGCACGTCGATCCTGGTCTCGCACCGGGTGGCGGCCGTGCGCCGGGCCGATCTGATCGTCGTCATGGACGAAGGTCGGATCGCCGAGCGCGGCACCCACGAGCAGCTGCTGGCGGCGGGCGGGCTGTACGCGTCACTCTACCGGGAGCAACTGGCGGCCGAGGCGCTGGGGGTGAACACGTGACGGCGGCGGGTGGTCCCGGCGAGCAGGGCAAGGGTCAGCCGGGCAGGACCGACGCCGGCAAGGCGGAGCGCCAGCGCGAGCGCGACCAAGCCCGCAACGAAGTCCGCAAGGACGGTCGAACCTTTGATCTCGCCCTGATGCTGCGCCTGTCCGTTTACGTGCGGAAGTACGCCGCCGGCCTGACCGTGTCCATCTTGCTGTTGCCGCTGATCTCCGCCTTCGAGATCGCGCAGCCCTATCTGCTGAAGCGGGCCATCGACGAGCACATCGCCCCGCACCGCCTGGCGGGCCTGGATCGCCTGGGGGTCCTGTACCTGCTGGCGCTGGTGGGCCAGTACGGCGCGGCCTTCGCGCACAGCTACCTGGTGCAGGTGGTCGGCCAGCGCGCCATGAACGACCTGCGCCTGACGGTGCATCGCCACGTGTTGCGCCTGAGCGCGGCCTTCTTCGATCGCACGCCCATCGGTCAGCTGATGACGCGGATGACGAACGACATCGAGGCGCTGACCGAGCTGTTCGCCTCGGGCGTGATCAGCCTGCTGGGCGACGTGGTGAGGTTGGCGCTGATCATCGTCGTCATGTTCCGCACCGACGGACGGCTGGCCTCCTTCTCGATGGCGGCGGTGCCCGTGCTGGCGGTGGTGGCCGTGCTGTTCCGGGGCTGGATGCGTGACGCCTTCCGGGAGATCCGGGCCAAGCTGTCGCGCATGAACGCCTTCCTGCAGGAGCACCTGTCAGGCATCAAGGTCGTGCAGTCCTTCGCGCAGGAGCGGCGGGTGGCCGCCGAGTTCACCGAGGTGAACCAGGGCTACCGGGAGGCGAACGCGCGCGCCATCTCGGCGGACGCGGCGCTGTACTCGGTCGTGGAGGCCATCGCGTCCATCGCGGTGGCCGGGCTGCTGTGGCGCGGGGGCGCCCGCATCGCGGTGGGGGCGCTCAGCTTCGGCGTGCTGGTGCAGTTCGTCGAGTACCTGGGCAAGTTCTTCGCCCCGCTGCGCGATCTCTCGGCGAAGATCACCGTCATGCAGCAGGCGATGACGGCCGCCGAGCGCGTCTTCGGCATCCTGGACAACCGCCAGCTGGATCGGCCGGAACCTCTCCCCTCCCCGGCGGGGCTGGACGGGGCGCCCGATCCTGCGCTCGCCGTGGAGTTCCGCCACGTGACCTTCGGCTACCGCCCCGACCAGCCCGTGCTGAAGGAGCTGTCCCTGGCGATCCGGCGCGGGGAAACGCTGGCCATCGTGGGCGCCTCGGGGGCCGGCAAGTCGACGCTGATCAAGCTGCTGCCGGGCCTTTATCACCCGCAGCAGGGCGCGATCCGGATCGACGGTGTCGACATGCGCCGGCTGGACCCGGCCGTGCTGCGGCGGCGCGTGGTGGTGGTGAATCAGGACGTCTTCCTGTTCGCGGGAACCCTCGGCGAGAACATCGCGCTCGGTGATCCGGACGCCACGCCCGAGGCCATGGCGGCGGCGGCGCGGCGCGTGGGGGCCGACCGGGTCATCGCCTCGCGGCCCGAAGGCCTGGGGGCGCCGGTGCTGGAGCGGGGCGCGAACTTCTCGGCCGGGGAGCGCCAGCTGATCGCGTTCGCCCGCGCCCTGCAGCGCGATCCCCACATCCTGGTGCTGGACGAGGCGACGGCCAGCGTGGATCCCGAGGTGGAGCGGGTCATCGAGCGCGGCATCGCCGAGCTGATGCGCGACCGCACGTCGATCGTCATCGCCCACCGGCTGTCCACCGTGAGGCGGGCCGACCGCATCATCGTGCTGGACCACGGCGTCATCGCCGAGGAGGGCCGCCACGAGGAGCTGCTGGCCCGGGACGGCATCTACGCCAAGCTGTACCGGCTGCAGATGCAGCACGGTCATCCCGGCCGCAGCGAGGCCGCCGAATAGCGGGAAACAGGGCCCCCACGGGCCTTTCCCCGGCGCATCCCGTATAGTCTGCGACCCGCATGGCGACGATTTCGGACCTGGTGCAACAACGGCTGTCCGCCGAGCGCGGCACCGTGTTCAAGCAGGCCGAGCTCGCCTTCGCGCTGGTCTACCCCTCGCCCTATCACGTGGGGATGTCGTCGCTCGGATACCAGACGATCTACCGCGGGCTGAACGGGTTGCCGGGCGTCTGCGCCGAGCGGGCCTTCCTGCCCGACGACGCCGAGCGGGCCCGCGAGACGCACGAGGGTCTGGCCACCTACGAATCGCGCCGCCCCATCAGCGACTTTGCCGTGGTGGCGTTCTCGCTGGCCTACGAGCTGGAGCTGGCGGGCCTGGTCACCTGCCTGGACCTCGCGGGCATCCCCGCCCTGGCGGAGGACCGCGCGGAAAGCCGCGCCGCGGGCGGCAAGAACATCCGTTCCGCGCCCGGCAAGCACGGCGGCCCTGCGGCCGGCAGCCACCTGCGGCGGCAGCCGCCCCTGATCGTGATCGGCGGCCCCATCACCTTCTCGAATCCGGTCCCCGCCGGCCCCTTCGCCGACGTGATCCTGATGGGCGAGGCCGAGCAGCTGATCGTGACCCTGGTGGAGGCCATCCGCGACGCGGGCGACGACCGGCCGGGACTGCTGGCGCGTCTGGCCCAGCTGCCCGGCTTCTACGTGCCCGCCGTCCACGGCGAGCGCCCGCCCGCCATCGCGGCGGCTGAGGACGCCTCCCTGCCCGCCCACTCGCAGATCCTGACCCCGCACACCGAGCTGTCGGACATGTTCCTGATCGAGCCGGAGCGCGGCTGCCACCGCGGTTGCACCTACTGCGTGATGCGCCGCTCGACGAACGGCGGCATGCGCCTGGTGCCACCGGCGCGCGTGCTGTCGCTGATCCCGGCGCAGGCCCGCCGCGTGGGGCTGGTAGGCGCCGCCGTCACGGACCATCCCGGCCTGGTGACCATTCTCCGCGGTCTGGTCGACAGCGATCGCGAGGTGGGCATCTCCAGCCTGCGCGCCGATCGCCTGACCGACGAGATCGTCGGACTGCTGAAGCGGGGAGGCTATCGCTCGCTGACCACCGCCTCCGACGGCGCGTCCGAGCGCCTGCGCACCGTCATCGAGCGCAAGACCAAGGAGCGCCACCTGCTGCGCGCCGCCGAGCTGACGCGCGCCCACGGCCTGCACCACCTGAAGCTGTACATGATGCTGGGCCTACCCGGCGAGACCATGGACGACATCGACGAGCTGGCCCGCTTCGGCCTGGAGCTGGCGCGCGCGGCGCCCCGGGTGGTGTTCGGCATCGCCCCCTTCGTGGCCAAGCGCAACACGCCGCTCGACGGCGCGCCCTTCGAAGGCATCGCCGCCGTCGAGGCGAAGCTGAACCACCTGCGCCGCGCCTTGAAAGGTCGCGTCGAGCTCCGGCCCACCTCGCCCAAGTGGGCCTGGATCGAGTACCGGCTGGCGCAGGGGGGCTTCACCGCGGGCCTGGCCGCCGCGCAGGCGGCGCGGACCGGCGGACGCTTCGGCGACTGGCGGCGAGCCCTGGCGGAGGTCGAGGTGCCGCCGGTCACGGCGCCCCTCTCGGACGCCTCGCCCCACCGTCCCCTGCAAACGCTGACGGACGACCGGGGCCCGGGCGAAGAGGCCCGCCTGGAGGCCCAGGCGCTCGTTCAGATCCCGTCGGTCGACCGTCGCAAGACCCGCGCGATCGGCTCGTAGCCCAGCGTCTCGTAGAAGCGCTCGGCCTCACGGTTGTCGGTCCACACCGTCAGCACCACCTCGACCGCGCCCCGCCCCCGCGCCCACCGCGACGCCTCGGTCATCAGCCGGGCCCCGATGCCGGCGCGGCGATGCGCCTCGTCGACCACGATGATCTCGACGTGGGCGCGCCGCCGCGGCGTCATCGACGGATCCCAGGGCGTATCCACGACCTTCACCACGATGTAGCCCCGGATCTGCTCGGCCGCGCAGGCCACCAGGATCTCGCTCCAGGGGTCGCGCTCCAGCAGCAGCGCCTGACCGTCGTCGTCCAGGCGGAAGAAATCCGGCAGCAGCCGGGCGTGCAGCGCGTGCACCTGGGTGCGCAGCCGCCGCAGCGCCGGCACGTCATGGCGGGTGGCAGGGCGGACCTGAACGTCGGCGGGGGGCTCGACCAGCGTCGACATGGGCGGAAGCCGGACGGCGGATCAGGCCGTCTCGTCCTCCTCCTCGTCCACCAGCTCGGCCGCGAAGCGCTCGTACATGACGTTGTAGACCAGGTTCTCCACCTCGGCCTCGGTGGCCAGGCTCAGCGCCTGCGTGGCCAGCTTCTCGGCCTCGGCGATGGTGCAGGCGCGGATGATCGACTTCAGCACCGGGATCTGTCGGGGCGCCATCGAGAGGTGGCGCAGCCCCAACCCCAGCAGCACCAGCACCAGCATGGGATCGCCCGCCATGTCGCCGCACATGGCCACCGGCACGTCGCGCTTCGTGGAGGCCGCCCCCACCACGATCTGCTTCAGCGCGCGGATGATGGCCGGGTGCAGCGGGTGATACAGGTAGCCGACGTGCTCGTTCTCGCGATCGGCGGCCAGCGAATACTGGATGAGATCGTTCGTGCCGATGCTCAGGAACTCGCACTCGCGCGCCAGCAGGTCGGTGATCAGCGCGGCGCTAGGAGTCTCCACCATGACGCCCAGGGGGACGTCCGGGTTGTGGGGGATCCCCTCGCGCCGCAGGTCCGCGCAGACCTCCTGACAGATGGTGCGGGCCATGCGCAGCTCGGCCACGCCGGACACCAGCGGAAACATGATCTGCACCGGGCCCTCGGCGGCCGCCCGGTACAGGGCCCGCAACTGGGTGCGAAACACGTCGGGACGGTGGAAGGAGAACCGGATCGAGCGCAGGCCCAGCGACGGATTCTGGCCGCTCGGCATCCGCACCGACGCCGGCATCTTGTCGCCGCCCAGGTCCAGCGTGCGGAAGATGATCGTTTGCCCGGCCGCGCTCTTCAGCGCCGCCACCGCGTGACCATACTGCTCCTCCTCGGTGGGCAGATCGACGCGCTCCAGGTACAGGAACTCCGTGCGGAACAGCCCCACCGCCTGCGCCCCCAGCTCGACGGAGGGCGCCACCTCCTCCATCAACTCGACGTTCGCCGCCAGCTGGATCCGCACGCCGTCCTTCGTCTCGGCCGGCACGTCGCGCAGCGCGCCCAGCCGCTGCGCGCGCGCGTGCTGCCGATCGGCGCGGGTGCGGTACGCGTGCAGCGTGGCCTCGTCGGGCTCGAGGATCACCTCGCCCCGCAGGCCGTCGACGATCAGGTTCATGCCGGACCAGGTCTTGTGGTCCAGCCCCTCCACCCCGACGACGTAGGGCAGCCCCATGGCGCGCGACACGATGGCGGTGTGCGAGGTGCGGCCGCCGCCCTCGGTGCAGAAGCCGGCCACCCCGGCGCGCCCCAGCTGGGCGGCGTCGGCCGGGCCCAGATCGTGCGCCAGCGCCACGCTGCCCCGGGGCGCGTCGGCCGGGTTCGATTGCACCATCCCCAGCAGGTTGCGCAGCAGCCGCTCCCCCACCGCCGCCACGTCGCTGCGCCGCTCGCGGAAGTACGGATCCTCGATGCGATCGAAGACGGCCTGGATCTGGTCCAGCGCCTTGCGCACGGCCCACTCGGCGCCCGTGTGATCGTCGCGGATGATCTTGCGCGCCACCTCGACCAGGTGGACGTCCTGCAACATCATCCGGTGCGCCTCCAGGATGCGGTACTGGTGCGAATCGTGCTCGCGCGCCGCGATCTCGTCCTGGATCCCGGCCAGCTGGGCGTCGGTGTGCTGAATGGCCGCCTCGAAGCGCGTGATCTCCGCAGGGACGGCGTCGGCGGCGATGCGACGTTCGTGCACGTCGACGCGGCTGCCCAGCACATGGCCCTTGCCGATCGCGATGCCGGGGGACGCCCCGACGCCCGAGAGGCGTTCCATCAGGCGGACTCCCCGGGCATTTAGGGATCGACCCCTTCTCCGAAGCCGGTCCCCACCAGCTCGACCAGCATCGGCAGCGCCTGCTCGGCGTCCTCCCCCTCGCAAACGATCTTCATGGTCACGCCGTGCGCGGCCACCAGGGTCAACAGGCCCATGATGCTCTTCCCGTTCGCCTCGGTGTCGTCCTTCAGGACCTTCACCTCGCAACGGTACTTGTTGGCCAGCTGAACGAACTTCACCGCCGCCCGCGCGTGCATGCCCAGGCGATTCCGAATCTTGACCGTGCTCTCGACCGTCATCGGCTCGTCTCCTCGACCGTTACTTTTCCAGTCAGCTCGGATCCCAGGCGAATCGAGCGTCGACCCACGTCGCGCAGCATCTGGGCCATCTCGGCCGGGCGCAGCTCGCGGCGATCCATGGTGGCCAGCTTCAGCAGCATGGGCAGGTTGACGCCGCACACCACCTCGGCGGGGAAGCTTCCGTCCAGCATCGCCATGCAGGCCTGGTACGGCGACGAGCCCTGCAGGTCGACCAGGATGACGACGCCGGCGCCGGCGTCGGCGCGCTCGCAGGCCTTTCCCACCAGCTCGAGGGTGCCGTCGAAGTTCTCCTCCATCGAGATGTTGACCGCTTCGGCGCCAGGCAGCGGCCCCAGGATGCCCTCCACCGCGTCGATAAAAGCCCGCGCGGCGTCGCCGTGGGTCACCACGACCAGACCGACTCTGGGTGCATTCAGATGGGACGTCACGGCAGCTTGCCGGATGATTCTATCGCTTCCCGTCAAACCGTGCGGGAAAGATCGCGATGGCGCACGGACAGCGACACGTCGCGGCCCAGGCGTTCCGCGAGCTCCCGGACCAGCGCCACGGAGCGATGACGCCCGCCCGTGCACCCGATGGCCAGCGTCGCGTAGGTCTTGCGCTCCTTCTCGAAGCCCTTGAGGGACAGCCGCAGCAGGTCCTCGGCCTTGTCCAGGAACGCGCCCGTCTCCGGCTGCTCCAGCACCCAGCGGCGAACCGGCTCGTCCTCGCCGGTCAGCGGCGACAGCTCGGGGACGAAGAAGGGGTTGGGCAGGAAACGGACGTCCAGGACGATGTCGGCCTCGCTGGGCAGGCCGTGCTTGAACCCGAAGGACAGCAACGTCACGGACAGCCGATCCCCCTTGCGGCCGTAGCGCTCCTGGATGACCTCGCGCAGGGCGTGGACGGTCAGGGCCCCCGTGTCGATCACCTCGTCGGCCTCCTGGCGCATGGGGCCCAGCTGGGCCCGCTCGGCGCCCACGGCGGAACGGATGTCACGGTTCGACAGCGGATGCCGCCGCCGCGTCTCCGAGAAGCGGCGAAGCAAGGTGTCGTCTGCGGCGTCCAGAAAGACAATCTCCAGCTCGTGCCCGGCCTGGCGAATCCCGGCCAGGATCGGCCCCACGTCCTGCAGGAACTCGCCGGAGCGCGCGTCGATGCCCAGGGCGGCCCGGGCCACGTCGTTCTTCGAGGCCAGCAGCTCGACGAACTTCGGGACCAGCGGCAACGGCAGGTTGTCGACGCAGTAGTAATCCAGATCCTCCAGCGCGCGTAACGCCGTCGATTTTCCGGCGCCCGACACCCCGGTCACGATCACCAGCCGCATGGCAGGTCCTGTCCCGGCGTCTCCGCTGCCCACGGGCGCCTCATTCGACGTCGTCCCGCCAGCGGTGATCGCGGGCATCGGCCAGGGCCCGGTCCAGCCGCTCCTGGAATTCGCGCGCCGAGTGGTGGCCGCGCACCTGCAGCAGGCGGTTCCGGGCGGCCACCTCGATCAGGGAGCTGACGTTGCGCCCGGGGCTGACCGGGATGCGCAGCAGCGGGGTGGGCACGTCGAGGATCGGATACACCATCTCGTCCAGTCCCAGGCGGTCGTGGGCCTCGGCCTGGTCCCAGCGCACCAGCTCGATCACCAGCTCGATCTTCTTGTCGTCGCGCACGGCCGCCACGCCGAACATGTCCTTGATGTTGATGATGCCCAGGCCGCGCACCTCCATGTGGTGCTTGATCAGCTCCGAGGCCCATCCCACCAGCACGTCGCCCGAGGTGCGGCGCACCTCCACCAGATCGTCGGCCACCAGCCGGTGCCCGCGCATGATCAGGTCCAGGGCCGCCTCGGACTTGCCGATCCCGCTCTTGCCCAGCAGCAGGATGCCCACGCCCAGGACGTCCAGCAGCACGGCGTGGATGCTGACGGTGGGCGCCAGCTCGTGCTCCAGGTGGTTCTGGAGGGCGTCGATGGCCACCGACGACACCAGCGGCGTGCGCAGCAGCGGCACGCCCGTCTTGTCGCAGACATCGATCAGGAGGGGGGGGACCTCCAGGCCCTTGGTGACGACGATGCATGCGGGGTTCAACCCCACGAAGCCGTCGACGGAGCGCTTGGCCTCCGCGATGGGCATGCTGGCCAGGAAGGAGATCTCGGTCGCCCCCAGCACCTGGACCCGCTCGGGGTGCACCTGGCGCAGGAACCCGGCCAGCGCCAGCCCGGGCTTCTGGATGCGCGCGATCGCGATCCGGCGCGCCAGGCCCGCCTCTCCGGCCAGCAGCACCAGGCGTAGCCCCGACCGCTCGTCGAGGAGCGAGCGAACCGTCAACTGCGGAACGTTCCCGGCCGAAGTCATCGAACGCCGATTCTAACGCGCTCCCCGCATCGCCGCGCGTTCCCGCCCCGATTCCCCCGGAGCCACCCGGACCCGCTCGCCTGGTTCGCCCCGGTTCCGCTAGTACTTCGCGTCCTCTTCCACGATCACCTGATACATGGCCGGCGCGTCCGGGGCCACCATCAGGCGGTCCCGGAAGTCGGCGTCCCGGAACAGCCGGGACAGGCGCGCCAGCGCCTTCAGATGCACGCCGGTCGAGCTGGCCGGCGCCACCAGCATGAACACCAGGTGGGTGGGCTTGCCGTCGATGGACTCGAACTCGATGCCGGCCCGGGCCCGGCCCAGCGTCCCCACCAGCCGGCCCACGGCGTCCAGCTTGCCGTGGGGGATGGCGATTCCGTCACCGATGGCGGTCGAGGCCAGCAGCTCCCGCTCTTCCAGCACCTTCTTGAGGACGTTCCCGTCTACCCCGGACATGTGGTTGGCGAGGTGAAACGCCAGCTCGCTGAGCACACCCGTCTTGGTATCCGACTTCAAGTCCGACACGATCATGTCGGCCGCGAGAAAATCCGTCACTTTCATGAGGGTCGGGCCCGGACGTCAGGACGCCGAGGAAGCGCGACCGGTATGAATCAGACCGTAGTTCCCGTCGTTGCGACGGTAAACCACGCAGACGCCTTGCGAGTCGACGTCCGAGAAGACGAGGAACTGGGCGCCCAGCAGGTTCAGCTGCATGACGGCGTCCTGCACCTTCATGGTGCGGACCGTGAACGTCTCTTCGGTCACCACCTTGAAGGGGGGCGCCGAGGGGGCCGCCAGCCGGGCCTTCTCCGCCTCGGCGGCCACGCCCACCTGGGGCTCGATGGTCTCCGCCGAGATGACCCGCTCGCGCAGCGAGAACTGGTCTTCGTGCGGCTTGTGGTCGCGGATCTTCTCCTTCCACTTGCGCACCTGACGCTCGATGCGCGACACCGCCAGATCGATCGACGAGTACATGTCCTCGGTCGTCTCCTTGGCGTTGATCACCAGCCCGCTGGGCAGCGTGATGTTGATGTCGGCCACGTGGTTGAACCCACGCTCCACCGAGAACACCGCGTGGGCGGAGATGGGCTCCTTGTGGAAGTACTTGCGGATCTTCTCCAGCTTCTCTTCCGAATACTCGCGAACGGCCTGCGACGCATCCATATGACGAAAAGTGGTCGACAGCTGCATGCCTAAGTCCTTGCTAGAGGAAAAACCTCGACACTCGACTCCGGGAACGAGGCGCTTCTACACGATTGTGCCTCGCTTTCGCCATAGCCGGTAACGACTCCAACATAAGGCCTGCCGCCCGCGATGCCAGCCGCCCGCGCGTCGAGGGGCGCCCTACCCGCCTGTCCCGGGCGTGGGGGTGGGAGACGCCTGGTGGCGCCGGGCAGGCGCCTAGTAGACCTGGCGGCGTTTGCCGCTGGACAGGATGCGCAGCTGCTCGCGGTACTTCGCGACGGTGCGGCGGGCGATCTCGATGTTCTGATCGCGCAGCAGCTCGACGATCTTCTGGTCCGAGTGCGGGTTCTCCGGGCTCTCCTGGGCCACGATCTGCTTGATCTTCAGCTTGACCGCCTCGGAGGCCAGGTCGTCACCGTCGGTGCGGGAGATGCCCGAGTTGAAGAAGTACTTCAGCTCGAAAATGCCCTGGGGCGTGTGCACGTACTTGTTCGTGGTCACCCGCGACACGGTGGATTCGTGCATGCCGATATCGTCGGCCACGTCACGCAAAATCAGCGGCTTCAAGTAGGCGGTGCCCTTGTCGAAGAACTCGCGCTGAAACTTCAGGATCGATTCGGTCACCCGGGTGATGGTCCGCTGGCGCTGCTGGATCGACCGGATCAGCCACTGGGCGCTGCGCAGCTTCTCCTGTACGTACTCCCGGGCCTTGGACCCGCCGGCCAGGGCGGTCCGGTAGAAGTCGCTGATCTTCAGCTTGGGCAGGCCGTCGTCATTGGCCACCACGAAGTACTTGTCGCCCACCTTGTGGATGAACACGTCGGGCGTGATGTACGTCGGCTCGTCCGAGGTGTATTGCCTCCCCGGCTTGGGATCGAAGTCCCGGATCACCTTCGCCGCCTCGTAGATCTCCTCCACCGGCTGGTTCAGGTCCTTGGCGATGGCGGTGAAGTTCTTCTTCTCCAGGTTCGACAGGTGGCGCTCGATCACGCCCACCAGCACCTCGTCGTCGACGCCGAAGTGCCGCGCCTGGATCAGCAGGCACTCCTTCAACGAGCGCGCCGCCACACCGACCGGGTCGAACTCCTGGATGCGCTTCAGGACGTTCTCCGCCAGCTCCGCCGACACGCCGGCCTCCTCGGCCAGGTCTTCCAGGGGCTCTTCCAGGTAGCCGTCGGGGGTCAGGTTGCCGATGATCAGCATCCCGATCCCGTCCTCTTCCAGCGTGAAGTGGCCCAGCTTCAGCTGCCACTCCAGGTGGTCCGCCAGCGACGTCCCGCGGGTCAACGTCGATTCGATCGACGGCAGCTCGTCGTTGTTGGCCTTGTACGACGGCATGGGGGCCGCGTTGGACTGGCTCTCGAGGTAGGTCTCCCAGTCGAACTCGTTGACCGCCTCGCCCGCCCGCGTGTCGGCCTTGACCTCGGCGGTCGACGCCGCCGCGTCAGCGGGCGCGTCGGCGACCGGCAGCTCGGTCTCGCCCACGCGCTCGGGCCCGCTCGCTGCCTCGATGGAACCCGCCTCGGCCTTGGTGGCGTCCACGCCAAGCTCGCCACCGTCTTCCAGGACGGGGTTCTCCAGGATCTCCTCGCGGACCACGTCCGCCAGCTCCATCCGGGACAGCTGCAGCAGCTTTATGGCCTGCTGAAGCTGGGGGGTCATCACCAGCTGCTGGGAAAGCTTGAGGTGTTGCTTGATTTCCATGGGCGACGGAGAAGGTCGGGGCGTCTACGGTCCGGGGTCTTCCTTGTACCACCCGGTGTCGGGCGGGTAAAGACGGACCTGTCAAAACGGTATGTTACTTGCAGACATGTCGCAGCGCCGTTGCGAAAGGCCGGGCTTTGCCCGGCCCCCGCCCCGGCATTGCCAGGCTATCACGCGGCCACGCTTGCGGAATCTGGACGCCGCAGCGGCCGTCCGCAAGCCAGACTTTCGCCGAACCGGAGCCCTAGACGACGGCCGCGGCCTGGCTGGCGGATCGCTCGGTCCCGGGCGCTTTCGCGAGCCGCTCGCGCAGAGCGGCCGCGATGAACGACTGGAACAGCGGGTGCGGCGTCTGGGGCCGCGACTTGAACTCGGGGTGGAACTGGCACCCCACGAAGTAAGGGTGGCCCGGCAGCTCGATCATCTCGACCAGATGGCGGTCGGGGGACGTGCCCGAGATGCGCAGGCCCTTGCTGACCAGCGCCTCGGTGTAGTCGTTGTTGACCTCGTAACGATGCCGGTGCCGTTCCTGGATCTCGCGGGTGCCGTAAGCGGCCGCGGCCAGCGTGCCAGCGGTCAACACGCAGGGATAAGAGCCCAGGCGCATGGTCGCGCCCTTGTCGGTCACGTTCCGCTGATCGGGCAGGAAATCGACCACCGGATAGGGCGCGCGCGTGTCGAACTCCGTCGAGTTGGCCCCCTTCAGGCCGGCCACGTTGCGCGCGAACTCGATCACGGCCACCTGCATCCCCAGGCAGATGCCGAAGAATGGTTTGCCGTGCTCGCGGGCGTAGCGAACCGCCTCGATCTTGCCCTCGATGCCGCGGCTGCCGAACCCCGGGGCGACCAGGATGGCGTCCATCCCCTCCAGCACCGGGGCCGCCCCGATGCGCTCGATCTCCTCGGAGTCGATGTGCTTCAGGTGCACGCGGCAGTCATTGCCGATGCCGCCGTGGATCAGGGCCTCGTTCAGGCTCTTGTACGACTCCGTCAGGTCGACGTACTTGCCGACCAGGCCGATCTCCACCTCGGTCTGCGGGCTCTTCAGGCGGTGGACCACCTTCTCCCAGCCGGTCAACTCGGGCGCCCGCGACCAGATGTTCAACATCTCGCAGATCTTGTCGTCCACGCCCTGCTGGTGAAAGCGCAGCGGAACCTCGTAGATGCAGCTGACGTCCTCGGCCGAGAACACGGCGTCGGGCGCCACGTTCGTGAACAGCGCGATCTTCTTGCGCAGCGCCGGCTCCAGCACGCGCTCGGACCGGCACAGCAGGATCTCGGGCTGGATGCCGATCTCGCGCATCTTCATCACCGAGTGCTGGGTGGGCTTCGTCTTCAACTCGCCGGCGGCGCCGATGAAGGGCACCAGCGTCACGTGGACGGACAGCGAGTTGCCGTAGCCGACCTCGAGCCGCAGCTGGCGAATGGCCTCCAGAAAAGGCAGCGACTCGATGTCACCCACGGTGCCGCCCACCTCGACGATGAGGACGTCCTCACCCTTGGCGCACGCCAGGATGCGCTGCTTGATCTCGTCCGTGACGTGCGGGATCACCTGGACGGTGCCGCCCAGGTACTCGCCCCGTCGTTCCTTCTGGATGACGCTGAGGTAGATCTGCCCGGAGGTGGCGTTGTTCAGCTTCGTCATCCGCTGGGAGATGAAGCGCTCGTAGTGGCCCAGGTCCAGATCGGTCTCGGCGCCGTCGTCCGTCACGAACACCTCACCGTGCTGGGTGGGGTTCATGGTGCCCGGATCGACGTTCAGGTAGGGGTCCAGCTTCTGGATGGTGACCTTCAGGCCCCGCCCTTCCAGCAAGCTGGCGATGGAGGCGGAGGCCAGCCCCTTGCCCAGGGACGAGACCACGCCGCCCGTGACGAAGATGTACTTCGTCTGCTTGGGTCCGCGAGGAGGAGGAGCGTTCACGAGATCTCCTCCGTCATGATGGACCCGTCCACGAGGTGCGGCCCACGGCAGAACACCGTGGAACCAGAAGGCAGCCTACCGGCCTGAAAAGAGAACCGGCAGCCGTCGGTATCTCGCCGAGAAAAAACGTCGCGCGTCTTCAACTCGGGCCGCTATTCTTCGCGTCTCGCACCGCGAAGTCAATGGCCGCCAAGTTAATTCTCATCATTGAAGACGATCTTCGTATCGCAGCTCTCGTAGCTGAGGTTCTGCGCGAAGCGGGTTACGCGGCCCAAGTCGTGTCGGACCTGGGAAACGCGCGCACCTTCGCCGTGGAGGGGGGACACCCGCGCGCGATCATCAGCGATCTGGTGGTGACGGACGCCAGCGAACCCGCCTTGCTGGTGCAGGCGCTGAAGGACATCTTCCCCGGTGTACCGCTGGCGCTGATGACGGGAGTGCCCCCCAACCGGCGCGCGCAGCTGGGTGTGACGCACGACCGCGTGCTGGAGAAGCCTTTCGAGCTGAGCGCGCTGCTGCAGACCGTGAACGACATGGCCGGTCCCGCGGAGGAGACACCATGAAGCTGATCCGCTACCGAGATTCGCACGGGCGCGCCCACTGGGCGCACCAGGTGCCGGGCGGCCTCGCCCACCGGATCGAAGGCGATCCGGCCGGTGCCTTCGCGATCATCCCCGAGCGCGCCGACATCGCGGCGCTGCTGGCGCCGGTGCAGGCCACGCAGGTCATGGGCATCGGCCTGAACTACCGGCAGCACGCCGCCGAGACGGGGGCGAAGCTGCCGGAGTACCCCATCCTGTTCAACAAGAACCTCGCCTCCGTGGCGAACCCCGAGCAGCCGATCTGGATCCCTTCGCACCTGCCCAGCGACTCCGTCGACTACGAGGGCGAGCTGGCCGTGGTGATCGGCAAGGCGTGCCGCAACGTCCCGCGCCACCGCGCCCTCGATTACGTCCTGGGCTACACCTGCGCCAACGACGTCTCGGCGCGGGACTGGCAGAAGTTCAAGGGCGGCGGTCAGTGGTGCCGCGGCAAGAGCTTCGACACGTTCTCGCCGCTCGGCCCCTGCCTGGTGACGCCGGACGAGATCCCGAACCCGAACGCGTTGAAGCTGACCACCACGCTGAACGGCGAGCGGGTCCAGGAGACGTCGACGGGGGACATGATCTTCGACGTACCGTCCCTGATCGAGTTCCTGAGCGGCAGCACGACGCTGCTCCCCGGCACGGTGATCCTGACCGGCACGCCCTCCGGCGTCGGCATGGCCCGCGAACCGCCGCGCTACCTGCGCCCGGGCGACGTCGTCACGGTCGAAATCGAAGCCATCGGCGCGCTCACCAACCCGGTAGCCCTCGAACCCGCCTCCGCCTCTGCCTCTGCCAATACGTAGTTTCGGTCGCTCGTACTCTACGCGTTCGCGGCCATATACGGGGCCCTGCGTCCTGCCAACGCTAGTGCGCAGTAGGTAGCGTCGCTGCCTTCCGCTTACGCCCGGGGGGCGGGCGGGACCGGGGGGTTCCCCCCCTCGGGTCGCTCGCCTACGTCGTCCGTGCTCGGCTCTCGCCTGCGGCGAGACCCTCCGCGCGGGCGACGCGTCGCTCGCTCGGGCTCCGGCTGGCAAGCGTCCCCGCAGACGGGGACGCAGCACCTGCGCACGCCCCTCGGGAGGGAACCCCCCGGCCCCGCCCGCCGCTCGGTGCTCGCGCTTCACTACGCTCCGGCGTCCATCAAGCAACAAATCCCGCCGCAATAGATCGCTCGCCGTTCGACCACTTTCGGTCGCGCATCAAGGCCTTCGGGGACAGCGGTCTTCGCACTCTGGAACCGCCTCTCACATCGGGACGATCCGCGATAGATCCGGACGCTGCTCATCCATAAGCGCGCGAGTACGGGATCTCGCGATGGTGGGACGGCATCGAGGCAACGGCCATCCCCAGTACCAGCGGTAGTGCTGCCGATCGATACGCGCCCCCCTAGCGCCATCGGTAGTGCTGCCGATCGATACGCGAAACACCCCTCACCTCGAGGCGTCCAGCGCGTTATCAAATCCGGATCCTTCTCAAGTCCGGGACGCCTTCGAGTTCCGGCGGCGCTGTTTGATGCTTGAAGAACATCGGCGCGTAGTGAAGCGCTAGCACCGAGCGGCGGGCGGGGCCGGGGGGTTCCCTCCCGAGGGGCGTGCGCAGGCGCTCCGGCCCCGTCTGCGGGGCCGGTTGCCAGCCGGAGCCCGAGCGAGCGACGCGTCGCCGGAGCGCAGACTGACGCCGCAGGCGGCAGTCGAGCACCGCCGACGTAGGCGAGCGACCCGAGGGGGGGAACCCCCCGGCCCCGCCCGCCCCCCGGGCGTAAGCGGAATGCAGCGACGCGACCTACTGCTAACGCGCCGATCAGAACGGGCCGGTCAGCGGTGGAGTTCGCGGTCGAGGGCGGCGAACATGCCGGGGATGGAGGCGGCGACCAGGGCGTCGGTGGCGCGGCGGATGATGAAGGATGGCAGCGGCGCTTTGATGGTCATGCCGGCCCGGTATTCCACGCGCGTCCCCTCGGGGATCGCGACGAAGCGCCATCCCCCGACCGAATCGGTGACGATCTCCCCTTCCACGAAGCTCCAGGTGATCGTCAGCGCTTCGGGATCGCACACCAGGTCCAGCACGTAGCGGACCGACAGCACCACCTCGGCGCGGAACTCCACGCGAACGACCGGCGGGCGCTGCTCCAGGACCCGGGCCGACTTGATCTCGGGGAACAGGCGCGGGTAGGTCTCGAAGTTCGTGATCAGGTCGTAGGCCTTGCGGGGCTCGACCCCACGCACGATATGGGTGCGTTCGACCGGTGGGCGGGACTCCATGGCTGGCATTAGAGCCGGCGCGGGCGGCGGCAGCAAGCGCCGGCAGGCCGCCCCGCCCTGCTGACGTCGTCCGACGGGAAGACCAGGCAACTGGAAGACAGGATCGGCAGCGTGTAACGTCGCCGCGCGCGCCGCACGCGTCCCTCCCCATGCCGAAGCCCTTCTCGCCCCCCGGAACCCCGCTCCGTTTCGCCGCCGATCGACCCTTCCGGGTGGCCGGGGTGCGCCTGGAGCTGGATCTCGACCTGGCCGGCCGCCGCGTCGCCGGGGCGGTCACGCACCGGATCGAGGCACGCCAGGACGCCCTGGCCTCGGCCACCTTCGACGCCGTCGAGCTCTCCATCGACGCCGTGGTGGTCGATGGGGCGCCGGTGCCCTTCGATCACGACGGCGAGAAGGTGCGGCTGGTCCTGCCCCGCCCGCTGGCCCGCGGCGCCGCCGCCAGCGTGACCATCACCTATCACGGGTCTCCGCGCCGGGGCCTCTACTTCATCGGACCGGACGCCCACGATCCTTCCCGGTCGCCGCTCTGCTTCACCCAGGGACAGGACGACGACTCACGCTACTACTGGCCCTGCATCGACGCGCCGAACGAGAAGGCGCCCGTCGAGGTCATCGCCACCGCACCCAGCGGCAACTTCTTGCTGTCGAACGGCGAGCTGCGGGGGCGCGACGAGCTGCCGAACGGGCGTACCCGCTGGCACTACGTGCTCGAGTTCCCGCACCCGCCCTATCTGGTCACCGTCGTCTGTGGGCCGTTCACCGAGCTGCTGGAGCGAGCGCCCGAGACCGGCGTCGACGTGTACTTCTATGCCCCGCCCGGACGCGAGGCGGACGCGCGCCGCAGCTTCGCCCGCACCGCGCAGATGATCGACCACTTCTCGGCCCGCATCGGCGTGCCCTACCCTCACCGCCGGTACAGCCAGATCACCGTACCCCAGTTCATCTTCGGTGGGATGGAGAACACCACCGCCGCCACGCTGACCGATCAGATCCTGCTCGACGAGCGCGCCGCGCTGGACCACGACGTCGACGGGCTGGTGTCACACGAGCTGGCCCACCAGTGGTGGGGCGACCTGCTGACCTGTCGCGAGTGGTCCGAGGCCTGGCTGAACGAAGGCTTCGCCACCTACTTCGAGTACGTGTGGCGCGAGCACGCCAAGGGGCGCGACGAGGCTGACCTGGAGCTGCGGAACGACGCCGATTCGTACTTCGCCGAGGCCCACCGGTACCAGCGCCCCATCACGTCACGCCGTTACGACGAGCCCATCCACCTGTTCGACGGACACACGTACGACAAGGGCGGGCGCGTGATGCACATGGTGCGGCACCTGCTGGGCGACGGGCCCTTCTGGGAGGCCATCCGCGCCTACGCCACGGCCAACGCGCGACGTTCGGTCGAGACGCGCGATCTGGCCCGCGCCATCGACGACGTCACCGGGCGCAACCTGGAGCCATTCTTCGACCGCTGGGTGGCGCGCGCGGGGCACCCCGACTTCGACTGCAGCTGGCAATGGGACGACGACCGCAAGGAGGGGCGACTGCGCCTGAAGCAGAAGCAGACGATCTCCGAAGAGCTGCCCGCCTTCCAGCTGGACGTGGGCCTGCACCTGGAGATCGCCGGCAAGGTGGACGAGCGGACGCTGGCCATCCGCGACGTTTCGCACGTGTTCACGTTCAAGCTGCCGTCCCGCCCCCAGCAGGTGATCTTCGATCCCGGCGACGTCATCCTGAAGACGGTCAAGTTCGAGAAGCCGGCCCCGCTGTGGCGGCGGCAGCTGGAGGCGGCGAAGCTGGGCATCGACCGGGTGCTGGCCGCCGGCGCGCTGGGCAGCGCGCCCGATCCCGACGGGGTCGTCGCGCTGGCGGGCGCGCTGTCCAGTGATCCGTTCTGGGGCGTGCGGGCGGCCGCGGCGCGCGCGCTGGGAAAGACGCGCCGGCAGGACGCGCTCGAGCTGTTGCTGGGGGCGCGGGCGGAGCCGCACCCGCGGGTGCGGCGGGCCGTGGCCGCCGGCCTGGGCGAGTTTCGGGGCGACCCGCGCGCTCAGGATGTCCTGGCCAGCTGGGTGAAGCAGGGCGACCCCAGCCTGTTCGTCGAGGCCGAGGCGGCGTTGGCCCTGGGCAAGACCCGCGCCCCGCAGGCGGCGGAACTGCTGCGAGAGGCGGCGGCACGTCCGTCTTATCAGGACACCATCCGGTCCCGCGCCTTCGAGGGATTGGGCGCCGCGGGTGGCGAGCGCGCCATCGCCGCCCTGCGCGAGAGCTGGCGTGACGGCGGACCTTTTCAGTCACGCAAGGCCGCCGCGGCCGCGCTGGGTGAGGCCGCCAGCGGAACGCCCCAGGCCCGGCAGGCGCGCGAGTTCCTGGAGGAGCATCTGGGCGATCCGGACTTCCGCGTGCGCGGGGAGATCGCCGCGGCGCTGGCCCGCATCGGCGATCGGCAGTCCATCGCCGCCATCGAACGGGCGCTGGCCGCCGAGCTGGATGGGCGGGCCCGGCGGCGGATGCGCGACGCCATCACCTCCTTGCGCGAGGGCAGCGGCACCACCACCCAGGTGGCGCGCCTGCAAGAAGAGATGGAGCGGTTGCGCACGGAGACCGCGAAGCTGCGCGAACGGCTGGACAAGCTGGAGGCCCGCGATCACGGCACCAAGCCGGGGCCCGGCCCCTCTGGCACCGCGCGCACGCGGCGCCGGCCGCGCGCCACCACCCGGCGCCGCGCCCGCACGCACGCGCCGACCCGCCGTCGCTGAGGACCCGCGCCCTCTACTTCTGAAGCTCGGCGATGATCTCGGCGGCGATGAGGCGCGCCCGTGGCAGCTCGCCCTTGGCCACCGAGACCGCGCCCACCACCGGGTGCCCGCCGCCGCCGTAGCGCTCGCAGATCTCGTTGATCTCGTGCCCCCGCGGCACCGGCGACCAGGGGTTGAAGCCCACCGAGACCTTGGCCCGCGCCCCCAGCGTCACCCCCACGGAGTAACGCGCCTGGGGGAACAGGTAGTAGCCGATGAACTTGTTGAACGACCCCACGCCCTTGTCGGCCAGATCGAAGACGATCACGCCATTTTCCAGGCGGGCGCTCTGCCGCATCAGCTCGATGTTGTCCTGGTGTTGTGCCAGCAGCGGCTCCAGCGGCTTGGCGACGTAAGGATCGTCCGCGATCTCCGCCAGCGGCCGCGACACCAGATCCAGGATGAACCGGTCCGCCAGGGCCGGGTCGCGGTTGTTCTCGATCCAGGTCATCAGGCGCAGCGCCGGCTCGCGCAGCTCGACCGCCATGGCGGCGCTGGGGAACAACGCGCCGTCGATGATCTCCGCCCACTCGATCAGCTCGCTGAGCGGCTTGGGGTCCCATCCGAACTGGCCGCTCAGCACGCGCGCCACGAACTTGGCGCAGCTCTTCGCCGCCGGGTCGTAGAACTTGCGGCCGGTGGCGTCCGCGCGGAAGTGGGCCTCGTCGCCCGGCAGCTGGAACGCCGAGGCGTGGTGGTCGAACCACCAGGACAGGCGCGGGTCCTGCGAGTAGCGGAAGTCGACGCACACGTTCTCGTCGCCGTCGAAGCAGTCGGCGGGGAACGGGTGCGCCTCGCCCTTGTGCTCGAGGGGACGGAACAGCACCTCGACCTCGCCCCGGGCTATCTTCTCCTCGTAGAACCGCGCGAAGATCCCCGCGGAGCTGCAGCCGTCGAAGCAATTGCCGTGATAAAGGACCCTCAACCGCACCCATTCACGTTAGAGGGATGACGCCGCTTGGGCAAGCGCGATCGCCGCGCCGATGTCACGCGCGCCAGCGCGCGGCGCCCACCATTGCGCAGGAAACATTCGTGTTAACGTCCGCGCATGCCAGAGTTCCTCACTGATCTGAAGCGTTCCCACGACTGCGGTGCCCTGCGTGCCAGCGACGCGGGCAGCACCGTGGTGTTGTTCGGTTGGGTGGCCGCCCGGCGCGATCACGGCGGCTGCGTGTTCATCGATCTCCGCGATCGCGGCGGCATCACCCAGATCGTCTTCGAACCCCACGTCAGCGCCGAGGCGCACGCCCTGGCCGGCGAGCTGCGCAACGAGTTCTGCGTCGGCGTCACCGGCACGGTGCAAGAGCGCGGCGGCAAGCGCAACCCCAACCTGGCCACCGGGGACATCGAGATCAGCGCGCTGCGCCTGACCATCTTCTCGCGCTCCGACACGCCCCCCTTCGAGATCGGCGACGACAGCGCCAACGAGTCCATCCGCCTCAAGCACCGCTACCTGGATCTGCGCCGCCCCAGCCTGCAGAAGAACTTCCTCGTTCGCTCGCAGGTGTATCAGACCACGCGGCGTTACCTGTCCGAGAACGGCTTCGCCGAGATCGAGACGCCGTTCATGGTGAAGTACACGCCAGGCGGTGCCCGGAACTTCCTGGTCCCCTCCCGCCTCAACCCGGGGCAGTTCTACGCCCTGGCCGAGTCGCCGCAGATCTTCAAGCAGCTGTTCATGGTCTCGGGCTTCGACCGCTACTTCCAGATCGTGCGCTGCTTCCGCGACGAGGACCTGCGCCTCGATCGCCAGCCCGAGTTCACCCAGATCGACGTCGAGATGAGCTTCGTCGTGGAGAACGACGTGCAGTCGATGATCGAAGGGCTGATGGCCGCGCTTTGGAAGGACGTCCTGGGCATCACGCTGCAGCGTCCCTTCCAGCGCCTGCCCTATCACGAGGCGATGGCGCTCTATGGCTCGGACAAGCCCGACCTGCGCTTCGACCTGCCCCTGTTCGATCTGACCGAGGCCGTGAAGAAGCATCAGGGCGGCAACGTCGAGCTGCTGCGCTCCGCGGTGGCCACCCCCGGCAACATCGTGAAGGGCTGGAAGCTGCCGGCGGCGGTGGCCGAGGCGGCCAAGGTGTCGCGCGCCGACTTCGACAAGCTGGAGGAGTACGTGAAGGGCTTCGGGGCCCGCGGCCTGGCCCGGGCCCGGGTGGGCGCCGACGGCAGCTGGACGCAGAGCCCGATGAAGACGATGTCGGACGCGCTGCGGGCCGAGATCAACGCCGCGGCGGGCGCCAAGGAAGGCGACCTGCTGTTCTTCCAGTTCGGCTCGAAGAAGCTGGTGAACGCGGTGCTGGGCGGGCTGCGCCTGCACCTGGCGCAGAAGTACAACCTGATCCCCAAGGATCAGTGGCGCTTCGCCTGGGTGACCGACTTCCCCCTGTTCGAGGAAGGGGACGGCGGCCACATGGTGGCGGCCCACCACCCGTTCACCTCGCCCGCGCCCGAGGACCTGGCGCGGCTGGAGAGCGATCCGGGCTCGGTGCGCGCCCGCGCCTACGATCTGGTGCTGAACGGGAACGAGATCGCCGGCGGCTCCATCCGGATCCACCAGTCGGACGTGCAGGCCCGGGTTTTCCGGGCCCTCGGCCTGTCCGAGGAGGACGCCAAGGCGAAGTTCGGCTTCTTGCTGGAGGCCTTCAAGTACGGGCCGCCGCCCCACGGCGGCATCGCGGCGGGCCTGGATCGGCTGGCCATGCTGCTGTGCGGGGCCGACTCGCTGCGCGACGTGATCGCCTTCCCCAAGACGCAGAAGGGGACGGATCTGTTGACCGACGCGCCGTCGGGCGTCTCGGCGCGCCAGCTGGACGAGCTGCACATCGCCCTGAAGGAATGACCGGGACACCAGGAAGCGTTCGCGCGGCCACGCTGGCGCGGCTCTCGCGGGAGCGCTTCGACCTGGTGGTGGTGGGCGCGGGAGCCACCGGCGCCGGCATCGCCCGCGACGCCGTCCTGCGCGGCCTGCGGGTGGCGCTGTGCGATCGCGGCGACTTCGCCGGCGAGACCTCCAGTCATTCCTCGAAGCTGATCCACGGCGGCCTGCGCTACCTGCAATACGGCGACTTCGCGCTGGTGTTCGAGGCGCTGCACGAGCGCCGCACCCTGATGAGGACGGCCCCGCACCTGTGCTGGCCCCTGCCCTTTCTGTTTCCTGCTTACACGGGCCTGGCGCCGGGGCTGACCACGCTGGGCATGGGAATCGCGCTCTACAACACGCTGGCCCTGTACCGGCCACCGGTGGCGGGACGGCGGCTGTCCGCGCGCGAGACGCTGGCCTTCTCCCCCGGCCTGCGAGCCGCCGGGCTGCAGGGGGCGCAGCTGTACATGGATTGCCAGACCGACGACGCCCGCCTGGTGCTGGAGACGGCGCTGGACGCCGAGGCCGCCGGCGCCGCCGTCGCCACGCGCCTCGAGGTGACGGCGCTGGAGCGAGACCGACGCGGTCGCGTGGCCGGCGCGCGCGCCCGCGACGTGCTGACGGGCGAGCCCCTCACCATCGAGGCGCGGCTGATCGTGAACGCCACCGGTCCCTACTCCGACGTCTTCGACCACGGCCGCCGGAACCTGCGTCCCACCCTGGGCGTTCACCTGCTGTTCGACGCCGAGCGCTTGCCCCACGGCGGGCGCGCCCACGTGCTGCGTTCGCCGCGGGACGGCCGCCTGGTGTTCCTGCTGCCGGCCGGCGCCCGCACCATGGTGGGCACCACCGACACCGACTGGGTGGCCCCGGATGGCTCGTCACGTCCGCCGCGTCCCGGCGACCCCGTGGTGGCGCGCGGCGCGGACGTCAGGTACCTGCTCGAGGTGGCGAACCACGCCTTCCCGGCGGCCGCGCTGCGGCCTGCCGACGTGGTGTCGACCTTCGCCGGGCTGCGGCCGCTCATCGCCACCGCGGCAAACTCCACCTCCGCCACGTCACGCGAGCACGAGCTCCGGTTCGAACAGGACGGCCTGATGACCGTGATGGGCGGAAAGTTGACCACCTACCGGCGCATGGCCGAGCAGGCGGTCGACCTGGTGGTCGAGCGGCTCCGGGATCACGGCTTCGAAGGGGCCATCGGGCCCTGCCTCACGGCGCGTCGCCCTCTTCCGGGGGGCGGCGAGCGGCCATCGCTGGGCGAGGCGGAGCTGGCGCCCGAGGTGGCGGAGCATCTGCGCCGGAGCTACGGCGCTCGCGCGCGTGAGGTGGTGGACCTGATGACCGCCCCGGCGGCGGGGGGCGTGCCGGTCGAGCCGTCAGCGCGCATCGACCCCGAATTGCCCTACCTCTGGGCCGAGGTCCTTCACGCCGCGCGAAGCGAGCGCGTCCTCGAGGTCGACGACGTGCTCACCCGGCGCATCCCGTTGTTCCGTGACGCGCGCGATCAGGGACTCTCCGCCGCGCCGCTGGCGGCCGACCTGGTGGCGGCCCGGCTGGGATGGACCAAGCCACGCCGTGATCAGAGTCTGGCGCGTTACCAGGCCCGGGTGGCGGCCTCACGCGCCTGGCGGCAAGACTGAAGACGAGACCTAGAGGATGGTCAGCACGCCATCCACGGAGCGCACGCGCGCGTAGATCTCCAGCACGTGCGCGGCGTCGGTGACCTTCACCGCGAAGCGATGGCTCAGGTACTTGCCGGCCTTGCTCTCGATCGCCTGGTGAGAATGATCCTGGGCGCCTTCCACGACGGCCGCCTTCACCGCGACCGTGACGGGATCGGCGTTGAAGGCGATGACCGTCAGCGAATAGTGGCAGGGAAACTGATGCGTGGCCTCCAGCAAGGCCAGCGCCCGCGCCCGCTCTTCCTCGGGGCTGGAGGGCTTCGCCCCGGCCGGGTCGCTCGGCTTCGCCCCCTCGTCCTCAGGGCTCACGGGGCTGATCCCAGGCGGTCCGGGCGCCGATCCCGCGATCGGCCTGGGCCACCTTCGGCAAGGGCTTCTCCGTGCGCAGCACCTGCACGGGCAGCACGACCCGCATCGGCTCGGGCAACGGGTCGAACTCCCAGGTGGAGACGACGTCCCGCATACACTGATCGACCGGACAGTCCTTCCCGTACGTGGACCGCGCGACCCAGTTGTCCCGCATCTCGCCGTCGCGGGTCAGCGACACCCCGACGCCCACGTAGCCGGGGTGCTGGCAAGAAAGCGGCAGGGGATCGAAGCACTGGTACAGCGACGCGGCCTGAGACTGGGCCTGGATGCGAAGCCACTTTTCCGCCTCCCAGGGCGTGGTGAGACGTGGCCCCTGCAGGCGCGACGCCTTGTCGTCGATCGTGACGGCGCGGGGAACGATGGCCAGCAGGCTGGCTGCCAGCGCCAGCTGGGCCCCCACCGAGCCCACGCGGGAGACCAGCCGCCACAGCCTGCCGGGACTCTCCGGCCGCCCCGCCTTCTCGGCCTGGCTGTGGACGACGAACGTGGCATCTCCCACGTGCACCTCGGCCCGGGCGCCCGCGTCCAGGTTCAAGGTCTGGGCGCTGGCCCCGATCAGCGCCTCCAGCGCCATGGGAGACCGGCCGCCGTCGACCAGGCCATGCATGCCAGGAACGACGGTCAACTCGAAGCGCTCGCCGGCGCGGCGGACCAGGTCCACGTCGACCGGCGCGAAGGCATCAGCGTCCAGGCTGGAGCCCAGCTGGTATCTGCCCAGCCGGCGGGCGATGCGCCGGTAGGCGATCAGGGAGACCACGCCGGCCACGGCCGCCCACAGGGCGAAGAACTCCGGCGCGTAGACCCCGCGGCCCAGAACCCGGGCCAGCGTGAATACGGATGCCATCGCGGCCACATAGGCCCCGGATAGGAGGGCAACTCCCATCAGCGCCCCCTGGCGCTCCCGCCGCAACGACAGTCTACGTACGGAGACGACGTCCCCGTTGACCAGGTGCGCGACCTCGACCGTGTACTTCATTCGGTTTTCCCCCGCGCGAAATCTTACACATGATTTCCGCAGAAGCCCGCGCGGGCCGCCGGGCATTTCGGCGAACGGCCGATTTCCCGGATTCTTCCGATTTCTTCCCGCTGGGGCTCCCGATTGTTCCGATTCTTCCGATCTCCTGGCGAGCGTCCCGGGGGCGTCCCCGCGGCGTCACCCGGTGTAAAGCGCGCTTCGCACCCTCCAGACACGAGATCGGCACAAAAGTGCCAGTTTTTCGACACCGCCCGGGTCCGGCCGGTTCGCACGCCAGGTCGAGTGCGTAGGGAGCTTCGCGGTGCCGCCGCCGGGTATCGTGACCATGCTAAGCAATTCCAGGCACTTACAAATCGCAGGCGATGGCACGATGCATGCTCAGGTTTCGGCCGACCTCCTGGGAGGAGGGACGAATGGCCCAAATGAACACGCAGACCCTGTCTCCGGTACGTGACTCCGTCTCCGCTCCGCTTCCGAATCGCGAGAAGGCCCTGAAGATCCTTTCCAAGTCCATCTACAAGGATCTGCGCCAGAACGGCTACGAGCCGAGACAGATCGTGGCGCTGGCCAGCGAGATCATCAGCCTGGTGACCTCCGACATCAAAGACGACGTCCAGCTCGACTAGCTTTCGCTTCTTTTTTGCACCCTTCCCGTGGTTTGAACGGGACCGAGAACCGGCGCTGACCTCACGGTCGCGCCGGTTTTTTGTATCTGTTTCTTAGTAGATTTTCCGATGGCGTTCGAGCATTCTTCCCGCGCTTCGGACCGGGAAATGCCGATCAAGACGATCAACGAGCTGGATATCTCGGGGCGGCGCGTTTTCATCCGCGTCGACTTCAACGTCCCGCTCACGCCCGCGGGCGGTGTGGCGGAAGACACCCGGATCCGCGAGAGCCTGCCCACCATCAAGTACGCCGTCGAAAACGGCGCGCGCGTGGTGCTCGCGTCGCACCTGGGGCGGCCCAAAGGAAAGCCCGACCCCAAGTACTCGTTGCTGCCCGTGGCGCAGCGGCTGGCCGAGCTGCTGGGCTTCGAGGTGTTGCTGACCGACGAGCCCGTCGGTGACGGGGCCCGCAAGGTGGTGGGCGATCTGAAGGCGGGGCGCGTGGCGCTGCTCGAGAACCTGCGTTACACGCCGGCCGAAGAGGCGAACGACGACACCTTCGCGAAGGGCCTGGCCTCGTACGCGGACGTCTACGTGAACGATGCGTTCGGCACGGCGCACCGGGCCCACGCCTCCACGGTCGGCATCGCCAAGCACGTGGCCGCCAAGGGGATGGGCCTGCTGATGGATCGCGAGCTCAAATTCCTGGGCAAGCTGCTCGGCGAGGTGGAGCGTCCCTTCGTGGCGATCATCGGCGGCGCCAAGGTCTCCGACAAGATCGGCGTCCTCGAGAACCTGCTGGACCGCGTGAACCAGCTGCTGGTCGGGGGCGCGATGGCCAACACCTTCCTGAAGGCCAAGGGTGGTCACATGGGCCGCTCGCTCGTCGAGGAGGACAAGCTCGCCCTCGCCCGCTCGTTCCTGAAGAAGGCCGAGGAGGCGAACGTCGAGGTGCTGTTGCCGCGCGACGCGATCGCCGCCCCGGGGACGAAGTCGGAGTCTGGGCGAATCGTGAAGGCCAGCGCCATTCCCGAAGAGCTGGCCGCGCTGGACATCGGGCCCGAGACGGCGCGCGGCTTTGCCGACGCCATCGCCCGCGCGCGCACGCTGTTCTGGAACGGCCCCATGGGCGTGTTCGAGTCCGAGCCCTTCGCGGCGGGCACCCTGGCGGTGGCGCGCGCGGTGGCAGACAACCCCGGCCTCACCGTGGTGGGCGGCGGCGATTCGGTCGCCGCCGTGCAGAAGTGCGGCGTGGCCGAAAAGATCACTCACATCTCGACCGGCGGCGGCGCGTCGCTCGAGTTCCTCGAGGGCAAGACGTTGCCGGGACTCGCCGCATTGGAGAGCTAGGACACCCGAATGTCAATCAGGAGACCAGCCGATAAGCGCCCCGTGTTCGCGGGCAACTGGAAACTGTTTGGTTCGCTGGCCGAGTCACGGGCCCTGGCCGGCGAAGTGCAGAAGGGCGTGGCGGGCGTCGACGACGCGATCGTGATCGTGGCGCCCAGCTTCCTGGCCATCACCTCGGTGGTGGCGGAGTGCAAGGACGGGCCGGTCGCGGTGGCGGGCCAGGACTGCTACTGGGAGACCAAGGGCGCGTTCACCGGCGAGGTGGCCGCCAGCCAGCTGAAGGACGCTGGCTGCCGCTACGTCATCGTGGGCCATTCCGAGCGGCGGGCCTTGATGCACGAGAGCGACGCCGACGTGAACCGCAAGGCGCGCGCCGCCCTGGCCGCCGGGCTGGCGCCCATCATCTGCGTGGGGGAGACCCTGGCCGAACGCGACGGCGGGACGACGCTGGCCGTGGTGGGCCGGCAGCTCGACGCCGCCCTGGCCGACATGAGCGAAGCCGACGTGGCGGGGTCCCTGATCGCCTACGAGCCGGTGTGGGCCATCGGCACCGGCCGCACGGCAACGCCCGCCCAGGCCGAGGAGGTGCATCAGTTCGTACGCACCCGCCTGCAGGCGAAGGTCCCCGCAGTGGCGACCGGACTGTCGATCCTTTATGGTGGCAGCGTCAAACCCGACAACATCCGTGACTTGATGACCCAGCCGAACGTCGACGGCGCCCTGATCGGGGGCGCGTCGCTGTCGGCCGAGTCGTTCGTTCGCATCGTGAAAGAAGGGACCGAGGTATGGTTACGCTCCTGACAATCGTCCACATCGTCGTTTGCCTGTTCTTGATCCTGGTGGTGTTGCTCCAGGCCGGCAAAGGTGGCGGCATGGGCATCGCCTTCGGCGGTGGCGGCAGCCAGACGGTGTTCGGCTCGTCGGGCGCGGGGAACTTCCTGACCCGCCTCACCTCGATCACGGCGGCGATCTTCCTGGTCACCTCACTGACGCTGGCGCACTACTCCAGCCGCCAGGATTCTCATCGGCTGCAGCAGCTCGCCTCCGAGCGGGCGACGCAGAAGAAGGCCGAGGAGGAGAAGGCGGCCAAGCTGAAGGCAGAGCTGGACAGGTCGCGGCCGGCCACTTCCACCCCGGCGGCGAAGGACGGCAGCGGCACCTCGACCGGCACGCCCGAGGCGCCGGCCACGGCCCCTGCCGGCACGCCCGCGCCCGCCACCGTTCCCATCAAGATGGAGCTGAAGAAGCCCGAGCTGGGCGGCGCCACCAAGCCGGCCCCCTCCGCGGGCCTGCCCGCCCCAGCGGCGGAGGCGCCGGCGACCAAGCCGGCCATGGCACCGAAGCCGGCCATCCCGAAGAAGCCGGTCGTTCGCGCCAAGCCGGCGGCGGCGCCCAAGGCAGCGGGTGACGAGCCGACCAGCGCCCCCGCTCCCAGCGAGCCCGCGGCACCGGCGCCGGCCGCCCCCGCGGAGTAAGCTGGTCCGATGCCGGCGTCGCGTCCGCTCCCGTTCTCGAAGGTTCAGGGTCTCGGTAACGACTTCGTGGTCGTCGATCTGCGCGCCGGTCGCGCGGACGGCGCCACGGCGGCGGCGATCCAGGATCCGGCGACGGTGCGCGCCGTCTGCGACCGGCACTTCGGCGTGGGCGCCGACGGAGTCCTGGCCATACTGCCGGGCGAACAAGGGGACGCGCGCATGCGCGTGTTGAACGCCGACGGCAGCGAGGCGGAGATGTGCGGCAACGGCATCCGCTGCGTGGCAAAAGTGCTGTACGAGTCGGACGGCAGCCTGCGGCGCTCACCCCTGCGCATCGATACGGGGGCCGGGCTGCTGGCGTGCGAGATGTCCACCAGCGCGGCCGGCGGCGTCGACAGCGTGGCCGTCCAGATGGGCAAGCCCCGGTTCTCGCGCAGCGAGATCCCCATGTCCCCCGGCGGCGCCTCGCGTGCCATTCGCACCCCCATCGAGGTGGACGGCCACCAGTTCCTTTTCACGGCGGTGTCGATGGGGAACCCCCACGCCGTCATCTTCGTCGACGACAGCGAGGTGGATCTGCGCGCCCTGGCGGCGCAGTACGGGCCGACGCTGGAGTGCAGCCCCGTGTTCCCCAAGCGCACGAACGTGGAGTTCGCACGGGTGAAGAGCGACGGCGAGATCGATCTGGTGGTGTGGGAGCGCGGCTGCGCGATCACCCTGGCCTGCGGCACCGGCGCCTGCGCGACGGTGGCGGCCGGGGTCGTCGAGGAACGCGTGAAGCCCGGCCGCGAGATCACGGTGAACCTGCCGGGGGGAGCGCTGTTCATCACGGTGGCCGACGATCTGTCCGGCGTGCGGATGCGCGGGCCCGCCACCACCGTGTTCTCGGCGGAGCTCGACCTCGGTCGCCTGACGACCGTCTAGCGGCGCCCGCGCTCGCATTGGCCGTCGCCTCCGGCCTGACCCGATCTTTCGGACCGGTGCGCTACGGCTCGAACAGGCTGCCCTGGCCGGAGGGCGGTCGCGAGACGGGCGGCGGCAGGCCCAGGTGCTCGTATGTCCGGCGCGTGACCTGTCGGCCGCGGGGCGTGCGCAGCAAGAAGCCCTCCTGGATCAGATAAGGCTCGTAGACGTACTCCAGCGTGTCGCGATCCTCGGCCAGCGCCGCCGCCAGTGACTCGATCCCGACCGGCCCGCCGTCGAATCGCCGGGCGATGGTGGACAGGATGCGGCGGTCCGTGGCGTCCAGGCCGTGGGCGTCGACCTCCAGCCGCCCCAGCGCGTACTCGGCGGCCTCCCGGGTGATGCGGCCGTCGCCCCGCACCTCGGCGAAGTCGCGCACCCGTCGCAGCAGCCGGTTGGCGATGCGGGGCGTGCCGCGCGCGCGGCGCCCGATCTCGACGGCGCCGTCGTCGTCGATGGGGATCTGCAGCAGCCCGGCCGACCGCCGCACGATGGTGGTCAGCTCCTCCGGTCCATAGAACCCGAACTGCTCGACGATGCCGAAGCGCGACAGCAGCGGCGAGGCCAGCTGCCCCGTCCGGGTGGTGGCGCCCACCAGCGTGAAGTGCTCGAGCTGCAAGGGGATGGCGCGCGCCCCCGCCCCCACGCCCGTCACGATCTCGATGCGGAAGTCCTCCATCGCCGGGTACAGGCTCTCCTCCACCACCGACTGCAGCCGGTGGATCTCGTCGATGAACAGGACGTCGCCCCGCCGCAGCGAGGTGAGGATGCCGGCCAGATCGCCCTTGCGCTCGAGCGCCGGCCCCGAGGTGACGTGGATGGCGGTCCCCATCTCGTTCGCCAGCAAGAAGGCCAGCGTGGTCTTGCCCAGCCCCGGCGGTCCGGCCAGCAGCACGTGATCCAGCGCGTCGCCGCGGCGGCGGGCCGCCTCGACGTAGACGGCCATGTTCTCGACGATCTTGCGCTGGCCGATGAACTCGTCGAAGCGCTTCGGTCGCAGGGCCGCGTCTTCTTCCTGATCGCCCGACAGGCGGGCGATGGGCGACAGCAGGCGGTCCTCGTCCTCGGGCGGCGGCTGGGTCAACGATTCGCGGCCGGCGCTCGACCCGCCCCGGCTGGGCCCCGAGGCCGGCTGGTGGATGATGGGCCGCTCGGGTGGGGACGCGCCTTCGTCGTGGGGTTTCCTGGCCATGCGATCACACCCTCCTCAGCGCCGCCAGGGCCTGCTTCAGCAACTCGGCGGCGGGCTGCTCGGCGTCCAGACGCGCCATCACGGGCTCGATCTCGACAGGGCGATAACCCAGGCCGGCCAGCGCGCCTTGCACGTCGGCGAGCCGCTGCGGCAACGCCGGCCCCGTCCCCGCGGCGGCGCGCGACGGCGCCACGTTGACGGGCGCCACCGGGAAGGGGACCAGCTTGTCGCGAAGCTCGACGGCCAGGCGCTCGGCCGTCTTCCTGCCCACGCCCTTGATCTGGGTCAGCCGCGCCACGTCGGCGCCGGCGATGGCCGCCGTCAACTCGGCGCGCGGCAAGCCCGAAAGGATGGCCAGCGCCACCTTCGGCCCCACGCCCTGCACGCCCAGCAACGTCTCGAACAGGCGGCGCTCCTCGCGATCGGTGAAGCCGAACAGCGTCGTGCCGCCGTCCTGGACGAAGTGGCTGTGAATCCACAGCAGCGCCTCGGCGCCCACCGGGCCCAGCACGCCGGCCGCGGCCGTGCTCAGGGCGACCTGGTAGCCGACGCCGCCCACCTCCAGCACCACGGCCTCGCCGTCCTTCTCCAGCAGGCGGCCGCGCAGATGCGCGATCAAGGTGCCCCTCCCGGGCCGCAGTGCCGCGCGTGGCACAGCGCGATGGCCAGCGCGTCGGCCGCGTCGCTGGTCGGCACGCGACGCAGGCCCAGCGTGGCCCGCACCAGGTAGGCGATCTGCTCCTTGGTGGCCCGGCCGTGGCCCACGACATTCTTCTTCACCGTCGCGGGCGGGTACCCCACCACGGCCAGGGCGGCCTCGCCCACCACCAGCATGGCCACGCCGCGCGCCTCGCCCAGCGCCAGGGCAGACTGCACGTTCTTGCCGAAGAACGCCTCCTCCATCGCCACCGCCTGCGGCTTCAACTCCGCCACCAGCTCGCGGAGTCCTCTCGCGATCTCGACCAGACGCTCGGCCCGCCCCAGGCGCGCGGGCGCGGTGATGATCCCACACTCGACGTAACGCACGTCGGTGGGGCCCCATACCTCGACCACTCCGTAGCCCAGCCGCAGGGTGCCGGGATCGATTCCCAGGATCCGCTGCGCCGCGATCCGCTGCCCCACGATCCGCTGCGTCGGCGCGGCTGACATGGCCCCTGCCATGCGCGCCGGGGGGCCGGCCTGCCGCCCGGCCGCGGCCAGCGCGCTAACCGACACTCTCCAGGACCGATTCGTCGACGTCGAGGTTCGAGTGCACGCTCTGCACGTCGTCGTTGTCCTCCAGCGCCGACACCAGCTTGACCGCCTTCTCCGCGTCGGCGCCCGTGACGTGCACCAGCGTCTGGGGCACCATCGTCACCTCGGCCGACGCCGGCGCCGCCACCTTCTTCTCCTTGAAGGCGTCGCGAATTCGCTCGAACTCCTTGGGCTCGGTCAGGACGGTGACGCTCTCGGCGTCCGACTTCACGTCCTCGGCGCCCAGCTCGATCGCCAGATCGGTGACGGCGTTCTCGTCGACCTCGCTCTTGTCGAACACCAGCACGCCCTGTTTCTTGAACATGTAGGCGACCGAACCGGAGGCGCCCAGGTTCCCCGAGTGGCGCTGCAGCAGGTTGCGGATCTCGCTGGCGGTGCGGTTGCGGTTGTCCGTCATGATCTCGACGATCATGGCCGTGCCGCCGGGGCCATAGACCTCGTACGAGAACTCCTCGTAGGTGACGCCGTCCAGATCGCCGATCCCCTTCTTGATCGACCGCTCGATGACGTCGTTCGTCATGTTCACGGCGCGGCCCTTCTCGACGGCCGTGCGCAGCCGCGGATTGCCGTTGATGTCCCCGCCCCCCAGGCGCGCCGAGACCGTGATCTCCTTGATGGCCTTGGTCCACAGCTTGGACTTCTTCGCGTCGGTCGCCTCTTTCTTGTGCTTGATCTTCGACCAGCGATTGTGCCCCGACATGCACCTTCTCCTACCACGCCGTCCGGAAGGCCGGGAGGGCCAGCGGCGCTAGGGCGCCGCCCAGCCGGGCGTGGCGGGCAGCGGGCGCTGCGTCCAGCTCGCCGCTTGATCGCAGGCCGTCTCGGGCACGCGATGCACGCTTTGGCCGGCCCACGCCGTGGCGGACACGTCGATGGCCGCGCTGTAGCTGGAGATCACCGCACCGCCGCTGGCCAGCAGCCGGATGGCCTCGCCGCCGTTCGACAGCCCATCGGAGCCGATGCGACTATCGACGCGCACCAGCGCCGTCCCCGCCAGCGGCGGCGTGTCCTTCGCGCTGGCCGGGTCGAACCCGCTGGAGACGATCAGCGCATAGGCGCCGGGCTCGACGTTCGTCTCGGGCAGGGCGTCCATCCCCTTCGCGTCGGCGATGGCCAGCCCACCCACGTTCACCGCCTGGCCGCCCAGGTTGCGGAGCTCGACGAACTCCTGCGCCGGTTCCGGTCCGGACGGGTTGGCGTGGATCTCGGTGATGGCGAGCGGCAGCAGGCCCTGAGGGATGGTCAGGGGAACCGCCGCCGAGGTGGCCTGGTTTCCCGCCCGATCGGCGGCGGCGACGGAGACGTCGACGGTCGTCCCGCCGGGCACGTCACCCAGGAGCAGCGCCGCCGAGAACTGCGAGGCGCCGGCCCCCGCCGGGACCACCCGGGCCAGGCCGGCGCCATCGATGTGGACGGTGGCCTCGGCAGGCTCGTCTGTCTGGAAGGCCACCAGCACGCACGGCCCCGAGGGCGTCACCGCCAGCCCGCTGATCGTCGGCGGAACCCGATCGTCGTTCACGGCCGTGTCGAACTGCCCGACCTCACCCGGCGCGACCGTCCCGCCGTCGAGCCGTTGCACGCCGGGCCCCAGGCTGACCACGTAGGTCTGCGCGGCGTCCAGCAGACCTTCGACGTCGATCCTCACGCACAGGCCGGGGCCCCCGTCGGGGCAATCGCCCACGGCCGGCTCGCCCACCGGCACCAGCCCGGCCGCCCCGGCCAGCCGCAGCGCTCCCTCGGGCGCGCTGACCGGCGCCGCGAAGCCCAGCCACACCGCAGCCAGGTTTCGCGGCACCCCGGTGGCGCCCGGCGCCGGGTCGACCAGGCGCGCGCCGGCGCCACCCTGGTCCTTCGTTCCGGCTGCGCCCGCTGCCGGCGCCAGGTCGGTCTGCGGCGCGCAGCCGGCGGCGAGGACGGTGAGCAGCAGGCCGCAGCGAAGCACCCGGAGCTTTCGGCGCCGGTGGCCGGAAGTTTCGTCGCGCCGCCCGGGGCCGCGGCCCGTCGAACGGCGCCAGGTCGGCGGCGGACGGCACCAGCGGAGATCGCCGCATATGCGGTAACCTCGACGCCTCGTCCTCATGCACTTCATCGCGCCGTCCTTGCTGCTGGGCCTGGCCGCCGCCGCCCTGCCCTGGTGGATTCACCGCCTGGGCCGCCGGCGCGCCAACCCGCTGCGGTTCGCGGCGATGCAGCTGCTGCTGCGGGCCGAGCGCGAGGTGGCGGCGCGCCGCCGCCTGCGCGACGTCCTGCTGCTGATCGTGCGCACCGCCGTGGCCATGGCCTTGCCGCTGCTGTTCGCGCGCCCCTTCACCGAGGTCCGCTCGGACCTGCCGGCCGCGACCGGACGGCCGCAGACGGCGGTGCTGGTGCTGGACGACTCGGCCAGCCTGCAGCGCCGGACCGGCCCGCTGGCCAATGGCATGCTGTTCGAGGCGGCGCGGGCGCGGGCCCGCGCCCTCCTGGAGAACATGGCGCCCGAGTCCGACGTCGCCCTGTTGCTCGGTTCGGAGGGGAGCGCCTCGCCCGTCGCCGAGCCGTCGAGCGATCGGGCGCGCCTGCTGGCCGCGCTGGAGGGGGTCCATCCCTCGGCGCGCCGGGCCGACCTGACCACGGCGCTGTCGCGGGCCGTGCAGGTGGCGCGCGCCGGCGCGCATAGCGAACGTCACGTCTATCTGGTGACCGATCTGCAGGCCAGCGCCTTCGCCCCCGACGCGCCGCCGCCCCCCGACGACGTGGCCGTCAGCATCATCGCCGTCGGCGCGAATGACCAGTGGGACAACCGCGCCATCATCGACCTGACCGCCTCGGCGGCGCCCGAGCTGGGGCCGCAAGGCATCTCCGTGGTGGCCGAGATCGCGAACTTCTCCCTGCGGCCGGCCGAACACCTGGCCGTGGCCCTGCGGATCGACGGCCAGGAGGTGGGACGCGGGTTCGTCGACCTGCTGCCCGGGGGACGCATCCACAAGCGGTTCCTGCACGCCTTCCCGGTGGGCGGCGCCGCCGGCGCTGCCGCGCACGAGGTGCAGGTGGTCCTGGACGCCGATCGCTTCCCCCTGGACGACAGCCGGCGCACGCAGATCGAGGTGTCGCGCGGCCTGCGCGCGCTGGTGATCGACGGCGATCCCCGCACCGTGCGCAACGACGACGAGGTGTTCTTCCTCGAGGCGGCGCTGCGCGCGGGCGGCAGTCATTTCCAGGTGCAGGAGGCGCTGCCCGACGAGCTGGGCTCGCGGAACCTCGGTGACTACGCGGCCATCTTCCTGGCCAACGTGGCGCGGCCCAGCGAGGCGGCGGCGGCGGCGCTGGTCCGCTATGTCGAGGGGGGCGGCGGGGTCTTCATCTCGGTGGGCGACAAGGTCGACACCGACGTCTGGAACCAGCGGCTGCGCAAGATCCTGCCCCAACCGCTGGGCCTGCGCCGGACCGCGGCCGCGCGCCCGGGCACGCAGGACGGCGAGACGGTGGACACGCGCCCCGCCGAGCGGCTGGCCCCCATCGATCGGCGCCACCCGTTGCTGGCCGGGTTCTCCGCGGGAGGCGAGGGTCTGGTCTCGGCGCGGTTCTTCCAGTACCTGCTGCTCGAGCCCAGCCCGACCGAGAACGGCCGGCACGTGATCCTGCGCTACGAGACCGGCGCCCCGGCCCTGGTGGAGGGCGAGACGGGAGCGGGCCGCGTGCTGCTGCTGACGACCACCGTGGACCGCGAGTGGACCGACCTGCCCATCCGCCCCGGCTTTCTGCCGCTGATTCAAGAGGCGGCGCGCCGTCTGGCGGGCGCCCCCTCCGGCGATGCCATCGCGACGTTGATCATCGGCGCCAGCCGTGAGATCCGCTGCGCCGCCGAGGACAAGCGCGTCGAGGTGACGAAGCCGGGGGGCGAGGTCCGGACCCTGATCCCCGAGGCGCCGCCCGATCCGGGCGGCAAGGCGGCGACCACGCGCCCCAGCCGGGTGGTGGTGTTCCGCGACACCGACGAGGTGGGCGCTTACCGCGTCCGCGCCTTCCGGGCCAACGGCACCTGGGTCGAGCGGCCCGACGAGGCCTTCATCGTGAACCTGGACGTGCGCGAGTCCGATCCCACCGTCCTGCCGGAAGCCAAGCGTCCCGATCGGCGCACCCGCGCGACCGCGGCGGGCGGGCGCGCGCCCCTGCGACATCTGGAGCTGTGGCACGTGGTGGGCGGCGTGCTGATCGGGCTGCTGCTGCTGGAGTCGATCCTGACGGCGCGGCTGCGACGCGATCCCGCGCCGCCGCCGCGCGCCGACGCGCTCGCGTCCGGCGGCTGACTGCGGACCGCCCTCGCCTTCAGGCGTCGACGACGGGCGACGCTTCGACCGGCGAGCGCGGGTCGACGCTGCTGAACGAAGACGCCAGCGCGCGGTGGTCAGCCGTGCCCAGCCGCGCGGCCAGCGCGGCGGCCGGCCCCGGCAGCGCCACCCGGCAGGCCGCCTTCATGGCCGCCACCCGGCCGGCGCTCTCCATCACCCGGTCGCGGAAGGCCACGCTGGTCTCGGCGGCGCGCACCAGCGCCCGGAAGGCCTGCCGTTGCCGGTCCACGGGCTCGCGAATCAGCAACACGTCGGCGCCGGCCGCCACCGACTGCACGGCCAGCTCCTCGATGGGATAGCGGTCGGCCACCGCCTTCATGCCCAGATCGTCCGACACGATGACGCCCTGGAAGCCCAGCTGGCCCCGCAGCAAGTCGGTCAGGATCCGCCGCGACAGCGTGGCCGGGCGATCGGGATCGAGCGCCGGGTAAAGCACGTGCGCCGTCATGATCGAATCGATGCCGGCCGCCGCGGCCGCCGCGAAGGGCGCCAGCTCGACGGCGCGCAGGCGGGCCAGGTCGTGATCGACCACGGGCAGCTCGAGGTGCGAGTCGGCGCGCGTGTCGCCGTGTCCGGGGAAGTGCTTGCCGCAACCGACCAGGCCGGCCGCGCGCAGGCCGCGCCAGAACGCCAGCGCGTGCGCCGCCACGGCCTGCGGCGTGGTCCCGAAGGCCCGGTTGCCGATGACGGGGTTCGCCGGGTTGGTGTGGACGTCCAGCACGGGGGCGAAGTCCCAGCCGATGCCCAGCGCCGCCAGCTCGGCGCCCAGCGCCTGCCCCACGGCGAACGTCCGTTCCGGCTGACCGGCCGCGCCCACCGACAGCATGTCGGGCCACACCGTCAAGGGTGCGCGCAGGCGCTGCACCAGCCCACCTTCCTGATCGATGGCGACCAGGCCGGGCGCGTCCCCGGGCGCGGCGCCGCGAATGTCGGCGACCAGGGAGGCCACCTGGGCGGGCGTCTGGATGTTGGGCCGGAACAGCATCACCCCCCCGACCTCGGACGCCGCCAGGCGCGCGCGCAGGTCCTCGGGCAGCGCGAGGCCGTCGAACCCCACGGTCAACAGCTGCCCCGCGGCGCGCGCGAGCGCCGTCATCGCCAGGATCCTGCGCCGAAGGCCATGTCGTCGATGGTACCGCTCCGTCTCCACGGCCCCAACAAATCGGACAGGCGGCCTGGCCAGGCTCGCGCGGCCGGCGCCGGGCAACCGGCCCCCGCGGGGGCGAGTCGAACGCTCGCGCATGCGCTCCGCCGGAGGGATCGGCAGGCAGCCCGGTCGCGCGCCGTTCCGCAAGCTCGCGACCGTTCTCGCTTTTCAACGCGGGTATCCGTTGATATGAGTTGCGGACTTTCGTCCGGCCCGAACCGCCCGTCCCCATGATCAAAGTTAAGAGAATCGACCACGTAGCCATCGCGGTGAGCGATCGCGACGGGGCGTGCGGCGCGCTGGGGCAGCTTTTCGGCCTGGACGCCGGCGCGCGCGAGCACGTGGCGGCCCAGAAGACGGACGTCGCCTTCCTGCACCCGGCGGCCGCCAGCGAGGCGGCCATCGAGCTGATCGCCCCGGCCGGCAACGAGGGTCTGCAGCGTTTCCTCGACAAGCGGGGGCCGGGCCTGCACCACATTTGCTTCGAGGTCGAGGACCTGCCCGCCGCGCTGGCCAGCCTGAAGGCGGCGGGGGTGCGGCTGCTCGACGACGTCCCGCGCCCCGGCGCACGCGGTCATCAGGTCGCCTTTCTTCATCCCGCCTCGACCGGCGGCGTGCTGTTCGAACTGTGCGCCATCGCGTCCCCCCACGGAGCCAAAGCGTGAGCATCCGATCCGTCCGTCGATCTAGCTGGTCATCATCGTTGTCTGCCTCGTTCTGGATTGGCCTGGCGGTGGCGCTGGCCACGGGGCCGGCCCGCGCGCAGATGGGGGGCATGGGCCCGGGCGGCATGCCCAACGCGCCCATGGGCGGCCAGCAGGCCCCGAAAGAGGAAGGCCCCGCCCAGCAGGCGCCCGAGGAGGCCGCGGCGCCCGAGGATCTCGAGCCGCTGGCCGGCTATACGAACCAGAACAAGCGTCGCGCCCAGCTGTTCGAGCTGAACGGTTACTTCCGGCTGCGCAGCGACTACATGCACCAGCTGAGCCTGAACCAGGGCTACTCGAACAAGGTGCCGCTCGATCCGGTCACGGGCGGCACGACGGCGGTGAACGTGGGTCTTCCGCCATTCCCGCAGGCGCTCAACTGCCGGTCCCCTGGGAACCCCGTTCAGACAGGCAACTACAACGGCTGTGGTCACAAGGATCTCGCGGACTCGAACATCCGTTTCCGCCTGGAACCGACGTTGAACGTGACGGATCAGGTGCGCATCCACTCGCAGTTCGACGTGCTCGACAACACCATTCTCGGCTCGACGCCGGACAGCCTGGCCGGACTGGATCGCTCCGGGTCCAGCGTGGTCCCCCAGGCGCCCATACCGTTTCTGTACAACTCGCAAGACGCACCGGAGATTGGCCAGAACGGCTACATGTCCAGCATCCGGGCCAAGCGGGCCTGGGCCGAGGTCGACACCGAGTTCGGCTCGCTGCGCTTCGGCCGCATGCCCTGGCACTTCGGCCGCGGCATCACCTACAACGACGGCAGCTGTATGGACTGCGACGGCGGCACCACCGTCGACCGCGTAGCGCTGTTGACCGAGATGTACGGGCATCAGTTCACGCTGGCGCTCGACTACGGCTCGCAGGGGCTCACCTCGAACCAGCTGGCGCTGGGGCGCATCGGCGCCAACGGGGTGCCCATCGATCTGGCGCAGGACGACGACATCTACGAGTTCATGTTCTCCGTCACCCACATCGACAACCCCACCGTCATCCGCGAGCACGTGGATCGCGGCGATGTGGTGTTGAATTACGGGTTGCAGCTCGTCTACCGGTCTCAGCACTCGGCCTACGACATCTCGCAATGCAACGGCGGCGCCGCGCAGCAGACGGCCGCTTGCACCGGCCAGATTGCCACACAGGATCAGGCGCTGCCCCTCACTGACATCAACGCCTACTTCTTCCAGCCGAACCTCTGGTTCAAGCTGCAGTACAAGGCGCTGACGGTGGAGTTCGAGGGCACGGCGTTGCTGGGCCGCATGGACAAGGGTGGTATCTTGCTGGCCTCGGCGGAGCAGAATCATCCGGCCTACTTCCGTCAGTTCGGCGGCGTGCTGGCCAGCGAGCTGCACCTCTACCGCGACGCCTTCTTCGTCGGTTTCGAGGCGGGCGGCGCCTCGGGCGACCAGGCCGAGAACGAGTCCGCCTACCTGAACTACCGCTGGCGCTTCGTGCAGCAGCCGGCGGGTGACCACAGCATTCGCGACCTGCACTTCTCGCCCGAGTACCACATCGACTCGATCTTGTTCCGCAACCTGCTGGGGACCGTCAGCAACGCCATCTACCTGAAGCCGGCCGTCGCCTACTGGTTCGATCTGGCGCAGGGGCGGCAGCTGGGCGTGAACGGCACCGTCATCTACAGCCTGGCCCAGGTGCCCGTCTCCACGCCGGGGAACTCGCTGCAGTACGGCCTGGAGATGAACGTGGGCGTCACCTACCGCAACACCGCCGAGGGCTTCTACGCCGGCATGACCTGGGGCGTGCTGTGGCCCTTCGGCGCGCTCGATCGCCCCTCGCCGCTGTGGTCAGCCGGCTCGGGCGCCGGGAACGCCGACGCCGCCCAGATCCTGCGTGGCTTCCTGGGCGTGAAGTTCTAGCGACCGCGGCCCCGTTTTCCCCGGCGTCTCTGGCGCGCTCCTGGGCGGCCAGGCGCCGCCGGTTCGTCGCCCCTCCTGGCGAGCGGGCTTAGAACGTCAGCCCACGCGGCGTCAGCGCGATCCCGGACTTCGCACGCGGGCGGCGGTGGTCATCCTCGCTGAACGAGGCGCCGGTGCTGCTGGTGACCTTCGTGCTCGACGTCATCACCAGGTAAAGACCGCCGATCGCGGCGGCGACCCCCGCCGCCAGCATCACGCCGCCCACCGTGGCCGCCTTGTCGGACCGGTCACGCGTCGTGCCGTCCCCCACGGCCTCGGCGGTCAGGCCCAGCTCGAGGGTGATCATGCCGATGTAGCCGACGACGAGGCCGCCCACCATCAGGGCCGCCCCGCCGCCGTGCCGCGCGGAAGAGCCGGCCTTCACATCCAGGGTCACCTGGTTCCGATCGTCGGGCAGCAGGAACTGCGAGGTGCTGCGGATCTCGTCCCCGTCGATCACGTACAGGTTGTTGCGCGGCACCAGGCGACTGCACGGCGCGACGCACACGGTGGTGGCCGCCCCACCCCCTTGCACGCGATCCAGGCGAACACCGGGCTGGTCGGCCTTCAGGTCGACCTGGATCATCCCGCCCGGGTATCCGGGCGCGCCGGGGTATCCGGGCGCGGGCGCGCCGTAGGCGTCTGCGCCGTACGCGGGCGGCGGCGCGGTCCCATCGGGCGAGGTCCAGGCATCGCGCGGCATCGGCGGCGGAGGAGGAGGCGCGGGAGAAGCCTGGGGGACCGCCGCGCCGGCCGGCGCCTGCGCTCGCACCAGGGAGGCGGGGAGACCGACAGCCAGGACACCACAGAGCACCTGCGTCGCCAGGCCAGGCCGGCCCGGGCGACGGCGCCACCGCACCGAAGATCGCATCGGCTCGATGCTAAACCGGGCAGCGCGCCGCGGTCCACTGGGCCGCGGGATACGCCACCGACGTCGTGGCAGCGCGGCGGCGGGAAGAGTCCGGCGACGTCCCGGTCCGCTGCCCTAGAAATAGGCCAGCACCTGCCCCATCACGTCCGCGTACGTGCCCGCCACGCTGGTACCCAGGCGCAGATCCAGCCCCGGCGCGACCGTGAACGCGCCCGTCACCTGGGCGCGGCGGTTCTGGCGCGTGTCCCCCAGCAGATAGAACATCTGTCTTCCCCCCATCTGGAAGCGCCAGCGGCTGCTGGCCTCGGCGACCAGCCCCGCTTCCACGCCGCCCCCTACGCGGTAGCGCCGCCCCGTGCGGAACGCCGGGCCCGCCCCGGCGTCCGTCTCCACCAGCGCGAAGGCCATGAATCGTCCCTCGGGCCCGAAGCGCGCCGCGCCCCCGCCGCCGGTGATGGCGCCGCCGTACAGGCACCGCCACCCCTGCCGGTCGGAGTCGGCCCGTTCGCAGCCCAGCTCGCGCGCGTTGTCGACGCCCAGCCAGACCTTCCACGACAGGCTCTTCACCCAGCGATCGACCGGCGACGCCGACACGATGTCGATCACGTCCAGGTGATCGAGGGACAGCCTCCGGGACCGCTCGGTGAAGCGCAGGGCCAGGTTTCCCATCGCCAGCGCCGCGTCCCGGGGATAGCCGCGCGAGGCGTCCAGGTAGTCGTGGATGGCCGGCCGCAGGGCCAGCGTCTGGAACCAGCCCGCCTGGTCCGACGTGCCCGACCCCAGCGCCAGGCGAAACGACGGGTGCCCGCTCTCCGGCGCGTCTATGCCAGGCCGCGAGTCGATGTCCTGCGGCGGCACGCCCACGCGCCCGCGCGCCAGCAACAGGGCGCGCTCCTTCTTCTTGAACGACAGCGTCGGCTCGACGTCCAGCCCCTGGCGATAGCGGAAGTAGTCGTAGGCGGCGTCCAGGATCAGCGCCTGGCGGACCCTGGAGAACGGCGCCAGCGCCTCGACCGGCAGGGTGTCGCCCCGGCCGGCCGCCAGCGCGATCCGCTCGGCCACCCTCACCTCCTGCGAGGACAGCTTCGCCTTGCGGCGGCTCATCACGCTGAGGATGGACGGCCGCGGGCGGCGGGACTGCACCAGGTTGGTCCGATCCAGCACCACCCGCACCGTGTCCGACGGAATGACCCTTGGCCCGAACTGGCTCACCAGATCCAGCGACGGGTCCGCCACCTCCAGCAGCGACAGCAGCTGGTAGGAGCAGTTGCGCGTGAAGAAGTAGTAGTCGAAGTGCGTGGTGCGCGTCTCCCACACGTGCCGCACCAGCAGATCCACCTGCGCGGGCGACAGCGCCAGCGGGTACTCCCACAGGTCGCGGCTCTCCATGTTGGAGTACTCCTGGACCTTCACGTAGTACGGCATCACGTAGTACAGCCCGCGAAAACCGCCCGTCACGCCCTTGATCGCGTAGACGATGCCGTTGTTGGTGTCGACGTCGGCGGCGAAGTTGATGACGTAGTCGAGCAGCGGGTTCCCCTCGCCCGTCGCGCGCGACACGCGAAAGAACGTGTGGCCGTACATCGAGGCGGGGCTGTTCAGGTAGGCGGTGGCGTAGACCAGGGTGACGGCCTGGGCGGCGATGGTGCGGTGCCATTGCTCGAACACCGGACAGCCGACGTCGCGGGCGTCTGAACCCTGCAGCGCCAGCGCCTGCTTCAGCCACCGCCAGCGAGCCGGGAAGCGGCACTGGGCGTGGTCCGGGTCGGCCTCGGCCGGATCGGGCGGCGCCGCCAGCGGAGGCGGCGCGGGTGCCAGCAACGCCCTGATGGTGGCGTCCAGCTCGGCCCCGGGGTCGGTGCGGCCCGCCGGCCCGGCCAGGAAGAACCCTGCGCCGTCGGCCTCGCTCTTCCAGCCACCGAAGGTGCGGGGCCGGTAGTGCAGCAGCGCGCGCCACTGGCGGGACTCCGCCAGGCCGCGCGCCTGTGCGTCGCGCAGCAAGGCGGCCAGGTGCTGGGCGCCTGGCGCCGCCTTCTCGGTGGGTGCGACGCCGCGCGCCGCCGACGGGGGCGTCGCCGACAGCGCGCTCGCCAGCACGAACGCAAAACGGCCCCGCCAGGACCGCGACGACCAGGGTCGCCGCGAGGCGGGGCCGATTCTACCGACGGAGCTCCGGAGAGCGGAACGCTTCAAACGGAGCGGCCCGGGCTTACTTCGTCGCGGAGTTCGCCGGGGTGGCCAGGGCGACCTTAGACGTCTTGGCCGCCTTGGCCTCGGCGCGGGCCACGGCGCGCTCGTCGGAGCAGGCGTTCGCGAGCGCCGGCGTCTTCTTGATCTCGCTCTTCACGTTCATGACCAGCTCGACGGGGGTGGTGCTCTCGGACGGCAGGATGCTCTCGTACTTCTCCTGGGTGAGCTTGAACAGGGGGGCCTTGGCCGCGTCCTCGCAGCCCAGCAGGGTCGAGAACGACGTCAGGTACTCGCCGCCACCGGAGGCCATGTTCCGCTTCAGGTCCTGGAAGTTCACCTCGGCGAACGCGGCCTGCTCGCGCTCGGCCTTGACGACGCCGCCCGACGTGCAGTTCGACGTGCCGGACGTGATGCCGAAGGTCTGGCTGGCGAAGGTGCCGTTGGTGGTCGCCGCCAGGATCTGCATGAGCGTCGTGTTGTCCTTGCCGAACAGCAGCGAACCCAGCCCGCAGCCGGCCATGCCGTACTGCGCGTGCGCGGCCGAGCTACCCAACATGATGCCCGCCAAGACCCCGAGTAGTGCAAGCTTCCGCATTCGATTTCTCCTTGTCTAAGGATTCGCGGCGCGAGGACGCCTCACCCCGAGACGGCCCCCGACGGAACGAGGCATGGTAAGCCGACGCACAGGTCAGTGGCAAGACGACCGGATCGGCCACCGAGCCCTGGAAAGGGCAATTCACGAGAGTCTCCGAGCAAATCGCGAGCATGGCGAGCCAGTCGCCAGCGGCGATGGGGAGCGAGCCCGCCGCCGGCCAGCGCGACATTTCGATGGCGAGCCGGCGCTGGCCGGCCCCCGGAACGATTGTGCTCAATGTCATCCGGTGAAGTGTCGATGTCCGACCCCGCGATGACTTTGCGCGCGCTATGGAAGGACGACCAGGCCGCCACGGCCGTCGAGTACGGCCTCATCGTGGCGGCGATCGCCGGGCTGATCCTGGTGGTCATCTTCACCCTGGGGAACAAGATCAAGAACACGTTCAACAACGTGGCCTCGCACATGCCCTGATTGCACCCGGGTGCCATAGTGGGGGCATGGCGCACGGACGCAGCGGGTCCGCCGATCTTCCGCTCCACGGTGGCCGGGTGCCCGAGTGGCTGGCCGGACGCATGGCGCGCCTCGGACGGGTCATCGTCGAGGCGCTGGTCCTCGAGTACGGCCGCGACGAGGTCTTGCGACGGCTGGCCGACCCGTTCTGGTTTCAATCCTTCGGCGCCGTCATGGGGATGGACTGGCACTCGTCGGGCATCACCACCAGCGTGCTGGGGGCGTTGAAGCGGGGCCTCGCCCCCGTCGCTGACGAGCTGGGCCTTCACGTCTGTGGCGGCCGGGGACGACATTCGCGGCGCACGCCCGACGAGCTGACCGCGCTGGGCGAGCGGCACGGCCTGGACGCGACGGGGCTGGTGCGGACCAGCCGCCTGGTGGCGAAGGTCGACAGCGCCGCCGTGCAGGACGGTTTCGCCCTGTACCTGCATGGCTTCGTGGTCACCGCCGAGGGGCACTGGGTCGTCGTGCAGCAGGGAATGAACCCGGAACGCCGGCAGGCCCGTCGCTATCACTGGATCTGGGAGCGGGCCGGGTCGTACGTCGACGAGCCGCACGCCGCCATCGACGGCCAGCCCGGCGGACCGATCGTGAACCTGACGGACAGGCGCGCCGCCGCGGCCCGCGACACCACGCTCGAGCTCGGACGAGGGGGACCACACCTGTTGCTTCCGGCGCGGCACGACGTGCGCGCCGCCGACATCGATCTCGCCCGGCTGGGTCGCACGCTGGCGGCGGTGGCCGAACAGGGCCCGCGCGACTTCGCCGACCTGCTGCTGGTGCCCGGCGTGGGGGCCCGCACCCTGTTCGCGCTGGCGCTGGTCGCCGAGGTCGTGCACGGAGCGCCCAGCCGGTTCGCCGATCCCGCCCGGTTCTCGCTGGCGCACGGAGGCAAGGACGGGCATCCGTTCCCGGTGCCCCTGCGCGTTTACGATCAGACGCTGCGGGTGATGAAGGACGCGGTGACGCGCGCCAGGCTGGGCCAGGACGAACGGCTGGCGGCCTTGCGACGACTGGACGCCCAGGCGCGCGGGGTGCAGACGGCGAAGAGCCCGACCCCCGCTGACCTGGCTCGCTGGGTGGCCGCCGAGCGAGCGGACGGCCCGATCCTGGGGGCCCGCCAGGTCGGCCGTGCCTTTCGGGTTCGGGCGCGCCACGAAGGCGGCGCCGGCCGACAGCTCAAGTTGCCGTTCTAGATCCGGTCCGCTCGGCTGGGGGGGCAGGTCCAGTTCTCTGCGCTGCCAGCCCCAGGTCGAGACTCGTACCATCACCTCGCCATGCTCACGCCCTCACCTGCGTCATCGAGGCGTTCGTGAAGGAGTGGCTGTACGAGCCACGCGACGTCGATCAGATCAGGCCTTCAGCGGGGCGCCCCGCGCGTAATCCGCCAGCGCCTCGATCACGCGCCGCACCCGCGGGGCCTCGATCAGCCGCCTGGCCCCCACCAGGTAGAACGACGCATACGCGGGCGCCGGTCCCAGCGACACGGCGAGCTGCCGCAGGTTCCGGAAGCGCGATCGTCCCAGCGGACGGCCCAGCACCATCGCGCCCACGCCCGCCTCCAGCGCCGCCAGCTGCACCAGGTAATCGTTCGACGCGAACACCGGCTGGAACCCCTCGATCAGGGCCGCCAGCTGCGGGTTGGGAGCGACGTCGGTGTGGGGCGGCGCCCAGGCGATCCAGTCCAGGTCGCGCAGCTGGTACCGCTTCGGCAGGCGACGCGCGTAGGAGGCCGCCGCGAACACGCCGATGTCGACCTTCGTCTCCGAGAGACAGACCAGGTCGCGATCGGTCGGCGCGCGCACCCGCAGCGCCAGGTCGGCCTCTCCGCGCAGCAGGTTGACGTACTCGATCCCGGCCAGCACCTCGATGCGGATGCCAGGGGCCCGGGTGCGCATCGCGGCCGCGAAAGGCGCCAGGAAGTCGAACGCCACACCGGGGGGCGCGGCGATGCGCACCCGACCCTCCGGCCCCCGGCTTCCCTTGGCGACGGCCTGCCCCGCCTCGCTGGCCCACTCCGCCATGCGCAGCGCCAGCGGGCGAAGCCGCTCGCCCGCCGCGGTCAGCGTCACCCCGCCCGTGCCGCGGGTGAACAGCGGCTCGTCCAGTTGTTCCTCCAGGGCCGCCATCCTCCGGCTCAGCGTCGGCTGCCCCAGCCGCAGCCGGCGCGCGGCGGCGCTGAGGCTGCCCGTGTCGGCCACCGCCAGGAACAACCGCAGGTCATCCCAGGGGATATCCATTATTGGATGACGATATCATTTTTTAGCCAGTTCACATCCTGATTCGGATGGCGGAGAGTGGGTCTGTCGAACACGGAGCCCGCGTCGAACGCGGGCGCTCATGAAAGGTCAGCCATGCATCCATCGTCGAAGACTTGGTCCCCTCGCCCCGCCGCCGGTCCGCGCGTCCTGTTCCGGTCCTCTGCCGCCGCGCTCCCCTGTCTTGCCGCCCTGCTCGGGCTGACCAGCGCCAGCCTTGGTTGCGCCGCCAGCACGCACGCCGCCGTCACCTCGTCGCTGGGCACCCCTTCCTCGTCCGAGGCCATGGAGGCGGTCATCGACCGGCCCGGTCCCATCTCCCTCGAGGTGGTGAACAGCACCGACTGGGCGGTCCCTCGCTCGGGTGTCATCAATCTGGACAGCGCCGGCGCCAAGGCCGCTGGCCTGAAAGACGGCGACGAGCCCATCGCCGTGTTCGCGTACGTGCTGCGCCACCCCACGCGGGGCGTGTACCTGGTCGACTCGGGCGTGACCGATCGTCTGGTTCGCGATCCCAAGGGTGCCGGCGTGGGGATGCTGGTGCGCTGGCAGCTGCACCCCGAGAAGATGAAGGTGCGCGAGACGGCGGACGACCTGGTGGCCCGGCTGGGCGCGCCCCTGGCCGGCGTGCTGCTGACGCACCTTCACCTCGATCACGTGTCGGGCATGCCGGCCATTCCCCGCGGCACTCCCCTCTACGCCGGGCCGGGCGAGACCACGGATCGCAGCGTCTGGAACTGGTTCACCCAGAGCACCATCGACGCCTTTCTGGCCGGCTCGGCCCCGGTGCAGACCTGGCAGTACCGGGCCGATCCCAGCGGCCGGACGGCCGGCGTCATCGACGTGTTCGGCGACGGCTCGCTGTGGGCGATCCTGGCGCCGGGCCACACCCCCGGCAGCACGGCCTACCTCGTGCGCACGCCGACCGGACCGGTCCTGTTGACCGGCGATGCCAGCCACACCCGCTGGGGGTGGGAACACGACGTCGAGCCCGGCAGCTTCTCGGGAGACCGTCCCCGCAGCGTGGCCAGCCTGGCCTCGTTGCGGGCGCTGACGGCGCGCCACCCGGCGATGACCGTGCGCCTGGGCCATCAGCCATGACGTCAGGGCAGCGCGGTCGACAGGCCCAGCTGGAACAGGCCCGACGGCGCCCCCGCCAGGCCCACCACCTCGTCCTGGTGCACCTCCAGCCTGCCCGCGGGGAGGGCGACCAGCACGTCGGCCTGGGCGACCAGGTCGACGAAGCGGGTCAGCGCGAACGCGGCCCCCACGCCGGCGCCGAACAGGGCCGACCAGAGCGAGCGGCCGCGGGTCAACACCGCCGGATTGTCGGAGTGGCCCTGGGCCACCAGGTGAAAGACGCCGCCGGAGACGACCGCGAAGGGTCGCAGGCGCCCGGTCAGCAGCGCGGCGCGAAGCGCCAGCAGCGCCATTTCCTGGCGCGTGGAGGTGTAGTCGGTGGTGCCGGCCGCAGCCAGATCCTGGAAGTAAGGACCGGAGGCGAGCAGCGCCGCGGCCCACCGCGCCCCGAAGGCGCGGGACAGGCCCAGCACCGGCCCGACCCGCGGGCCCAGGCCGTCGCGGCCCTGCAGCAGACCGGCCAGCGCGCTGATCCGCCACGGTCCCGGATTGCGGGGAGGTGGCGGGGGCGGCTGGATCACGACCGGGGCCGCGAGGGGCGCGGCCGCGGCCGCGGCGCGATTCCGCTCGACGTCCATGTGCAGATCGCGCAGCAGCTCCACGCCGCGCACGGCCAGGACCGCCGGATCGTCGCCCCCCTCGCGGCCGGGGACGTAAACCAGGCGAAAGAACTTCGAGCCGTTCAGCAGCCGCTCGATCACCTCGATGGTCATCACCCCATCCTCGCGCGCCAGCGCGATGACCGCCCGCTCGACACCGGCCCGCGCGGCCCGCGGGGCGGGAACCGCCGCCTCGGTGTCGGAGCCCGCGGGCCGCTCGTCCGCGCACGCGCGGGCGTCCTGGGCCCCCTGGGCATCGCAGCCGATCAGCTGGCTCTCCAGGCCGACCAGACGCAGCTCGGCGCGCAGGCGGGCCACGGCCTCCGCGATCACGGGATCCTCGATCGCCGGAGCCAGGATGCCCACGCCGCCGACCTCCGTGACCAGGCTGGCCAGCAGCGCGGCCCGCGCCGGGCCCGCCACGGTCACCACCGCCAGCGCGACCAAGGTCGCCCGGACCAGCGTCCCCCTGCCCCCGCCGGCGCCGGCCCGCCTCGACGATGGCCGCGCGCGCACTCGGTTCACCGGTTGTCGATCAAGGCGCGGGCCTCGAGCAGGTACGTCCCATTCGGAAAGCGGCCGAGATACTCCTGCGCGATCGGCAGGGCCGCCTCGCGTCCCTGCGACCGTCTCACGATCAGCATCTGGCGGCCCAGCGCCTCCGCGGCGTACGGACCGGCCGGCGCCTCTGCCAGATAGGCCCGGTACCAGCGCAGGCCCCCCGCCGAATCGCCCCTGTCGTCCGCCATGCGGCCCAGCAGGAACGCCGCCGCGTGGGCTTGCGAGGTGCCGGGGAAGCGCCGCCGGCTCGCGCTGAAGACCCGCTCGGCCAGGTCCACGCGCCCCGCGTAACGGGCTGCGTCCGCCAGCGCCGAAAGATCGGCGGCATCGGCCTGGCGCATGGTGGCGTCGATACCCAGCGATTCGGCGTCCGCGACGACCACGGCGGCATCGCCGGCCGCCACGCGCGCCGACCAGTTTCGCGCCGGCCATCGCGGGGCCGCCCGCGCGGGCTGGCTATCCTGAAGCGGCGGCGGCGCCAGCGCCGGCGCTCCCGTGTCGGCGGAGGACGGGTCGGCGCCGGAAGCGCCCAGCACCTGGGACGGCGGCGGCAACAGCGTTCCCGTTCCCGGTTCCACCAGCGCCAACCGGCGGTGCGCCCGGGGCCTGGCAACAGCCCGTCGCGGGGCCGGCTGCGCGGGAGCAGACGCTTCGGTGCCTGCGCTCGGGACGGTCGCCGGGCGAACCGGCTGGAGGGTGGAGGGAGCGGCCGCGGGGCCGGGCACCGTGACCGCCGGGCGAACCGGGCGCCCGTCGTCGATGTGCACGTCGCCCAGACCCGGACGTGCCAGCAGGTGCTGTCCCTTGCCCAGCGCCACCCGCTCCGTCAGCAACGGACCGCTCACCCGAACCGACCCGGAGATCATCTTCACCTCCACCGTCTGCTCCCGCTCCGACCAGCGCACGTCGAACTCGGTCCCCGTCACCTCGACCACGTACGGGCCCGCCTCCACCGCCCAGGCGGCCCGAGGCAAGTGCTTCACGCGGAAGTGGGCCACCCCGGACTGTAAGCGGAGCCGGGCGCCGCGGGGTCCGGCCGCGCTCACGGCCAGGCGAGCCCTGGCGTCCAGGTGGACCTCGGTGCCGTCGGAGAAGCGGACCGCGCTGCCCAGCGTTCCCCCCTCGACCTCCCCGGAAGAGGCCGAGGCGCCACCGCTGACTTCGTAGGTCAGCGCGCGGGGATGGACGTGCCGTACGACGGCCGTGGTCACCACCAGGGAAGCGCAGGCGGTCGCCGCCATCGCCCCCCAGATCAGGGGGCGATGGCCCCGCCGCACCGGCTGCGCGCGCAGCCGCGCCAGGCGATGCCAGGTCGCGGGCGACGGGCCCGCGGGCTCGCTTGCCGCCACGGCGCGGGCAGCCTGGCCCAGCTTGCTGACCAGGGCCTCGTCGGCGGCGCGCGCCCGGCCCGCCCCGTCGTCAGGGGGATTGAAACGTTCGTCGTCGCTCACGCGCCCCTGCCCTCCGCCCGGCCCGCGTCGGCGAAGCCTGACAGCACGGGATCGCGCCGCACCAGCAGCGAGACCTTCTTGGTGGCCCGCAGCAGCCGGCGTTGCGCCGTCGACACCGACAGGCCGTGAACCGACGCCACCTCGGCCAGCGTCAGCCCTTCGATCGTCCGCGCCACGAAGATCGATCGATCCTTGGGGCTCAGCACCTCGAGCTTCTGGTAGTAGCGCAGCACCGCCTCGCGCGCCTCCGTGCAGGGCGGCGGGGTGGCCACCTCCGGGGTGGACCCGGTCGACGTCAGCCGCAACCAGCTGCGGCGGCGCCGCCGGGCCAGCTCTCCGTGGACCACGTGGATGGTGATGCCGGTCAGGAACCCTCCCACGGCCGCCGGTACCCGCAGCGTCGCCACGCGGGCGAAGAACCGAATGAAGACCTCCTGCAGAAGATCTTCACGCGCCTGGGGGTCGTGGCCCGGGCCCAGCAGCCGGCGCAGGGTGGCGTCGACGCGGGCCGAAAAGCGGTTCCAGGCCGCCAGCTCGGCCCTGGCGTCACCGCGACGGAGACCGGCCACCAGACCTTCGTCCGTGTCGAAGTCGGTGACCGCTCCCCGCAGGACTCGCAACGGTATTGCCGCCGTCATGCCTTCTCCCCCTAGTGCGCCGCCAGCTGGAAAACCCGGTCAGAAATCGTGCGTCGCGGGCCCGCCTCCTGGGCCGTTCAGGGGCGCTCGCCGATGTCGACGATCGAACAGGCCTGAATGGGGTTCAGCCCCAGCCGCTCCGCCTCCGCGAGCAGGGCGTCACTCTCGGCGCCCGGATTCACCCACAGCTCGGCCGGACCGCGCGCCGCGATGGCGGCCAGCAGGGTGATCCCCACGGCCGGGGGCACGTACAGGGAGAACCGGTCGACCGGCCCGGGCAGGTCCTCGACGCTGCGGTAGGCGGCAAGGCCCTCGATCTCCTTCTCTTGCCGGTTCACCGGATAGACGGTCCATCCCTGCCGGCGGTACGCGCGCACCGCCTTGTTCCCGTACTTGGCGCGGTCGCTGGAGGCGCCGATGACCGCCACGACCGGCATCGTCAGCCCCCCACGGGGCGGTGACAGACCTGGCAATGCCCATCGTCACCGACGACGCCCACGCAGGCACCGTCGTCGCACAGCTTGCGGCCGGGGTCGAACCCTTCGCTGACCGTCTGGGCCTCCGGATCGACGCCGCCCCGGCCCCCCTCGGCCATCACGATGTCTCCCTCGGCGGCCAGCGGGTCGCCGTTCTGGCCGCACTCGGCGCAGCGGCCGTCGCGGCCCAGGATGCCGACGCAGCTTCCGTCGGGGCAAAGCCGGCGCGTCGCGGGATCGAAGACGGTCTCGTCGTTCATGTCGGGTCAACTGTACCAGGCAATCCTTGACGTGGGGGCCCGGCGCGGCCGACCATTCTCGCCACCATGTCGCCCCGCCCCTGGTCCCGCCCCTCCCCCCGCCGTTCGCTGCTGCTGCCGTCGCTGCTGGCCGTCGTGGCCACGACGGGGGGCGCCGCGACGGGGCGCGCCGCCGAGCCCGCGGCGCCCGCCCCCGCCGTCAAGGCGGGGCCATCCGCCAAGCCGCCGGTGCCCCTGCCGCCCCCGCGACCGGTCGACGACGTCATCCGGGACGTGGTGGCGGCGCTGGGGGGGGCCCAGGCCATCAGGCAGCACCATTCCGAGCACACGAAGATGACCATCGCCTTTCAGGGGCTGGGCATCACCGGTACGGCCGAGCACTGGGGGGCGGCCGGCGACAAGGCCTTGACCACCACGGAGATCCCCAACGTGGCCTCCACCCGGGAGGGGACGGACGGGACGAGATCATGGTCGCAGGACCCCATCAACGGCCTGCGCGTCCTGTCGGGCGTCGAGGCGGAGCAGGCCCACCTGGAGGCCGCGTGGGGACAGGAGCTGCGCTTCAAGGAGCTGTTTCCCAAGATCGAGGTGAAGAACGACGTGACCGACGATGGCACGCACGTCGAGTGCCTGATCCTGACCCCCAAGCTGTCCCCGCCCATGACCGACTGCTTCGACGCCCGCACCCATCTGCTGGTCAGCCAGCGGGGCGTGCGCTCGGGTCCGCAGGGCGACACCCCTTTCGTGGCGCGCATGAAGGACTGGCGGCCGGTGGGAGGGATCCAGGTGCCCTTCGCCACCGAGATGCAGGTGGGGCCGCTGTCGTTCGTGGGCACGGTGACGCTGGCCGAGTTCGACGTCCCCGTCCCGGCCGCCCAGTTCGCGGTCCCGGACGTGGCCGCAGGGGGCGAGGACAAGGGGGCGGCCAAGGGCAAGGCCAAGCCGGCGCGGCCGGGCAAGCGCGGCAAGGAAAAGCCGGCCGAGCCGGCCACGCCCTAGAAGACGAGCCCCGCATGCCGCGCAAGCTGATCCTGTGCCGCTGCGAAGACGTGACCGCCGATGACGTCGCGCACGCGGTGGCGACCGGGTTTCAATCACTCGAGGAGGTGAAGCGCTACACCGGCTTCGGCACGGGGCCGTGTCAGGGCAAGGAGTGTCTGGTCGCGATCGCCCTCGCCGTGGCACGCGCCACGTCCCTGCCGGTGACGTCGCTGCGGGCCTTCACGGCGCGCGCGCCCCTGTCGCCGACGGAGCTGAAGCAGTTCGCAGCGCTGGCCGAGGAACCGGAGCCGGGTGCGGCCCTCTCGAAATAGGGTCACGTTCGGCCGGGGATGCGCGCCGGCCTCCTCGAGAGCGATGCTCTAGATGACCTCCCCCCCGAAGCGGCTGGCCGGCGTGCAGGGGCCGCTGCCCGCCAGCGCCGAGCTGGTGATCGTCGGCGGCGGCGTCATGGGACTGGCCCTGGCCTACAACCTGGCGGTGCGCGGCCAGAAGAACGTCGTCGTGCTGGAGGGGAGCTACCTCGCCTCGGGCGCGTCCGGACGGAATGGCGGGGGCCTGCGCCAGCAATGGTCGACCGAGATGAACATCCGGCTGATGCAGGAGTCGCTGGAGATCTGCGGCGCCTTCGCGCGGGACATGGGCATCAACGTGTGGATGCGCCAGGGCGGGTACCTGTTCTTGATGCGCACGGCGGAGACGCGCGCGCAGATCGAGCGCAACATCGCCCTGCAGAATCGCTGCGACGTCCCCACGCGCCTGATCACCACCGACGAGGCGCGCCGGATCGTCCCGGAGCTGGCGGCGGACCGGTTCCTGGCCGCGTCGTACAACCCCACGGACGCGGTGGTGTTCCCCTGGCCCTTCCTGTGGGGCTACGCCGGGGCGGCCAGCCGCTGCGGGGCGCGCATCTACACCGACACGGCGGTGACCGCCCTCGAGCGCCGCGGGCCCGATTACGTGGTGACCACGGGGCGCGGCAGCGTCACAGCGCCGCGGGTGGTGAACGCCGCCGGCGCCTGGTCGCCCCGCGTGGCGGCCCTGCTGGGGCTGACCCTTCCCGACTGGCCGGCCCGCCACGAGATCCTGTCGACGGAGCCGTTGAAGCCCTTCCTGGGGCCGATGGTGTCGGTGCTGGAGAGCGGCCTCTACGTGTCGCAGTCGACGCGGGGCGAGCTGGTCGGCGGAATCACGATGCACGAGCCGAAGACGAACGAGATCAAGCTGGGTTCGCGGCTGAGCTTTCTAGGGGCGATGGCGCAGGGGCTGGTCGAGGTGATGCCGCTGCTCGGCGAGGTGAAGGTGGTCCGGCAGTGGGCGGGACCGTACGATCTGACCAGCGACGGCAACCCCATCGTCGGCGAGGCGCCGGGGTGGCCGGGCTTCTTCCTGTGCTGCGGCTTCATGGGTCACGGGTTCATGATGGCGCCGGTGGTGGCGAAGTACTACGCCTTGCACCTGCTGGGCCTCGAGACCCATCCCCTGTTCGAGCGCTGGCGCCTGTCCCGCTTCGCCGAAGGCGGCACCGAGGCCGAAGGCATGATCATCGGCTGAGGGGGATCTGACCGGCAAGCTTCGCGGCGGCCTCCGGAACCCTCTCGGGGTTCCCGCCAGCATCGGGGACGGTTCGCGAACCCTCTCAGGGGTCCCGCCCTGATCGCGTTGACGGAGCTGGGCTTCGCCCAGCGTAGTCGTCGCGGGAGGGCACGGGAACCCTCTCAGGGTTCCCGCCCTGACGCTACCAACTTCGCGTAGATCAGCGGACCCAGGCTGCCCACCATCATCTTCTCGACCTGGCGCTCGAAGTTCGAGCGCTGGGCGGGCGCCTCGTAGATGAAGCGAATGCCCATGCCGGGGCCCGGCGCTTCGCCGCCGGAGGGGGCGGCCGACTCGCCGGCGCGCACCACCCAGCGCACCTCGCCGCGCAGCTGAATCGGCCGGTCAGCGCCGGGGACGCGCAGCTCGAAGACGAACAGCGTGCCCACGTCCAGGGGGCGCTCCGTCCTGATGAACGTGCCCCCCTTCGAGATGTTCTTGGTGTAATCGTAGAAGAACGTGTTCAGCCGCTTGTACTCCACCTTCAGCTCGATGGGAGCACGACTCTCGCGGCGGCGCTCGTCGTCACTGTCCGCGTTCATGACCTCGACAGCCCGTGAAATATGCTAGGCGGCGCGTTTCGCGCCGTCAACGCGGCGCTGGGCAGGCGCGCCGCGCTCTGGGCCGCCGGCGCCACGCTGCTGGCGATCGTCCTCGACCTGGTGCCGCTGTTCGATCTGCTCGGGTACGACTTCTGTTTCGCCATGGGCTTGCTGGCCACGCTGGCGTCGGTGGACGTCGGCGCGGGCGTGGTGCAGATGGCGCGCCGTCGCGGCAGCGGGCTCGGAGCTCCTCGCGCCTTCGCCACCGCGGCCGGCGCGTCGCTGGCGTTGCTGGTGCTGCCCCTGCTGCTGTCGCTGGCGAACGCCGCGCGCGTCCGCAACTGCAACGTCGCGGGGGGCCTGGCCTTCTTCGCGCTGCTCCCTGTCGCCAGCGCCCTTTACGGCGCCGGCGCGGGTGTCATCGCGGCGACCCTGTTTCCTCGGCGGGGCCGGCTGGTGGCGTTCCTGCTGCCCGTCGGCTCCGTCCTGTGGACGCTGTGGCGCCTGTACGTCGACCCGGCGGTGTTCGCCTTCGATCCCTTCGGCGGGTATTTCCCGGGCCCCATTTACGACGAGGCGATGCGCGTGCCGGAGCGGCTGGTCGGCTATCGCGGCGTCAACATGCTGTGGCTGGCGACCGCCCTGACCGTCCTTCATGCCGCGACGCCGGCCGCCGGGTCTCAGAACATCGGCCGGTGGTGGGATGTCCGCCGGTGGCGCCGCGGGCCGGCGCTGCTGGCGCTGCCGCTGCTGGCCGCGTCGCTGGCGCTGTTCGCGCAGCGGGGGCCGCTCGGCTTCCACGTCCGCAAGGCCGATCTGCTGCGCGTGCTCGACGGCGAGCGGCACTCGAACCGCATCATCCTGCGCTACCCGCTGGCCGGCTCCGTCCCCGCCGAGCTGGCGCTGACGATGGACGACCTCGAATTTCGGTACGACCAGCTGCGCGACATCCTGGGCGTCGAGCCGGCGGGCCCCATCACCGTGTACCAGTTCCCCAACGCCGAGACGAAGAAGGCGCTGGTGGGCGCCGCCACCACCCTGTACGCGAAGCCGTGGACCCGCGAGATCTTCGTGCAGGCGGCGCCGTTCCCGTCGAGCCGCCTGCGACACGAGATGGCGCACGTGTTCGCCGGGGCCTTCGGTGATCGGTTCTTCGGCGTCGCGCTGGCGGTGCGCTGGAAGGGTCCCCTGCCCCTCCCCCGCCTGGCCAGCGGACTGGTCGAGGGCGTGGCCGAGGCTGCGGACTTCACCGACCCCGACGGCGGCTCGACCACGCACCAGGAAGCGGCGGCCATGGTGGCCGACGGTCGCGCGCCGCCGCTGGCCCAGGTCATCGGCGCGGGATTCAGCGCGCTGTCGGGTGCCCGGGCCTACGTGATGGCCGGTTCGTTTTGCCGATTCCTCTACGACACGCGCGGGGCAGAGCGGCTGCGGGCGCTCTATCGGTCGGCCGGTGACTTCGCGGGCGTCTACGGCCAGCCGCTGGCGGCGCTGGACGCCGAGTGGCGCCGGTTTCTTGCCCGGCAGCCCATGTCCGCTGACCAGCGGGCGCGGGCGCGCGAGCAGTTCCGCCGTCCCGCCATCTTCAAGAAGGTCTGCGCCCGCGAGCAGGCGGCGCGGGTCAGCGAGGCGCGCGCGGTCCTCGGCGCCGCCCCAGCCCGGGCGGCTCGACTGCTGTCCGAGGCCTGTCACGACGATCCCGTCGAGCCCACGCTGAAGGTCGAGCTGGCGCAGGCGCTCGCCGCCGCCGGTGACGGAGCCCGGGCGCTGGCCGAGCTGGGAGCGGTCGGCCGCGATGGCAACGCCACCGCGCCCGTGCGGGCCCGCGCCGCCAGCGTGGGCGCGGCCATCTACTTCCACCAGGGCGACTTCGACAACGCCCGGGCCGCCCTGCGACAGGTGCTGGCGGACGCCACCGACGAAGCCGAACGGCGAACGGCCACCGCCAAGCTGCGTGCCCTGGACGACGAGCCGGCCCGCCGGACGCTGGGCCGCGCGCTGTTCGGGGACGACGTGGCCGGCGACCTGGATCCGGTGCTGCTGTTCCACCTGCTGGGTGAGTTCGCGCGCCTGCACCCGGACGAGCGCCTGGGCCCTTACCTGCTGGGGCGGCAGCTGGCCAGCCGCGATCCCCAGCTGGCGGTGCCCTATCTGCGGGCGGCCATCGAGACGACGGGGGGCGTGCCGCTGACGACGGACTTCCGCCGCGAGTGCCAGCGCCTGATCATGCTGGCGGCGTTTCGTCTCGGCGATCTGGCCCGCAGCACGGCGGCTGCCGACTGGCTGCGTGCCGACGCCACCGACGAGGCGGACCGCCTGCGCGCGGGCGACTTCCTGGCCCGCATCGCCTGGCGCCGTTCGAAGCAGTGACGGAGGAATGCCGGCGTGTCCGCGCCAGGTCGGCCTCGCGCGTGGCCAGAACGGGGTGAAGGTGAGACAATGGGGCGAATGGCCAAGTCCGGGCACGCCCTGCTGGTGATCTCGTTCGTCGCGCTGCTGGGCGCGCCGGCGCGCGCGCAGACGGCGCCCAACACGCCACCGCCGCTGGTGCCGCCCGCCGCGCCGGAGCCCGCCCCGGCGGCGCCCATCGAGCCCATCACCGCGGCGCCGGTCGCCGGCCCGACCGGCGGCGGCCTGAGTGACGCCACCATGGGCAACGGGCCGCTGGCCCCTGCTCCCCTGCTGACCCCCACCCCGGCCGCCCCTGCGGACGCGCCCTTCGTCGCGGCGCCCGCCGCGCCGGAGCGCGGACCGTTTTACACCCGGTGGTGGTTCTGGACGGCGGTGGGTGCGGCCGCGGTGACGACGGCCGCGATCCTGATTGCCACCTCCGGCCCCAGCCCACCCCACACCGACTTCGGCAACATGCCGGCGTTTTGAGGATCGCTCACGTGTCAGCTCATCTCCGTCAGCATCGGTACCGTCGTGGCGCCCTCGGGGTGGCGCTGCTGGGCCTCCTCGCCGCGGCCCTGACCTCTCTCTCCGCCTGCTCGGACGATTCTTACCTGGTGCTCTCGCTTCACACCGACGGCGCGACGGTCGCCGGCATCACGAAGATCACGGTCGAGGTCACCGCCGCCGCAGGCCAGCCGATGGCCACCCGGATCTTCGCCGTCGGCGGCGCCGCCGGCGTCATGCTCGATGCGGCCACCTCGAAGTCGCTGTCGGTGTCGTTCTCCCCGGATCGCTCGGGCCAGGTGACCGTCAAGGTGACCGCCGGCGGGACCGCTTGCCTGGCCGGTGGAAGCGTGACCGCAAACATCGTCAAGGGGGGCACCGCCCAGGCGACGGTGACGCTGACGGCCGCCGGTTGTCCGGCGACGTCCGACGGCGGCGCGGACGTCGCGCCGAGCTTCCCGGGGTGCAACCCCGCGGTGGCGGGGTCGTGTCCGGCCACCCAGACCTGCTACGTGAACTGCACCAGCCGCATGGGAGAGTGCGTGCCGGGCGGAACGAAGGGTCCCGGTCAGTCCTGCACCAGCAACAACGACTGCGCCCCGGGAACGCAGTGCTTCGACTTCAACTGCCCCACCACCACCCGGGTATGCCTGAAGTTCTGCGCCGGTGACGACGCCTGCACGGCGATGTCCGGCCCCGGCGGGGTCAGCACCTGCCGTGACCCGGTGCTTTGCCCGGACATGACCACCTACAAGACCTGCGGCTTTGCCTGCGACCCGCGCGGGACGGCCACGGTCGGGTGTCCCGCGGGCCTGAACTGCTTCCTTTTCGCCGACCCCGCGGGCGGCGAGGACAGTCCTTCCTGCGGCTGCCCGGCGCCCACCCGTGTTGGCACCGATGGCACCGCCTGCACGGCCTCCAGCGACTGCGCCCCCGGATTCATCTGTGACCAGATGACCGGAGGCCTCTTCTGTCGCCGCCTTTGCAAGATGGGCAGCGCCGGCGACTGCAGCGGTACCACGACGTGCACGGCGCTGGCCAACAACAGCGTGTACGGCGTCTGTCTGTGAGCTGGCGCGGCCTCTGAAACGTGCTGTGCTAAGAAGCGGCCGGTTTTCGAATTCGGCGGCCACCTTGCTACCATTACGCCATGTCCGAAAAATCCGTGCGCGGCGCGGGCCCTGGGGTTGACCAGGCCCCGGATCCGGCTGCGCCGGCCGTGCCCGGCGGTGGACGCGCACCCGACAGCGGTGGCGCGCCCGTCGAACCGTGGGGCGGGGAACGGACCGAACGGGTCCCGGCGCGGGACGGAAGCGCCCCGCGCGTCGCGCTGGTGCCGGCGGAGGGCCGGATCGAAGGCCCGTCCTCGGCGGCCGACACCAGCCCCATGTCCGATAGTGGCCGCACCACGCTGATGGGCGTGCCCAGCCCGATCAACCCGTGGGGCAACCCGTCGGGCAAGCCGTCGGGCAACCCGTCGGGCAACCCGTCAGGCAATCCGTGGGGAACGACCGGTCAGCCGGAAAAGCCAGTGACCTCGCCCGGACACGACCTCCATCTGCCCGGCGAGAAAGCGCGCCTGCCCGACAATCGGCCCGTGGCAGCCAGCGGCGTGATCCCGGCCGTCGAGGTCGACCCCTCCTCGACGCGGCACATCGGCAGGAGTGACGCCGCCGGGAAGTCCGCCCGCGAGGCCGCGAGCCAGGCTGGCGACCCGAGACCGGCGCCGCTGGCCCCGGACAGCCCCGACGGTGACGCCATCAACGATGATGCCGATCGCAAGGCGGGCGGCGTGGTGCCGGGCGAACGCACGATGGCGGCGGCGGCCGAGACCTTCCGCGCCTCCGGGGCGGGGACCAGGCAGCCCACGGAGCAGGACGGTGACCAGCCGGAGCGCGGCTGGACCGCGGATCGGACGCAGGAGTTCCACCTCGATCCCCCGCCGCCCGTGCAAAGCGTCTTCGTCAAGACGCTGGCGACCGGCATCGCGCTCGCCCTGGGGACCGGAATCCTGGTGGCGGGCTTCATCCATTCGAGGCTGCGGGGTGGCTCTTCGGCGGAGCAGACCGAGGTCGTGCGGACTCCCAGCTCGCTTCCGGTCGCGCGCGTGCCCCTGCCGCCGCCGCCGCTCCCCGAGAATCCGGTGCCGCCCGCGGCCGTGGAACCGCCGGCGGTGGGGCCGCAGCCGGAGGCGCCCGCCCCCGAGCCGACGCCGGCCGCCGCCGAGGCGGCCCCCGAACCCGCGCCTGCGCCCCCAACCCCGACCGCGGACGCGGTGCCGAACGGCGACGAGGCGGTCAGAGCCGATCGCAGGCCCGCCGCGCGCCTGACCAGGGCGCCGTCGCCGGCAGGCAGAACCGTGGCCGCCCCGCGCCTGCCGCGCGCGCCGGCGGTCATGCCCAGATCCGGGACGGCCGCCGCGCCAGCGCTGACCGAGCCCGCCCCCCTCGCCGCCCCGACCGTTCCTCCCCCGCTGACGGCGACGCCCCCCCCGGAAAAGCCCGCGGCCAGGCCCGAGCCGTCCAGGCCGGAAGGCGGCAAGCCCTACGATCCGGACATGCCGCTCCCGCCCAGCATGGAGTAGCCGCCGACGACCCCGACCGGTCGCTCCGCCCAGGGTGGGGTGGCCACCGCGAGCTCTGCCCAGCTCCTGGTCTCCCGCACGGGCTGGGCCGGTCCCCGACCCAGCCGGCCGCTCCCCGAGCAGGGAGTGGCCAGGCCCCGGCGAGGCCGAGCCACGGAGTGTCCGCGTCGCGGGCTATTCCAGACGCCGGAGGACGTCGGTCAGGTTGTCCTGCCACTGCGGCATCGGCCCGACCACGGCTTCGGTGTCGGAGATGTCGAGGACGCTGTAACGGGGGCGACGCGCCGGGCGCGGGAACTCGGTGGCCAGGCAGGGATCGACCTGGCACTGCGGCGCCACCTGGGCGGCGATCGCGCGCGCGAACTCGAACCAGCTGCAGGAGCCGCCGTCGGTCACGTGGAAGGTCCGGCGCACGCCAGCGTCGCCGGCGAACCGGCGTACCAATGCCAGCGAGGCCCGCGCCAGGTGCTCGGCGCTGGTGGGGCGCCCCCACTGGTCCTCGACCACCCGCAGGCGATCACGCTTCTTCGCGAGCTCGGCGATGGTGCGCACGAAGTTCTTGGCCCAGGGCGCGTACAACCAGCTGGTGCGCAGCAACAGATAGCGGCAGCCCGAAGCGGCCAGCAGCTTCTCGCCCAGCGCCTTCGAGCGGCCGTACGCGTTGACCGGCTCACCGGTGGCCGCGTCGACCGGGTACGGCGCGCTGGCTTCCCCGCTGAAGACATAGTCGGTGCTGTAGTGAACCAGCAGCGCGCCCTGCTGCGCGCAGGCGGCGGCCAGCAGCCCCACCCCGGTGCCGTTCACCGCGGTGGCGTCCGCCTCCCTGGTCTCGGCCCCGTCCACGTCCGTCCAGGCGGCGCAGTTCACCACGACGTTCACCGGCGCTGCCATCGCCTGGCCCACGCTGTCCCCGCGGGTGAGGTCGATCTCGGGGTAGCAGAGGGGGCGAAAGGCGATCCCCTCGCGGGTCAGCAGCTCGCTGAAGGCACGCCCCAGCATGCCGTCGGCGCCGATCAACAGCAGGGGCGCGGTCCCGATCTCAGCCGCCGGCATAGCGCGTCCATCGTTCAGGGGGGATGTCGGCCAGCCGCGAGTAGGCGGCGTCCTTCTTGGAGAGCGACGGCTTCTCGACCGGCCAGGCGATGCCCACGTCGGGATCGTTCCAGATGAATCCCACCTCGGTCTCCGGGTGATAGCTGTCGCTGCACTTGTAAGAGAACAGCACGTCGTCACTGACCACGCAGAAACCGTGGGCGAAACCAGGCGGGATGAACAGCTGGCGCTTGTTGTCGGAGGACAGGTTCACGCCCACCCATTTTCCGAAGCGCGGCGAACCGACCCGCACGTCGACGGCGACGTCGAAGACCTCGCCCAGGGGAACGCTGACCAGCTTGGCCTGGGTGTGGGGGTTCTGCATGTGCATGCCGCGCAGCACGCCACGCGACGAACGCGACAGGTTGTCTTGCACGAAGTCGCAGGTGATCCCCAGGGCCCGGTAGCGCTCGCGAGACCACGTCTCCAGGAAGTACCCCCGGGCGTCCCCGAACACGTCCGGCTCGATCAGCAGCACTTCGGGCAGCTCGGTGGGCGTCGCTTTCACCGGCCCGCCCCCCGCCGGCCGGCGCCGATCCGCCCCCGGCTCACTTGCCCACCAGACCCAGCAGATACTGACCGTAGGCCGTCTTGCGCAGCGGCTGCGCGATCTTCGCCAGTTGCTCCGAGTCGATCCAGCCCTTCAAGAAGGCGATCTCCTCGGGACAAGCGACCTGCAGCCCTTGCCGCGCCTGCAGCGTCTGGATGAAGCTGGCCGCCTGCAACAGCGCCTCGGGCGTGCCGGTGTCCAGCCAGGCCACGCCGCGCCCGATGCGCTCGACGTGCAACAACCCCTGCTCCAGATACAGGCGGTTCAGATCGGTGATCTCCAGTTCGCCCCGGGCGGACGGCTTCAGGGACGCCGCCAGGGCGGGCGCGTTGCCGTCGTAGAAGTACAGCCCCGTCACGGCCAGGTTCGACCGCGGCTTGGCCGGCTTCTCCTCGAGGTGCACGGCCTTGCCGTTGGCGTCCATCTCCACCACGCCGTAGGCCGAAGGCTCGCGCACCCAGTATGCGAACACGGTGGCCCCCTTCTCGCGGGTGGCGGCCTCGGTCAGCAGGTCGGGGAAACCATGGCCGTAGAACATGTTGTCCCCCAGCACCAACGCCGAGGGCTGCTCGTTGATGAAGCGGCGGCCGATGGTGAGCGCCTGGGCGAGCCCGTCGGGCGACGGCTGGACCTCGTAGGAGATCTCCATCCCCCACGCCTGACCATCGCCCAGCAGGGCCTTGAAGGCTGGCTGGTCGGCGGGCGTCGTGATGATCAAGACCTCGCGGATCCCCGCCAGCATCAGCGTGGTCAGCGGGTAGTAGATCAGCGGCTTGTCGTAGATCGGCATCAGCTGCTTGCTGACCGCCTTGGTCAGCGGGTGCAGCCGGGTGCCGGAGCCGCCGGCCAGTACGATGCCCTTATGAATGCGCGGTTCGTTCGCCATAGTTTCGGTCGATCCACTTTCGATATTCGCCCGAGCGCACGTCCTCGATCCACCGCGGATTGTCGAGGTACCAGCGCACGGTCTTCCGCAGCCCCGTCTCGAACGTTTCTCGCGGCGTCCAGCTGCACTCGCTGGCCAGGCGGCTGGCGTCGATGGCATAGCGCTGGTCGTGGCCGGGCCGGTCGGTCACGTACTTGATCAGCCCCGTCAACTTGGCGACGGGCTGGTTCGTCTCCTCGGCCAGGATGCCGCAGATGGCGTGCACGACATCGATGTTCTTGCGCTCGCTGCGCCCGCCGATGTTGTAGGTCTCGCCCACCCGGCCCTTCTGGATCACGGTCCAGATGGCCTCGCAGTGATCGTCGACGTACAGCCAGTCCCGCACGTTCAGACCGGCCCCATAGACCGGAAGCGGCTTGCCCTCCAGGGCGTTCAAGATCATCAGCGGGATCAGCTTCTCGGGGAACTGGCGCGGCCCGTAGTTGTTCGAGCAGTTCGTGATCTTGGTGGGCAGGCCGTAGGTGCGGTGATAGGCGCGCACCAGGTGATCGCTGGCCGCCTTCGAGGCGGAATAGGGGCTCGACGGGTCGTAGCGCGAGTCCTCGGTGAAGTAGCCGGTGTCCCCCAGGGAGCCGAAGACCTCGTCCGTGCTGACGTGGTGAAGCAGCCCCTGCCCCTTCGGCCAGTGCTTCCGGCACGCCTCGAGCAGGTTGAACGTCCCCACGATGTTCGCGTCGATGAAGTCGCGCGGCCCGACGATGCTGCGGTCGACGTGGCTCTCCGCCGCGAAGTGAACGACCAGCTCCGGCTTCTCGGCCGCGAACAGGGCATCCACGGCGGCGAAGTCGGCCAGATCCACCCGCACCAGCTTGTAATTGGGTGCCTCGGCGATGTCGGCCAGGCTGCGTACGTTCGCGGCGTACGTCAGCTTGTCGGCGTTGACGAAGGTGTGTTCGGGATGCCTGGGCACCAGCCCGGTCAGGAAATTCGAACCTATGAACCCGGCTCCCCCGGTGACGACGATTTTCATGGAAAGTGACGATTCTCCCGGCACGAACGGTAACACAGCCGGGGCGTACGGTCGTTTTCCGTCACGCCCCGTTGCGCCCAGGCTGCGGCCTCACCTCACCGCCCGCAAGGGCGATGACGGTGGGGACGGCTCAATAGGCGCCGCGGTTCTTCTTCGTGCCGAAGATCGTCATGAAGATGATCTTCAGATCCCAGGCCAGGTCCCAGCGGGTGATGTAGTCGAGGTCGTGACGCACGCGCTTCTCCATCTTCTCGAGCGTGTCCGTCTCGCCCCGGAAGCCGTTGACCTGGGCCCAGCCGGTGATCCCCGGCTTGACCTTGTGGCGCAGCATGTAGCCGCGGATCAAGGACCGGTAGGCCTGGTTGTGCGCGACCGCATGGGGGCGCGGGCCGACGATCGACATCTCGCCCGTCAGCACCTGGATGAACTGCGGCAGCTCGTCGAGGGAGGTCTTCCGCAGGAAGCGTCCCAGGGCGGTGACCCGCTGGTCGTTCTTGGTGGCCTGCTTGATGACCGCACCATCCTCGCAGACGGTCATGCTGCGGAACTTCAGGACGCGGATCTCCTTCGCGTTCAGCCCGTAACGGCGCTGCCGGAAGAAGACCGGTCCGGGCGAACTCAACTTCACGCCGATGGCGATGATCAGCATCGGGATGGAGATGAGGGCCAGGATCAACGACCCGAGGATGATGTCCTCGATCCGCTTCAGGCCGCCGGCCACGCCGTTGAACGGCGAGTCGTAGATGCTGACCAGCGGGATGTCACCCACCTGGTGCCACTGCGCATGCATCAGATCGTAGGTCATCAGGTCCGCGGCCAGATAGACGGTCGCGGTGGTGTCGGCCAGCTCCTGCAGGGCCTTGCCGATCCGGCCTTCGGCCTTCAAGGGCAGCCCGATGTAGACGATGTCGATCTTCCCCTCGCGCGCGTCGCGGACCAGGTCGTCGACGTTGCCCTTGAACTCGACCTTGGCGTGCTCGATCTTGTGGCGGCGGGCCGCCGAACGGTCGTCGTAGACGCCCACGAAGCGCATGCCGAACCAGGGGCGCTGTTCCAGGCTGACCGCCAGCCGCTCCGAGATGTTCGTCGATCCGAGAAAGGCGACGTTCTTCGTGTTCCGGCCCCGCGTGCGGGCGAAGTGCAGCAACGCCCGCAGGCCGAGGCGCCAGGCGCCCAGCAAGGCAACCGTCGACCCGATCCAGCCGATGGTGACGGCGCGGGAGAACGTCTGGGTAGTTTTCGTAACGAAAGCGATCAGGAAGAGGAGGACCGGTACCGCGAACCAGATGGCAAACGCCGTCGTCAGCTCGCGCCCGATCGGCTCCGACCGCCACCGCCGGTAGAGTCCCCGAGACTCCGCCAGGAGGTTGAAGGTCACCAGCGCGATCCCGGTCGCGACGGTCATCCCGCTGCGCCAGGAGTCGTGATAGGCCCAGCAGGCGAAGTAGTGGCCCGCTGCGATCGAGAAGCAGTCGGCCAGCCGCTGGAACGCGCTGATCAACTCTTCGTTGCTCCTCGCGAAGCCAGCGGACGAATTCGTTCGTTTCACAGTATCCCCCCCTAGTTAAACGTAAGAATCTAAGTTTCTTCTTAAGGTCGTCCGGGAAAGGGAAGCTCGGGGCCCGCGGAGTTCCTTTTCCGTAACTTTTGAAATCACATCGGCGCACTTCTACAGACGGAAGGAGTGTAAAGGGCACACCATGCGATGCAAGCTGATTTGTTAGTTTGAATGCATTTTCTTGACGACTGATACTTTCCAACCATCGGTGTTTCCAGGCGTTCGGTAAATCGTTTCCCGGTCGTTGCCGTTTCCCCTCGGCGCAGTTTCGAAGCGACGATCGACCCGCCTGCCGATTTTCTGAAGCGGGAATCGTGCCGACCGACAAGGGGTTCCTGCGCGGCGCCCTCTTGGATTCAGCACAGCAAACCTTGCCGATCACCGCGCTGTCCGCCTCGGTCAGCCGCGAGCCCTCGATCGCATGACGGTGACAGCCGACGTCACGTTAAGCTGATCGGATGGCGTCGCTCATCATCGGCATCGCGGGGGGGACCGGCAGCGGCAAGACGACCCTGGCGCGCAAGCTGATGGAGGCGCTGCCCGAGCAGAAGGCTGCGCTCATCGAACACGACTGGTACTACCGCGACCGCAGCCACCTGACGCCCGCCCAGCGCTCCCTGGTCAACTTCGACGAACCGGACGCGCTGGAGAATGACCTGCTGCTGGCCCACCTGCGGACGTTGAAGGCAGGGCAGTCGGTCTCGTGCCCCCAGTATGACTTCGCCACGCACACCCGCCGGACGGCGGTCCGGCAGGTCCACCCCCGCCCGGTCGTGGTGGTCGAGGGGATTCTGCTGTTCGCGGTGTCCAGCCTCCGCGACTGCTTCGATCTGCGGATCTTCGTCGACACGGACGACGACATCCGCCTGCTGCGCCGGCTGAAGCGAGATCTGACCGAGCGCGGCCGGGACGTGGAGTCGATCGAGGCGCAGTACTACGGCAGCGTGCGTCCCATGCACCACCTGCACGTGGTGCCCAGCCGCCGCTTCGCCCACCTGATCGTCCCCGAAGGGGGCGAGAATGCCCCTGCCCTGGAGGTGATCGCCAGTCGGCTGCTGCAGTTCATCGGTCCGGGAACGGGGCCCGACGTTTCGTGACCCGTCAGCCGCAGCGGGCGTCACTGACCCTGACACGATGACGAACTCCCTCGCGGCGGTCCGGAGCGGCATCGCGGCTGGCGCCCTGCTGCTCATGACCGCTTGCGGGCAGAGCGGCGGCCCGGGCTCCGGCGCCACCGGGGGGGCGCCAGCCTCCGGAACCGGAGGGGCGGCGGCGGAGGCCGGAAGTGGCGGAGGGCCCGCCCAGGCCACCGGAGGGACGACCGGGACCGGGGGTACCACGAGCTCGGGTTCGGGCGGCTGGGCCTCCGGCAGCGGCGGGGCGGGGACCGGGTCGGCCGGGCACGGCGGCGGCGGTGGGGCCGCCCCGGCAGGGACGGGCGGTCGGACGGCCACGGGGGGCTCCCCCGCCAGCGGCGGAAACGCTGCCGGGGGCGTCGCCGGCACGACCGGCGGCGGCGGCGCCGGGGCTTCCGGGGTGTGCGAGCCGGGCACCACCACGACGGCCTGGGCAGCGGACTGCCCGAGCGCCCCGCCGGTGACCTGTACCAGCGGCGCCTGGACGGCGGGCGGCCCCGACCCCGATCACTCCACCTTCACCAAGCTGTCCGAGTCGGATCACTTCGCCGTCTACTCCGACGAGAGCCCTGCTGGCGCGCAGGCGGCGGTCGATCATCTGGAGACGGTCTGGAAGCTGTACTTCGGCAGCCCGATGTACATGCGGGAGCCGCTTTGCAACGCGGCGACCAAGTACAAGGTCAGCGTCCACGTCCACTCGGACTGGGGCCTGACCGGAGGCTCGTGGGCCAGCGGGCGGATGGGCATGTGGATCGGCAGCGGCGGGCTGATGGACCACTGGGGCCTGGCCCACGAGTTCATGCACGGCGTGCAGGCGGTGGAGGGCGGCCTCGCCTGCACCCAGTCGAACACCTGCGGCTGGATCTACGAGAGCCACGCCAACTGGGCCGCCCAGCAGCAGGTGGAGTACCACACCACGAACGTCCACTGCTCGGAGTACCTGCCCAACTCCCCTCACCTGTACCTGGGCTCGACGCGTGATCGCTACTGCAACTGGCAGTTCATGGAGTACTTGAAGGATCGCTTCTGTTACAGCGCCGTCAATGCGATCTGGACCAGCATGCCCAGCAGCGTCGACCCCTTCACGGCGATCCTGAACTCGCGCGGCTGGAACATCAGCCAGCTGAATGACTTCTTCGCCGAGTGGGCGCTGCACAACATTACCTGGGACTATCAGGACCCGCCCCCCGAGAGCACCGCCGGCGGCAATCAAGGCGCCCTGTTCCGCTCCCCCGCGAACTACGGTCCCATCACGGATACGTCCCGGCCCGAGCGGCGCCTGCGCACGGTCAGGCTGGAGGTGGTGGACGCGGCCACCCGCCGTTACGTGGTGCCGGCCCTGCAAGCGCCCCAGCGCTGGGGCTACAACGTCGTCCGGCTGTACCCCGACGCCGGCGCCACGCAGGTGACCGTGACCTTCCGGGGCGTCACCCAGACCGCCGCCAGCTCGGACTGGCGCTGGGCGCTGGTGGCGACGGACGCGGCGATCACCAAGCCGCGGTACAGCCCCATCCGGCGCGGTGCCGACGGCACCCTCACCTTCTGTGTCGCCCCCGGGGAGGCGCTGTGGCTGGTGGTGATGGGAACGCCCGCGGTGCAGCAGACCATCGTCTGGGACCAGCTGTATCCGACCGTCTACCGCTATCCGTATCTGCTGCAGGTCGGCGGCGCGCAGCCGGACGGCTATCAGCCAGGCGCCCCTGCCCCATCGGCCGGCGGCACCCGCTGGTCGAACGGCGGCGGCTGGGTCGCCTCCGGCGCCAACGTCGCCCCGGGGGCCTACGTGGGACCGTACGCCATGGTGCTGGGCGGAACGGTCGGCGCCACCGCCCGCATCGACGATCACGCCGTCATCCTGGGGGGAACCGTCTCGGGCGGCACGGTGGCGGGACTCACCGTCATGTCCAGCAGCCTGACGGTCTCCGGCTCGGCCCAGGTCAAGGTCTCGTGGGCCTACGGTCCGGGCTGGTTCGAGAAGCCGCAGTCGGTGTCCGGGACCGCGCAGCTGCTGGGCGACATTGAGTACCGGGGGGCGAACATGACCGAAACCAGCGGCGCCTATTGCGGCTTCGTGGACAACACGATCAGCAGCAACTGCACCGCGCCCGACGTCACCACCCCGCCCCCGTACGCCTGGCGCCCATGAGCGCGTGCCGGACCATGCGGCCGACGGCTCGCCGCGCGCGCCCGGCTGCGACCGCGCGGGCGAGGTCCAGGGGCCGGTCCGTCGAGGGCTCTAGAACTGCACCTCGGTCAAGGTGAACGTGTCGGTCTTGGCCTTCTTCGGGTCGGCGAACAGCTCGTTCAGGTGGGACAGGTCGACGTACAGCTTGTCACCGGCGTAAACGGCCGTGGTGGGGAAGGCCGCGTCCAGGGGCACCGTCTTGTCGACCTTGGCGGTCTTCCAGCCGTCGCTGGACTTCACGCGCGCGGCCCGGTGGGTCTCCCCGTTCTGGATGACGATCAGCTCCCCCGCGGGTGACAACGCCAGGCCGTCCGCGTTCACCAGCTTCTCGGAGACCTTGATCTCCTCGGCGGCGGGCGCGCCCTTCTCGCTGACCTTCCACAGCGTCCCGTCGTCGGACTTCGCCACGATCAGGAAGCCGTCCTTGTGGTGCACGATGCCGTTCAAGCCGAAGCCCTGGCCCTTGAACTTGTCGTCCTTCAGGAACACCGACGCCTTGAAAGCGGGATCGACCTTGTAGATGAGCGGGCTGAAGCTGTCCGTGACGTAGACGTTGCCGTCCCCATCCACGGCGAAGTCGTTGCAGAAGTGCTCCCCTTCGGGGACCAGCGTGTTCAGGTCGACGCTGCTCTTGCGCTTGCCGGTCTTCAGATCGAAGGCCATCAGCCGGGCGACCTTCTTCTGGGTCTTGGGCGACGTCTTCTCCGACACGCCGGGGTCGGACACGCACACCAGCAGGCGGCCGCGCTCGGGATCGGTGTGCAGGCCCACCGACGAGATGAGCTGGGAATCCTTGGCGAACGCCTTGTACTTGCCGTCCTTCACCACGCCGACCGTCCCGTGGCGCATCGAACTGACGTAGAACTCGCTGGTCTTCTCGTTGTAGGTGATGCCTTCGGGATAGGCGGACGGGGCCTTGAACTCGATGCCGGCCGCGAACACGGGCGCGGGCGCCAGCAGCGCCAGGGCCAAAGCCACCTTCGTCGTCTTGATCATGTCGGTCTCTCCTTGGGGCTAGTGCACTGATGATTCGCGCGTGAGAGTATCGCGCCCGCGGGTCAATGTCCCGACACCACCACGCCCCAGGGCAGCCCGCCGACCTTGATGCGCTTCTCCACCTTGCCCGAGGCGGCGTCGATCACCGAGACGTCGTCGGAGGGGCCGTTGGCGGTGTACACCTTCTTGCCGTCGTGGGAGAGCGCGATGCCCCACGGCCGCGCCCCCACCCCGTCGACGATCCGCAGCTGCTTGCGCTTCGCGACGTCGATGATCGACACGGATTCGCCGCGCCCGTTCGAGACGAACAGCAGCTTGCCGTCGCGAGAGAGCACGCTGCCCATGGGCCGGGGTCCCAGCACGGTCTGGGCCTCGGGCGCGATCTTGATCGTTCCCGACACCGCCTTCTTGGCCACGTCGATGACGGTCACCAGCGCGCCCATCTCGTCGGCCACGAACGCCAGCGCGCCGTTCCGGGCGAAGGTGATCGAGCGGGGGCGCGGGCCGGCCGGAATGCGCGCCAGCAGCGCGAAGGTGGACGTGTCGATGGCGGCCACGTCGCCGTCTTCCTCGGAGGTCACGTACACGACCTTCCCGTCGGGCTGCACGGTCACCCCTTCGGGCTCGCGTCCGATCGCCACGTGCTTCAGGATCTCGCCGCTCCCCACGTCGACCACGCTGACCTCGGCCGTCTCCTCGTTGGACACGAACAGCTTCTTGCCGTCGCGGGAGACGTCCAGCGACTCGGGATCCTGGCCGCTCTTGTAGGTGCGGACCAGCTTGCCGCTGGCCAGGTCCACCGCGCCCACGCCGTCGGCGCTGCGGTCGCCCGGCGGCAGCTTCGACTCATCGACGCCCGGACCGCCACGGGGCGAACCCGACAGCGCCACGTACAGCGTCTTGCCGTCGGGCGACAGCCTCATGCCGCGCGGCCGCTTCCCCACCGCGATCCGCCCCACCACCGAACCGGCCGCCGGATCGACGACCACGATGTCCCCGCCGTCCTCCGCGCTGACGTACAGCCGCTCGGCCGCGGCGTGGGCCTGGCCCAGGCAAGGCCAGGGCAGCCCCAGCAACAGGCCAAGCCCGCAGCCCAGGAAGAGTCGAGCGATCGCGGTGCGCATGGCGCTATGGATACAGCGCAGCGCCAGAGCAGGCGAGCGTTTTCTACCGCGCGAGGGCTCGGTCGTTCAGGTCGCGACGGACCGTGATCTACAGCGCGGCGCTCGGTCCGGCCGCTGCCGGCGCGCCCGCCGCCGGGGCGGGCCCCGCCGCAGGTGCCGCGACCGGAGAGGCCTCGGCCGACGACGCCGACTGTCGAATCAGCCAGGCACCGAGCACGTCGATCGCCTGCTGCGGCTGCAGCGCCGGGAAGCGCTCCACCAGCCAGGCGACCGCCTGACCGCGGTGGTGCGCCAGCACGTCGTTCAGCGCCACCACCGCCTGATCGGGCGCCGCCACCGGCGCCGCCGCTGCCGACGGCGCGCCGCTGGCGATGGCCAGCAACTCGGGGAACGCGGCGCTGCTGGTCTTCACGTCCTCCAGCTGGGCCCGGGCGGCCGCGTCGTGGCGGCCGGCCAGCGCGCGCGCCGCCGCCAGCTGAACCTCGCGGTTGTCCCGCTTCATCATGTGGCCCAGGAACTCGGCCGACGCCGTCGAGGACAGCGCGCCCAGCTCGGCGGCGACCGCGCGCGCCGGACGGGGGTCGGTCTCCCGTGCCAGCAAGTACAGCTGATCCAGCGCCATGTCACCGGCCGCGCGCACGATGCCGGCCGACGCGGCGCCGCGCACCTCGACGGACTTGTCGTGCAGCAGCGGCGCCAGACGGTACATCTCGGGACGACCCCCGCCCTTCTTCACCGAGGCGAAGAGGGCAGCGCCGCGCACGCCCGCATCCTTGTCGGACATCAGGCCCAGCACCAGGGGGCGGATGTCGCTGCCCAGGTTCGTGGTCAGCAGCTCGAGCGCAGACAGGCGGACGGCCTGCGGCTGCTTGGCGTCCTTGGCCAGCGTCTCCAGCGCGGGACGGCATCCCTGGATCCCGGCGCCCCCGGCGGCGGCGACCCTGACGGCCTCGAACGCGGTCTCGCGCGCCATGGCGGCCGTACCCAGCAACGAATCGTGGACGGAGTCGCAGATGTCGACGCCCAGCTTCTGCAAACCCTTGGCTGCCAGCCTGACGGTGGCGCGCGAACCCAGCGCCGCCTTCAGGCGCGCTACCTGCACGCGGTCGCCGGTCTGGGCCAGCGCCACCGACGCCGCCGCGTCCAGCACGGGATCGGGCACGGTGCGGCCCAGGTACAGGCGCGCGAAGCGGTCCATGGCGTTCGCTTGCGCGGCTCCTTGCCCGCCCTCGCGCGCCGCCACTTCGCCGACGCGGCGTAGCGCCTCGTCGATGCGGTTGCTGGAGACCAGACGGGGCAGCGAGACCTCGATGGGATCCTCGACCCGCACCAGCTTGGCGCCCGCCGCGCAGGCCCGGCCGTCGCTGGCCAGCGTCCACTCGAAGTGCGCATAGCCGTCATCCGACAGGACGTCCGACGTCGGCAGCGGGAACGGCCCGCTCTTGCGAAGCGCGTCCAGGGCGGCGTGATCGAAGTCGTTCGAGCCCGAGAACGACCGGACGGTCGCCTCGGCGACGGTGCCATCCCAGCGGATGGTCACGGCCACCGTCGCCTGGCGCGGTCCCTCGTTGGCCGGTGCGCTGGCGACGCCGCCTGCCGCTTTCACGGGTTTCAGATATCCGTCCGCCCAGCGCGCGTGCACCTTGGCGTGGGCCCGCCGCAGGTAGTCTCCCACCGGGCCGGGCGTGGCGATGACCGGCTCGGCAGCGGCGTCCGCTGCCCACGCGCGCGGGATCGCGCCCAGCGACGCGGCCAGTACGGTGCCGACGAGCGTGGCGACGAACAGAAGACGAAGCGTGCGCTGCATTCCCCGCCTCATCGGCCCTTCCCATCGAAAGATGAAGGGCCGTCACCTGATTGGATCAGCGCGGCGTGGGGCCATCGCGTGTGCGCCCTCGGAGGCACCAGCGCTGGATGTTCCCGCCGTGACGACGCATCATCCACATCCACCTTCATCGTGCCCGTCAACGTCACCTACTCGAACCGGATGGAGAAGCTCGCCGGCGCCCTGGCCGGCGCCCTCCCCGCCCCCGGCCGCCTGTTCGACGGGCCGTGGCTGGTGGTCGCGGGCCGCCCGGTGGAGGCGTTCGTCGACCTCGAGCTGGCGCGCCGGCGGGGCGTCTCGGGCAACATGGATACGCTGTCGGTGTCGGGCGCCTTTGCGCGCCTGTGCACCGAGGCGGTGCCCGACGCGGTGCTGATCGACCGGATGCACGTGGTGGGCGAGCTGCTGGCCTTTCTGGGCGCGCGGCCCCTCTCGGCGCCCGGGCCCGACGACGAGCCCCTGGCGCCCCTCGACGCGTATCTGGTCGGCGCCGGGACGGACGGCGACGCGATCGATCGCCGCCGCGTGGCCGTGGCCCGGGCGGCTGCCACCCTGTTCAGCACCTGGGCGCTGACCCGGCCCCTGCGTCTGGCGCGGTGGCGCGAGGGCCGAGACGGAAACGCGGACGATGACGCCGCCGCCGATCCCCGCCTGGCGCGGGCGCTCCGTCATCTGTGGAGGGTGCTGTTCGGGTCGGCGGGGCGCTTCGAGCGGCGCGGCCTCGAGGAGGGGCGGCGCTACCTGACCCTCGACGCCTTCCTGGACGAGCGCCTCGATGAAGCGTGGCGGCCCCCGAACGCCGTTCACGTCTTCGGCCTGACGGAGCTGGCGCCTGGTCTGCAGCGCCCGTTCGATCGGCTGGCCGCCCGCACCACCCTGTCGATCTACGCCATCAATCCCTGTCGGGAGTTCTGGGAGGATGTTCGCACCACGCGGCGCCCGCCCCGCAACGAGCGGGCGCGCCCGACGCGGGGGCGCATGCGCGTGTCTGACCGCCAGCTTGCCCTGGACATGGGAGGTCCGGGCGACGGCGGCGGCCCGACGGATCGCGATGGCGGCAAACCGACCGGCGACGCCCCGGCCGAGCCGTACGACGGCGAGAATCCTTTCCTGGCGGCGTGGGGTCTGCCCAGCCGCGATACCGTGCGTCGCCTCGACGCGCTTTGCGACGCCAACGCCAATCACCCGGAAGAGCCGCTGGACCAGCCCGCCACGCTGCTGGGACGGGTGCAGCGTGACGTCGCCGATCGCGCCGCGGCCCGCACCGGGCCGCGCCGCCTGCGCCTGCCCGCCGACGGGTCGCTGGTGGTCATGGGGGCGCCCGATCCTCGTCGTGCCTGGGAGTCCGTGGCCGCCGAGATCTGGAAGCTGGTGCGCGACGACGCCGCGCGCGCGGACGCTCCGGCGCTGCGCTTCTCGGACATCGCCGTGCTGGTGGCCGGCCCCGACGAGCCGTACCTGCCGCTGGCGGCGTCCGTCTTCCACGAGGCCAACGATCTGCCGCACGCGCTGGTGGACGTTCCGCTGCCCAGCCGCATCCCCGAGGCCATCCTGGGGCTGCTGGCGCTGCCCGGCGGCGAGCTGTCGCGCCGCGAGGTGCTGGACGTGATCACGCACCCCAACGTGAAGGCCCGCTTCCCCGAGGCCGACGCCGGCGCGTGGTTGGCCCTGTGCGAGGCGCTGGGCATCGCGCGCGGGGCGGACCGGCGGGCGTTCGCCGGCACCTACGTCGACCGCGACATGTTCAACTGGGACCAGGGGCTGCGCCGCCTGGCGCTGGGCCGCTTCGCCAGCGGTCCCCGCAGCGGGGACGAGCGACCGCTGGTGCTGGCCAGCGCGCACGGCGACGACGCCTATCTGCCGGCGGAGGTCGGCCCCGACTTTCGCGACGACGCGGACGCGCTGTCCCTGCTGGCGCGTTCGCTGCTGGCCGACGTGCGCTTCGCGCGACAGGCCCGCATGCCCGTCGGGGACTGGCTGCGCTTCGTCCACGCGCTGCTGGACGCGTACATCTCGCCGCTGTCCAGCGATGACGAGGCGGCGCGGCTGCGCGTCTTCGCCGCGCTGGACGGGCTGGCGGCGGCGCACCGGACGGACACCGCCGTCCGCCTCACCGTCGCGTTGCCGCTGATCCAGGAGGCGCTGGGCGGGCTGCGCGGCACGCGCGGACAGCTCTTCGGCAACGGCGTGGCGGTGGGGTCCCTGGCCGCGCTGCAGTCGCTGCCCTTCCGGGTCATCTTCGTGCTGGGCCTGGGTCCCGAACGCTTTCCGGCGGCCGATCGGCCGCTGCCGCTGGATCCGGGTGACCTGATGGGGGAAGGGTCTTCGGGCCTGGCCGAGCGCGCCGGAGAGGTCACGCCCCGCCAGCGCGATCGCTGGTTGTTCTTGCAGGCGATGCTGGCCGCGCGTGACCGGCTCTATCTCTCCTACATCGACCGCGATCCTCTGTCCAGTGATCCGCGCGAGCCTTCCGCCGTGCTGCTGGAGCTGATGGAGGCGCTGCGGGACGGGTACGCCGAGCAGGCCACGTGGACGCGCGTCGTGCCGGCCCAGCGTGACGCCGATGAACGGGCGCGGGCGGCGTTCCCCATCGCCGCCGCGGAGGCGGCCGCGCGCGCGCTCGGTCGTGAGCTGGAGGCCCGGGTGCCCGGGGCGGCCCGCCTGCGCGAAGCGGACGCCGAACGGGGGATGTCGCCGGACACGCGGGCCGCCCTGGCCCCGCTGCTGGGGAGCGCGGCGAGCACGCTGCGGCCGCCGTCAGAGCGTCCGCCCGAGGCCTCCCGGACGCGGCGGCGCGTGCAGCTCGACGATCTGCGCGCCTTTCTGGAATCGCCGCTGCAGGGTGGCGCGCGGGTGGCGCTGGGGCTGCGGACCGTGGACGACGACACCGAGTCGCGCGCCACCGCTGACGAGCCCCTGGGCGTTCCTCGCCAGGTCGATCGGCGCATCCTGGGTGAGCTGTTCCTGCGGGCGTGGAGCGACCAGGAGGCCCCCGCGCTGGAAGAGCTGGCGACCGCCTACGATCGGGCCCTGCTGACCCAGCGGCTGGCCTGGTTGCTCCCGGCGGGCCCCTTCGCGGCAGCCGCCCGGGCTCGCCATCTGGACCTGCTCGGCGCCTGGCGCGACGCCATCGCCGGCGCGTCGGCCCCGGTGCGCGGTCCCGCCCGCGACGTGGTGTTCGGGCGGCCAGACCCCGAGCTGACCGGCGCAGACGTCCGGCCCGCGCTGGTGCTGACACCCTCCGTCGCCGGGCGCCCCCTCGAGCTGGAGCTGCACGGCCGCCTGCGCCCCAGGCTGCGCATCGGCGACGCCGAGGGGTCGCTGGTGCTGGCGGCGTCGTCGAACGGCGACGACGAGCGCGATGGCCTTCGGCCGTTCCTGGAGCACCTGCTGCTGGCCGCCACCGGGGCGCCGCCCGCGCCCAGCCGTCACCTGATCATCCGCCCGCGCAGCGGCGCGGCGGGCGCCAGCGCCAGCGAGCTGGTGCTGGCGGCGGTCGAGGGTGACCGCGCCCGCGCCTACCTGACGGCCCTGCTGGCCGAGCTGTTCGCGCGCCCGCACGACTACCTGCTGCCCTGCGAGGCGGTGTTCCGCGCCTGGCAGGACGTGGAGAAGGATCGGGCGAAGGACGGGCTTGCGCGGGCGCTGCGGGAGCGAATCATCGAGACGCGCGACGACCCGTACTACCGGGCCAGTTCGAGCACGAGGTTCGGGCCGGTGCCGCAGCCGTTCGACTATCCCGCGCCTTCCCTCGACGAGGGGGAGCGGCTGGCCGAGGAGCGGTTCGGCCCCTTCTTCGCGGTGCGCCAGTTCGTGCGCAAGGCCAAGGAGAAGAAGTGAGCGACACCCGCGCACGGCTGCTGGAGGCCGTGCTCTCGAGCGCCGCCGTGGTCGTCGAGGCGTCGGCAGGCACGGGCAAGACGTATCAGCTGGAGCAGCTGACGCTGGGCCTGATCGCCGAGGGGCGCGCCCGCATCGACGAGATCCTGGTGGTGACGTTCACGGAGCGGGCGACCGCCGAGCTGGTGGGCCGCATCCGCGCCACCATCGACCGCGCGCTGGCCAGCCCCCCCGCGGGCGAGCGGCCCGACGAGGCGCAGCGCCGGCGATTGCTGGCCGAGGCCCGGCGAGGTTTCGATCAGGCCACCATCACCACCATTCATGCCTTCTGTCAGGGACTGCTGATCGACGAGCCCCTGGCCACGGGGCGGCTGCTGGGCCAGGCGCAGGTGGACTCGCAGGCGGCGTTCGGCGAGGTGTTCCGCGACGTGCTGCGCCGGTTGCTGTCCACCGATCCGGAGCACCGGCGCTACCTGGACGCCTTTCTCGCCGGCCGGCGCGACGCCTTCGCGCTGGAGGCGTTGCTGTACCGGGCCGCGCTGACCCGGGGCGTCTGGGCCGCCCCGCACGACGAGCTGGCGCTGGCTCGCGCCGTCGCGGACCTGGCGGCGCTGGATCTGGGCGCCTTCGAGCGCCTGTGGTCCGGCATGCTGCCGCACCGCCAGAGCATCGACGCGATGAAGCGACGGCTGCAGGCGCTGGCCCCCGCCTTCGCCCGCGCCAGCCAGGATCGGGACTGGCCCGCGCTGCTGGGCGCCTTCGACGAGGAGGCGGACGAGCGCCTGTGCGGCTACGTCGAGAAGATCGCCGCCGCCCGCGGTCTGGCGCCCATCGTGGCCACCCTGGGGCGAAGCCTGACGGCGCTGCTGGAGGGTCCCACCCTGATCGACGCCACGGTGCAGCGGTTCCTGCCGGCCGTGCGGTCAGCGGTGGAGGCCCACAAGCTAGCCCGCGGGCTGTACGACTTCGACGACATGATCGCCGCCGCGGCCCGGGCGCTGGAGGGGCCGGCGGGGGAGCAGCTGATCGCGAAGCTGCGCCGCCGCTTCCGCTTCGCCCTGATCGACGAGGCGCAGGACACGGACGCCCTGCAGTGGCAGCTGTTCGAGCGCATCTTCCTCGACTCGAACGGGGCCAACCCCTGCGTGCTGATCGGCGATCCCAAGCAAGCCATCTACGGCTTCCGCGGCGCCGACGTGAACACCTACGTGCGCGCCCGCCAGGCCATCCTGGCGCGCGCCGGGGAGACGGCGCTGGTGCCGCTGGCGCAGAACCACCGCTCGGCGCGCGAGGTGCTGGCCGCGGTGAACGCCATCCTGGAACAGAACGTCCTGACCCCGTTCTTCACCAACCCGCGCATCGGCTACGACCGGCCGGTGGAGAGCGCGCGCGGGCCCCAGGGCGACGGGGCCGGCGTGACACTGTTCAAGCTGGAGCTGGACGAGCCTCGGCAGGAGAAGCTGCGCATCGGTCCCATCAAGCAGGCCCTGCGCCGGGCCATCGCCACCGAGATCGATCGCCTGCGTCGGGAGAGGCCCGGCTTCCGCCTGGCCAGCATCTTCGTGCTGACGCGCAGCAACGCCGAGGCGCGCGAGGTCGGCGACGAACTGCGGCTGCACGGCATCGCCCACACGTACTACAAGCAGGAGGGGCTGTGGAAATCGGCCGAGGCCGAGCAGGTGCGGACGCTGCTGCGCTCGATCGACGATCCCCTGGATCGGGTGGCGCGGCTGCAGGCCTGGCTGACGCCCTTCTTCGGCCTGACGCTGGCGGAGCTGGAGCGGGCCGGCGATCCCCCCCACCATCATCCTTTGATGGCGCGGCTGTTCGCCTGGAAGCGGCTGGGCGACGCGCGCGACTATCCGGCGCTGTTCGCCGAGGTGCTGGATGGCAGCGGCGTGACCCGCCGCCTGCGCCTGACCGCCGCCGGTGAGCGGACCCTGACGTTGTACGCCCAGATCTTCGATCAACTGCTGGCCGACACGGCCGGGCGCCGCCTGTCGCTGGGCGAGCTGGCCGCCTCGCTGGGGCGCTACAAGAGCGGCCTGTTCCCCCCCACGCGCGAGGGCGCCACGCGCGACACCGACATCCAGCGCGCGGACGTCGACAGCGACGCCGCGCAGATCGTCACCATGCACAAGGCAAAGGGCCTGGAGGCCGAGCACGTCTTTCTCTATGGCGCGCTGACCAACATGCCGCTGTTCTCGCACGAGGTCCACGCCTTCTATCGCGACGACGAGCGCGTGCTGATGGCTGGCAAGCCGCGCCTCCCCGACACCATCGCGCGCATCAAGCAGAACCGCGATGAGGAGAACCAGCGGCTGCTGTACGTGGCGCTGACGCGGGCCCGCCACCACCTTTACATGCCCTTCTTCCCGGGAACCGAGTCCGACGATCGCGAGGTCTTCGGCTCCGAGGTGGATCACGGCGACTACAAGGTTTTCGACAAGATCACCGGCCCCTACCGGCTGGTGAACGACCGCCTGCGACAGCTGGCTGCCGACCGCGCGCGCTTCGCCGAGCTGTTCGCGGTGCGGCTGGTCCCCTTCCCCGCCCCCGAGCTGACGGTGAACGAAGGCCTGGAGGCGGCGCTGGCGGCGTGGCGGCCTGCGCCGCCGTCGCCGTCGGATCTGCCACAGCCGGGGCCGGACGCCGCGGCGCTGCGAACGACCCGGCGCGGCTTCGTGGTGACCTCGTACTCGCGACTGAAGGACGCCGCGGGCGGGTACCAGCCCCCGGTGCTGGACGAGGATCCGCTGCCGGTGCCGGCCGTCGAGACGGCGCCGCGCGCCCGGGCCGACGACTTGCCGGGCGGCGCCGCCACCGGGCTGTTCTTGCGCGGCGTGCTGGAGAAGGCCCCGCTCGGTCCGCTGCCGCCGCTCGCAGAGTGGGAGCGGCGGCCCGAGGTGCGGGCGTTGCTGGAGGGGGAGTGCCGGCGCTGGGACCGCGATCCGCGGCACGTGCCCGCGGCCGCCCGGGTGGTGCACGCCGCCCTGGGGGCGCCGCTGCTGTTCGGCGACGCGCCCCCGCTGGCCGGCATCGCGGTCGCCGGACGTGTCCGGCGCGAGGTCGACTTCCTGTTCTCGCTGGCCGACGTTTGGCAGGGCGGCCTGCCCGCGCCGGGCCCGCGCCGGCACGAAGATGATGGGCTGGTGCGGGAGCCCGGGTACATCCGCGGCGTGCTGGACGTGCTGTTCGAGCACGAGGGGCGCGCCTACTTCGCCGACTGGAAGAGCGACATGTTGCCGTCCTTCGCGCCCGCCGACCTGCGCGCGCACGTGGAGGCGAACTACGAGCTGCAGATCCAGATCTACACGGTGGCGCTGTTCCGCCTGCTGGGCATCGAGGATGGGCAGGACTGCCAGCGCCGCTTCGGCGGACTGGCGTATGTGTTCCTTCGCGGTCTGGACGTGGAGAGCGACCCCGACCGGCGCCCGGCGACAGACGCCTCGCCGGGGGTGTTGGTCCGGCGTCCCGAGTACGACGAGGTCCGCGCCTGGGAGCGGGCCCTGGTGGCGCGTCCCGCCGCGACGGGGGGCGGGTGGTCATGACCGCCCGGGCGCGTGGACCGGCGACACCGGCCCGACGGGCGGGCGCGCTGCATCCTGGCGGAACGGCGCGCGCGTTGTTCTCGGGGAGCGCCGGTGCGGATGAGGCCGAGACGAGCGACACCTTGCCAGCCGCGGTCTGGGATCGCCTGCGGGCCAGGGACGTCCGCCCCCAGACCCTGCTGGCGGCCTGGGAGGTGAGCCGCTGGCCGGACGCCCCGCTCGCCGAGCGGCGGGCGCTGGCCGCCCTGGTGGTGGCGCTCGGCGAGACCACCGACACGGGCGGCACATACGTCGAACTGGATCGTGAGGCGCTGCCGGCGCGCCTGGCCCGGCTGGGCTTCGAGGCGCCCGAGGTGGACACGACGGCGGCGTTCGCGGCCCGGCTGCGGGCCGGGGACGTCGCGCCCTCGCTGCGCGCGCTGTTCGGGAGCCCCGGTGAGCGCCGTCCCTTCGTGCTGGCGCCCGAGGGCCTTTATCCCCAGGCGCTGTGGACCCTGGAGGCGAACCTGGCGGCGCTGCTGTCGCGGCGCCTGACCGCCGCCGCCGAACCGGTGGCCGCCCTGCCCGGAGCCACGTCCTGGGGCCTCGGTGCGGAGCAGCGCGCGGCCGCCGCCGCGGCAGCGGCGCGGCCGCTGACGCTGATCACGGGCGGCCCCGGCACGGGCAAGACGTGGACCATCGTGGCGTTTCTGCGGGCGCTGTTCGCGGCTGGCGTCGATCACGCGGAGGTGGCGGTGGCGGCCCCCACGGGCCGGGCCGCCCAGCGCATCACCGAGGCCCTGCGGGCCGCCCGTCTCGGCGGTGACGCCGGCGGGCCGAGCGCGTCGACCGTGCATCGCCTGCTGGGTTTGCGACCGGCGCGCCGTCCCACCCTGACCCGCGAAGAGCCGGAATTTCACGCGGGGTGGCGGCTCCCCCAGCGCTTCGTGATCGTCGACGAGGCCTCGATGATCGATCTCTACATGATGACGCAGCTGGCGGCGGCCGTGCGTGACGACGCCCGGCTGATCCTGGTGGGCGACGCCGATCAGCTGCCCTCCGTGCGGCTGGGCGCGGTGTTCCGCGACCTGTGCGCGGCGCTACCAGGACAGACGAAGCGGCTGACCACCAGCTACCGCATGGACCCGGCCGACCGCGCCGGCGCGGCGATCCTGCGGGTCGCCCAGGGGCTGCAGGGCGACAGCGTTCCCGACCTCGCCTCCCGGCGGCGCCTGCAAGAGCTGACCTGGTCGGGCGTCGAGCACCTTCCGCCCGCAGCCCTGCCCGAGCTGCTGGCGCGCTGGAGCGAGGACGTGATCGGGGGACCGGCGTCGGGGGAGGAGCTGGCGTCGCTGGCGTTCGCGGCGAGCGACGACGGACGCTTGCCGCCCGACGCGGCCCTGGGAACGCTGCGCGCCGTGCTGGAACGGCACGCCCGGGCCCGTCTGCTGTGTGTCACCCGCAGCGTGGACGACCAGACCAGCGCGGACGCGTTGAACGCGCTGATGCACGGACACTTCGCGCGCCTGCGCCGGTCGGGCGCCGCCTGGAGCGGGCAGCGCGGCGAGGACGCCGGCGCGCTGATGCCGGGCGAGCCGGTGACGATCCTGCGCAACGACTACCAGCGCAGCCTGTGGAACGGCGATCAGGGGGTGGTGATCGCGCAGGCCGCCGGGGCCGGCGACCCGCTGGGCGTCGCCTTCGCCCGCGGCGACGACGTGGTGGTGCACGGCCTGGGCGAGCTGGCCGACAACATCGGCCTGGGATACGCCTCCACGGTGCACAAGGCCCAGGGATCCGAGTACGACCGGGTGGCGCTGATCCTGCCGGCCGGTGACGGTCCCCTGCTGACCCGTGAGATCCTGTACACGGCGCTCACGCGGGCGCGCCGCGCGGTCGTCATCGTGGGCGACCTGGCCCTCTTCGAGCTCGGCGCCCGCCGCCGGCTGCACCGAGCGTCCGGCCTGGGCCTCAAGCTGGCGGCGGCGCGCAGCGGGCCCTGAGCAGTCCTGGTGAATGGAGGCCAGCGACGCTGGCGACGGACGGACGGCTTCAGGACAGCCGACGCGCCACCACGACCAGGCCGTCCACGGGAACCTTGTTCTCCAGGCGCAAGTGCGCCGACTGCACCGACGACACCGTGAAGCCGGCCTGCTCGAGGGACCGGCGCACGTACGCTTCGTGGTGGCTATATCGCCCGTGGGGGTTCAAGACGTGGCCGATCGGGGTCCCGGGTGGCGCCCGCTCGACGGTGAACGCCAGCACCCCGGCCGGCCGCAGCGCCCGCGCAGCGGCGTGAAAGGCCCCCTGCAGCTCGCCGAAGTAGACGAGCGTGTCGGCCGAGACGACCACGTCGAACGACGCGGGGTGGCCTGTCATGAAGGCCGTCAACTCGGCCGTCTCCAGCGCGTCGTACACGCCGCGCGCCCGTGCCTTGTCCAGCATCTTGGCCGACAGATCGATGCCGACCAGGTGGCGGGCCAGGCCCCGCAGCAGCGGCCCGCACAGCCCCGTGCCCGCGCCGGCGTCCAGCACGTCCAGCGCGCCGGCCCCCGCCCCCACCTCCGCCGTCACCGCCTCCGCCACCAGAGCGGGCGCCCGGTACTTCAGGCGGTCCAGCACGGTGTCGAAGCTGTTCGCGAAGGCGTCGAACGTCTGTTTCACGAAGGCGTCGGACGCGCGCTCGGGCGCCGCCTCCCCCGAGCACGCGGCGATCATGTGCCGCGCGATGGGGCTGTCGGGCTCCATGGCCCGCCACCGTTCGTAGATGGCCCGGCACTCGTCGACACGTCCCACCGCGTAAAGCATGGCCCCCACGCAACGGTACGACTCGCCGTCGTACGGCAGCAGCGTCAGCGCGCGCTGGAAGGCCGTCAGCGCCTCGTCCTCCCGATCGCTGTCGCGCAAGATCGAACCCAGGTTGTGGTGGGCGCCGCCGTGGTTCGGATCGAGCGCCAGCGCCTGCCGGAACGCCTGCTCGGCGCCCAGCAGGTCGCCCTGACGCCGCAACGCCACGCCCAGATTGGCGTGGGCGCCAGGATAGTCGGACCGCGTGACCAGCACCTGCCGATAGGCCGCCACGGCCTCCTCCAGCCGCCCCTCCTGCAGCAGCATGTTGCCCAGGTTGTTGCGCGCGTCCACCAGATCGGGCGCCAGCGCCAGCGCCCGGTTGACCAGCGCCAGCGCCTCGTCCGTGCGCCCGCGCTGGTGGCGGGACACGCCCAGGAAATGCAGGGCGTCGACGTGATCGGGAAAGGCCTCCAGCACCCGGCCGTACAGCTCGTCCGCGGCGTCCAGCATGCCCTGCTTTTGCAACTGCAGGGCCATGTTCATGACGTCGGCCAGGGACAGGGTCCCCGGACCCGAGTCGGCCCCGCTCCCCTGCTCGCCCTCTGCCACGTCCGTCACGGCGGCGGCCTACTCGAACGCGTACTGGAAGTCGCCGTTCGGCGCCGAGACGGCGATGCGGGTGGCGGGCTTGCCTTCCATGGTGCGGGTCAGCAGCTCCTCGCTGATCCGCGGCAACAGCGTGTTGGTCAGGATGGCGTCGATCATGCGGCCCCCGCTCTCCAGCTCGGTGCAGCGGCTGACGATCAGCTTCACCACTGCGTCGTCGAACGAGAACGGGATGCGGTGGTTCTCCGCGATCCGCTTGGTGATGCGGCCCAGCTGCAGGCGCGCGATGTTGCCCACCATGTCGTCGCTCAGCGGGTAGTAGGGGATGGTGACGATGCGCCCCAGCAGCGCCGCCGGGAACGTCTTCAGCAAGGGCTCGCGCAGGGCCTTGGCGATTCCCTCGGCGTCGGGCAGCAGCTCCGGGTCCTTGCACATGTTCATGATCAGCTCGCTGCCCACGTTGGAGGTCAGCAGGATCAGCGTGTTCTTGAAGTCGATCAGCCGCCCCTCGCCATCCTCCATGATCCCCTTGTCGAAGACCTGGAAGAAGATCTCGTGCACGTCCGGGTGCGCCTTCTCCACCTCGTCCAGCAACACCACGCTGTAGGGCTTGCGGCGGACGGCCTCCGTCAGCACGCCGCCCTCGCCGTAGCCGACGTAGCCGGGGGGGGCTCCTTTCAGCGTCGAGACGGTGTGGGCCTCCTGGAACTCGCTCATGTTGATGGTGATCAGGTTCTGCTCGCCGCCGTACAGCGCCTCGGCCAGCGTCAGCGCCGTCTCGGTCTTGCCGACGCCCGACGGCCCCGCCAGCATGAACACGCCGATCGGCTTGTTGGGGTTCTCCAGGCCGGCGCGCGAGGTCTGGATCCGGCGGGTGATCATCTCCAGCGCGTGGTCCTGGCCGATGACCCGCTGGCCCAGCGTCTTCGCCAGCTTCAGCACGGTCTCGATCTCGTTCTTGACCATGCGCCCCACCGGGATGCCGGTCCAGTCCCCGACCACCGCCGCGACCGCCTGTTCGTCGACGGTGGGCAGGATCAGCGGGTTGTGCCCCTGCAGCTTCTCCAGCTCGGCCTGCAGCTTGTTCAGCTCTGTCAGCAGGGCCGGCCGCTCCTCCGCCGTCGCGGGCGCGACGGTGGCGTTGTCCGGGACGGTCGCCCCAGGAGACTTCCTGGCGGCGGCGTCGGTCTTCTTCTCCAGCTTGCTGGACGTGCCCTCGACCGGGTCGCCATGACCCCGCAGCTTCTTGCGGATGGCCAGGATCTGGTCGACCAGGCCCTTCTCCTGGGACCAGCGCGCCTCCAGCTCCGCCAGGCGCTTCTTCTCTGCCTCCAGCTTGGTGGCGGCGTTCGTCTTGCGCTCGACGGTGTCCCATCCCGCTGCCGCCTCGCGATCGATGATGCCCAGCTCGGTGTCCAGCGCCCGGATACGGCTCCGGCTGTCCTCGACCTCGGCCGGGACGGCGTGCTGGCTGATCGCCACGCGCGCGCACGCCGTGTCCAGCAGGCTGACCGACTTGTCGGGCAGCTGCCGCGCCGGGATGTAGCGATGCGAAAGCTTCACGGACGCCTCGAGCGCGGCGTCCAGGATCTGCACGCGGTGGTGGGCCTCCAGCGTGGAGGCCATCCCTCGCATCATCAGCAGGGCCTTCGCCTCGGTCGGCTCGGGCACCTGCACCACCTGGAATCGCCGCGTCAGGGCGGGATCCTTCTCGATGTGCTTCTTGTACTCGGCCCACGTGGTGGCGGCGATGGTGCGCAGCTTGCCGCGCGCCAGCGCCGGCTTCAGCAGGTTCGCCGCGTCCCCCGTCCCGGCCGCTCCACCCGCGCCCACCAGCGTGTGCGCCTCGTCGATGAAAAGAATGATGGGTTTGGGAGACGACTGCACCTCGTCGATCACCTGGCGCAGCCGGTTCTCGAACTCGCCCTTCATGCTGGCGCCCGCCTGCAGCAGGCCCACGTCCAGGGCCCGCAGCGTCACGTCCTTGAGGGGCGGCGGCACGTCGCCCGAGGCGATGCGCAGCGCGAACCCCTCCACCACCGCCGTCTTCCCCACGCCGGCCTCGCCGGTGAGGATGGGGTTGTTCTGGCGCCGTCGCATCAGGATGTCGACGATCTGGCGAATCTCCTCGTCGCGGCCCGAGATGGGATCGATCTCGCCGTTGCGGGCCTTCTCCGTCAGATCGACGGAGAAGCGCTTCAGCCCCTCCTGCTTGCCCATCTCCGCCGGCGGCATGGCGCCGCTCGACTCGCCGGGCGCGCCCGCCGAGGCCGACGCGGACTGCGCGCTCTCGGGCGAGGCGCCCACGATGGAATCGAACCCCTCGACCAAGCGCTCGATCTTGACCTTCTCCCACTCGCGCGACATGGCCGGCAGCGCGTTGCGCAGGCCCGGCGTCTTCAGGATGCCGATGATCAGGTGCCCCGTGCGCACCTGCTTGTCGTTGAACATCAGGCTGCCGTACACCCAGCCCCGCTCGACGGCATCTTCCACGTGCTGGGACAGGTCGGAGATCGAGGTGGCCCCGCGCGGCAGCCGGTCGAGCGCGTCCGTCATGTCCTTGGCCAGCCGGGCCGGTTCAATCTGGAACTCTCTGACGATGCGATGCAGATCCGAGTCGGGGTTCTGCAGGATCTGGTGGAACCAGTGCACCAGTTCGACGTAAGGGTTGCCCCTCAACTTGCAGAAGACGGTCGCGCTCTCGATGGCCTTGTAACCAAGGCTGTTGAGCTTTCCGAACAGTGCCACCCGGCTGATTTCCGACATGTCGTTTCCCCCGTCTCCTGTGAAGTTCCGACCACCCTGGAACAGGTGGGACCGCTATTGCAACAGCACCTCTGGATCCAGAATCAAATCCTCGCGTCGCGAGCGGCCCGGACCGGGCCGGCCCAGCCAGGACGTCCAGCCCAGGTGGGAGCGCCCGAAGCGCCACGGCTCGTCGATACGCTCCGCCAGATGCAGCAGCACGTCCCAGCGCAGCTCGTGGCCGATGTAGTTGCGCACCAGATCGCGCAGGCGCTTCAGGCTGTCGCCGCCGGGCAGCATGGTCTGGAACTGCTTGCTGTCCAGGGGCCCCAGCACCACCCGGAACTTCTGCTGCCGGCTCCAGGCGTGCGCCCCCAGCGTCGACGAGACGCCCAGGATGCCGATGGCGCCCGGCTTGCCCAGCTTCCAGCGGCAATCGATGGGCAGGTCCAGCCAGTCCCCCACGAAGCACTCGATGCGGGCCGGCATCTGGAAGAAGTCGCCGATGATGGCGCCCAGCCCCTCGGCGTTCCGCGTCTGCGCACCGAACCGACCGGCGTAGTACAGCTTCGCGGCGTCAGGGAATTCGTCCTTGTTTCGCAGCGCCGGCAGGGCGATCCCGATCATCGACCCCACGTACGACAGGAAGCGGTCCGTCTCCGGCCGATCGTGGCTGACCGTCGGCTCGGCGGCGGCCCACGCCCGATAGAAGAACATCAACAACCGGTGGTGGAAGACGTCCAGGAAGTGGGTCATCGTCGGATCGCTGGGCGTGCTGCGCAGGCGATCGCGGGCGTACTCGGTCAGGTGCAGCGGCAGGGGACCGTTCGGTCCCAGCAGGCCGAAGAAGTTCTGGGTCAGCCGGGGGGGCGCGCCGGTCTTCGACCCCTGCACGCCGTTCAGGGTGCGAGGGGCGAACGCCAGCGACGGATCCTGGCCCAGGCGGATCGGCTCGTCGAGGGGACGCATGGCGTGGCCGAAGCGCGGCCGGTCAGGGCTGTCGCAGTACAGGTTCTCCAGCCGGCGCATCACCTGGAAGAAGTCGAACCGTTCGGGGGCGCGCGCCAGCAGATCGATCAGCAACTGCATGGCTGCCGCCCGCTCGGGCGCCAGCGGCGCGCCCTGCGCCGTCCGCGCCGGCAATTCCCCGTCGTCGTCCCCTGCGCCGTCGTCGCCGGAGCGCCCCCGGGGATCGCCGGGGAAGGCCGGGGCCCCGTCCGGATCGTCTACAGAGTATGACGAAGTCCGAGTCTCGCTGGCCATCGCATGATCTCGCCGCGCTGCACGGTGCGCAGCACGGTCTCGGTGAAGGAGTTGATCGAGACGTACTTGGTGAAGAATCGTTGCAGCACAGCGCCCAGCAAGAAGGCGCCGCTGCCCTCGAACGCGGTCTCGTCGCAGGTGACCTCGACCTCCAGGCCGCGCCCGAAGGTGGTCGGCCCAGGCACCGGCAACGCCCTGGTGATGCCGGCGCAGGAGGTGGAGCGAATGCCGTCGATCTGCTTGCGGTGCGCGGGGTCAGAGAGATCCGCGTACAGCGACAGCAGCTCGCGCAGGCCGGCCCCCTTCTCCCCGTTCGCGGCGCCGTCGGCCAGCGACAGGTAGTTCAGCGACAGATGGCTGATCAGCCGCCAGGTGGTGTCTCCATGGGCGTGCGAGGCGCGCGGCGGCGTCGGTCCGGCCAGGCAGCGAACCGCCTCGATGGGGGCGCCCGATTCGATGGTGAAGTCGGTGCGCCCCTGCCCCAGCGCCAGATGCAGCGGCAGATCGCGGTTCGTGCACATGGTCTCGAGGGCCAGCTGGCGCAGGTTCGAACGGTAAGGGCCCTCGTTCGGATCCACCAGCGACACGAACACCTCGCTGCCCACGTAGCTGGAGCGGGTCCCGCGCTGCGTCTGCTTCGCCGACAGCACCCGCGGTTGTCGCTGGATGGTGTAGTAGGCCTGGACCTCGTCGATCGCGGTCTGGTTGTTGCGCGCGAAGAAGGGCCGGAAGCGCTGCTCGGCCTCGGCGTTCGAGCCGTACCCCACCACTTCCTTCAGCGAGTAGACCTCGAAGTCCATGGGACGGGTGCGATCCGGCACCACGTGGTACTCGGGCACCGACTCGGTCAGGTGGATGCGATCAGCGCGCCGGGGGAACAGGTTGATGGCCGGCGTGCAGAACAGCGCCAGGTTGCCCGCCCCCACCACGCCGTCGAGGGCCCGGTCGTGCAGATCGGACACGATGATCAGCTCCAGCTCGGAGCCGGTGCAGCGCCGGACGGCGGGCGCCAGTCCGCCCAGCTTGATGGACAGAAAGCGAGCCGGAAACGCGAAGTACTCGTGCAGCAGCCGGTATCCCTGGAACGAACGGGCGCCATAGGGCAGCAGCGCCTCCTCGTCCTCCAGGCCGACGGGCGACACCGCCCCCTCGGTCACCACGTGCTGCCAGGGCGCCGGCCGACCCGGCGGCCGGGCGATCACGGCCACGGTGTGGGCCATCAGCTGCTCGTAGATGCGGGTGGGCTGATCGTCGCTGCCCCGCAGGAACAGCGTCAGCTCGTCGAGCGCCAGCTCCGAGAACTTCAAGCCGGCGGTGGTCTTCAGCTTCAACCGCAGCGAGCCCCGTGGCCGCGCCGGCAGATTCAGCTCGGTCAGGTCACCCACGTAACCGGTGTATTCGGCGTGCTCCAGCTCGACGGGCCACAGGGTCACGTCGTGCGCGGTGCGGTACTCACAGGCCGTCTGATCGCCGCGCCCCAGGACGCTGCGCAGGGCCGTGCCCCGGGGCACCTTGTAACCCGCCGACAGCGAGCCTTCGGAGAGGTTCGGTCGCATCTGCACCACCGCCATGGAGGGCGTGGGCGCCAGATAGTGCGGATAGACAATCTCCAGCAGGTGCTGCGTGAAGCGCGGGAACTCGGCGTCGATCTTCAGGTGGACGCGGGCAGCGAGAAACGCGAAGCCCTCCAGCAACCGCTCGACATACGGGTCGGCGCACTCGAACGTCTCCAGTCCCAGCCGGCCGGCGATCTTGGGGTACTCCTTGGCGAACTCGCCCCCCAGCTCCCGGACATACTGCAGCTCGCGGTTGTAGTACTGCAGCAGGCGCGGATCCATCAGAACCCCTGCCCGCCGGCGTCCACCACGTTGACGGCGCCCGTCTCGAGATCGATGTCGGTGCGGAAGAACAGCCGTAGCGGCAGGGGCTGCGCCCACAGCTCGGCCTCGATGTCGAACGCCATCGCGTTGTGGTTCATCTTGTCGTCGTCCGACACGATGCGCACCCGCACCGAGTTCTTGATCAATCGAGGCTCGAAGTCCCAGATCACCCGGCGCAGGATCTGCTCCAGGGCCGGGATGTTCACGCTGGAGGCCGTCCGGCCCGCCAGATCGGGCATGCCGAAGTTCACCGTCGAGCGCGCCACCTCGGGAAGCTCGTCCAGACTCAACACGGTGGCCAGGTTGGCGGTGTTGAACAGCCACGTCAAATCACGCCGCACGCACTCGCGCAAGCGAGCGGGCGACAGCACGCGCCTATCGCGAGATTCCTGGCGCGCCTCGGGATCGTCGTCGGTCAGCCGATCGAGCAGGGACGGTTGGAGACGTTCCTTCTTGGTGAGCTCCGCCATCGATCACGTCAACGCGCACGTCAGCGCGTCAGTTTCCTTCATCCTCCGCAGCAGCGGGCGGTAACTCCGGCGAGGCGTCCGCGTCCGTCTCGGGGCTGTCGATCCGCACCACGCGCACGTCCATCAGCGCATGGTCCCCCTGGTCGGTCGTCCACAACCGCTGCCCCAGGCCCAGGAAGGTATCGCCGGGACGTTCCTGCCACTCCGTGCTGCGGGCCATCACCAGCCGCGGATCCTTCGCGGCGTGCGATCCAGGGTAGCGCGTGGGAATGAAGGCCACCACATCCCCCCCGTTGGCGAGCGAGAGGCTGGCCGGCATCCAGGCGACGTCGCGCAGATCCTGCGGCTTCTCGACGCGAACCTCCTTCACGCGCGAGAACGGGATCCAGTAGTAGCGGCCGTTGACGATCACCTCCATCAACGGTCCCAGCCGCGAGTCCGCGTCGGCGATCCAGGCGAACGGCTGACCATCGATGGTGCCCGCCATGGCGGGAGCGCTCTCGAACGCCCGCTCCCGCAACGAGCGGGCCTCTTCGTATTTCTCCGTCGCGGTCAGGCGCAGGGCCTCGACCAGCAGGGCCATCCATTCTGCCGGCTTGCCGAACAGCAGGGGCGTGCGGCGGCCGGCGAAGACCTCGGCGCGCAGCACCTCGCAGCGAAGCGCCTCTTGATAGGTCTTCAGCATGGCGACGGTGCTGGCATCCATGTCGGACGCCACCTTCAACTGGGTCAGCGCCCGGTCCCATTCACCGCGCACCACCAGCAACTGAAACAGGAACACGCGCAGGCGGGGGTCGGCCGGACTCTTCCGGACCTGCGCCTGCAGATCGGACAGGGCCTCATCCAGGCGCCCGGCCCGTACGTTTTCTTCAGCGGACGTCATGCGTGGGTGCCCCTGTCGCGCGGCCAGAAGAAAGAAGAGAAAGAATGAAACACAATTTGTGCGGGCCGCGCCCCATCATCGCGCCCATCGACCGACGTCGCTCGCACCCTGGTGGGGCGACGTCGATCGAGTCGAGCCCGATGACGGGGTCTCCGGCGGTCGACTAGACCTTGTCCGAGTTGGTCGGGATGTTCCACGCCGCCGACATCGCCGAGCCAGGGGCGCCGGTCTTGTCCTGCGGGGTGTAGTCGAGGCTGACCTTCGCGAAGTTCAGCGTGATGCTCTCGGTGATCAGGTCGCCGCCGCCCGAGCCGCCCGTGGACACGTTCGACACGATCAGGTCCTGCATCTTGATCTTCAGGTACTCGACCGCCGACTTGCCGCCCGCCTTACGAACGGTCAGCAGCGCCGACTTGAAGTGCGTGCCGTTGCAGCAAGCCTTGATCAGGTTGGTCGTGGTGGTGTCGATGTTCTTCATGAACGACAGGTCCTGCACGTTCACCTTGCCTGCGCCGCCGCCCGTCGAGGAGTGGGTGGTGCCCGACTGGGACATGCCCCAGCTCCACGAAAGAACCTGGATCTCGTTGGGATGCGTCTCGTCGATGCTGTCTCCCTTGAGGTCGTCGATCTTCAAAAACATATCCATCGCCATGGCCGGTCTCCTTTTATCTGCGTTTGAACGTCACCCTGAACAACTTCTCCAACCCGCTCCCGTGTCTATCGTCGTTGTCCGGAATCAGTTGCCTGATTTCCGGTCAGCTCGCCTTTGCAGAGGGCAATTTCGACGTCAGACGCAACGAAACGGTCAAACCTTCCAGCTGATAATGCGGACGGAGGAAGAACTTCGACGTGTAGTAACCGGGGTTTCCCTCCACCTCCTCCACCACCACCTCGGCGTCCGCCAGCGGCTTGCGCGCCTTGTCGTCCTCGCTGGAATGCTTGGGATCGCCGTCGACGTACTGGCGAACCCAGCGCTGCAACCAGTCCTGCATGTCGTCGCGCTCCTTGAACGATCCGATCTTGTCGCGGACGATGCACTTCAAGTAGTGGGCGAACCGGCAGGTCGCGAACAGGTACGGCAGCCGCGCCGCCAGGTTGGCGTTCGCCGTGGCATCCGGATCGTCGTAGACGCCGGGCTTCTGCAGGGACTGCGCGCCGATGAAGGCGGCGAAGTCCGAGTTCTTCTTGTGAATCAACGGCATGAAGCCGTTCTTGGCCAGCTCGGCCTCGCGCCGGTCGCTGATCGCGATCTCGGTCGGGCACTTCATGTCGACGCCCCCGTCATCGGTGGGGAAGGCATGCGTGGGCAAGCCCTCCACCGAGCCGCCGGACTCGATGCCGCGGATGCGCGAGCACCATCCGTACAGCTTGAAGGAGCGGTTGATGTTGACCGCCATGGCGTAGGCGGCGTTGGCCCAGGTGTACTTGGCGGTGTCCGCGCCCGAGGTGTCCTCCTCGAAGTTGAACTCCTCCACGGGGTTGGTCTTGGCACCGTAGGGCGCGCGCGCCAGGAAGCGCGGCATGGTCAGGCCCAGGTAGCGTGAGTCCTCGGACTCGCGCAGCGAGCGCCAGCCGGCGTACTCGGGCGTGGTGAAGATCTTCGTCAGGTCGCGGGGGTTGGACAGCTCGCTCCACGACTCCATCTGGAACAGCGAGGACGCCGTGCCCGAGATGAACGGCGCGTGGATGGCGGCGGAGATCTTCGCCATCTCGCCCAGCGCCTCGACGTCGGGTGCGCTGTGGTCGAAGTAGTAATCGCCCACCAGACAGCCGTACGGCTCGCCACCCAGCTGGCCGAACTCCTCCTCGTACAGCTTCTTGAAGATGGGGCTCTGGTCCCAGGCGGCGCCCTTGAACTTGCGCAGCGTCTTGTGCAGGTCCTTCTTGGAGATGTTCATGACCCGGATCTTCAACATCTCGTCGGTCTCGGTGTTGTTGACCAGGTGGTGCAGCCCGCGCCACGCCGCCTCGAGCTGCTGGTAATCCGGATGGTGCAGGATGACGTTCACCTGCTCGCTCATCTTCCGGTCGATCTCGGCGATCATCGCGTTGATGGACTCGACGACGTCGGAGCCGATGAGGGCCGTCTTCTCCAGCGCGTGCTGGGCCAGCGTCTTCACCGCCAGCTCGACCTCGCCGCGCGCCCGTTCGGTCTGCGGCTTGAATTGCTTCTGCAACAGCGACGCGAAGTCGCCGGCCTCGACGGTTGCGCCCGCCGCTGCCTCTGCCTGCTTCTCTGCTTCTGGGGCCATGACTACTTCTTCTCCCCTTCGGAGCCATCGGCGGGCTTGGGCGCCGCCGCCAGCGTCTTCAGCAAGGTGGGATCCTTCAGCACCTGACCGATCAGCTCTTCGGCCCCGGCCTTGCCGTCCATGTACGTGACCAGGTTGCTCAGCTGCTGCCGGGCCTCCATCAGCTCGCTCAGCGCGCCGACCTTGCGAGCCACGGCGGCCGGGGAGAAGTCGTCCATGCTCTCGAACGTCAGCTCGACGTTCATCTTGCCGTCGCCGGTCAGCGTATTCGGCACCTGGAACGCCGCGCGCGGCTTCATCGCCTTCAGGCGGTCGTCGAAGTTATCGACCGAGATCTCCAGGAACTTGCGATCGGCCACCGCGGGGAGGGGCTCGACCGGATTGCCCGAGAGGTCGGACATCACGCCCATGACGAAGGGGAGCTGGATCTTCTTCTGCGCGCCGTACAACTCGACGTCGTACTCGATCTGGACGCGGGGGGCCCGGTTGCGCGCAATGAATTTTTGGCTGCTGCTGCTCATGTGACCACGTGCCTCCTCAACAAAAAGGACTCGATACCGCTACTTTGGATGTCCCTGAAGCGCCTCGATCTGCGCCATGGCTTCTGGGACCAACTCCCGCACGATATCAATAAAATCCATTGTGACCAGCCTCCGGCAACGACCTAGCAACATCGGGATGGGGCTGGTCGGTTCGTGCTTGGCGTAGTAGGCGGTGATGCCGTCGATGGCTCTCAACACGTCGTCACGCGAAGAAATGCCGCCGCTGAACGGGGCGCCGGCAGGTCTCGGTTGTTCACTCACCGGCTTCCCCCCTTCTGCGGCAGCCTGCATTTCAGCCTCGCCAGCCTCGGTGGCAGCGGCCACCGCCGGCGCGCGCTGGGCCAGCTTGGCCGCCAGGAACGAATGGCCCTTGTTCAGCAGCGCGGCCAGCTTGTTGAAGTTGGGCGTGCGCGAGGTCTCGACGTGCGCGGCGAACCCGGCCTCCAGCCCCGCCAGCATGTCCACGCATTCTTTCAGCGCGGACGTGGTGTCGGCGAGCAGCGCCAGGTCGCAGTTCATCACGATCCCGTCCACGGACGCCGTGGTGGGTGCGGTGCCCGTCCCCTCCCGGGCGTCCTTGTCGGGGGGCGCGTCGCCCGCCGCGATCTCCAGATCCTTGATCGAGAACTTGCCCACCGTGCGCGACGCGATGAGCGGCATCGTGCGCACGGTCGCCAGCGTGCCCCCGTCGCCGATGCTGAGCACGCTGGTGATGCGCACCTGCGGATCGCCGTCGTCGGGATCGAGCGAGGGATAAAGGCCCGGCCAGTACCGCTCGACGAAGCCGCGCAACACGCCCAGGCCCAGCGCGAAGCCGGACCAGCCATCGGTGCGGAGCAGCGCGTTGGTCAGGTGACAGGCCACCCGCAGATCCTTGCTGCGCGTCAGCAGGTCGCTCGCCTTCTTGCGGACCGTCTTCCAGTCCGGCTCCTCGGCCGGGATGATGGTCGAACCGATCTGTTGCTCGGGCTTGACCTGGGTGATGCGATCCAGCTCCAGGTATGCCGGGTCGTACTTGTCGCCGCCCTCCAGATCCACCCCGCAGGGGGCTTCGGGATTCACCGGTGAAAGCAGTGCTTCGAGCTCGGTCGTATTCATGACAGCGCGACGTTACGGCTGGCTATTACCTCGCATTGGCGACCACTTGTCAATTCCAGTTGAGCGAAGTTGTGTAAATAGATCTCCGTCGGACGGAAGCGTCCGCGAATGACCATCGGAAGCGGCCGGTAGCGACCAAAAATGGCGCGCGCGCTCTCTCGCCATGCCCCGCCCGCGGGTGCTCCACCCCGGTCTTTCCATGTCGGGCGGTTTCGTGCCCCCAGGGTGGAATCGGTTATCATCCCCGCCCGTACGCCTGAAACGGGTCCCAGCGGATCCATCGAAGCTCGCGAGCCACGTGATGATCCTCGAGGTCAGAATCAAAGCCCCGCAAGGCGGCGTCAGCCGAACCCTCACGTTCAACAAGTCGCCCATCCGCATCGGGCGCAACCAGCTGAACGACATCTCGCTCGAGGATCCGTTCGTCTCCGAGTGGCACGGCACCATCCGCTTCGACGAGGGGAGCGTCGCCTACTTCGATCTGGGGTCCACGAACGGCACCGAGCTGGACGGCAAACGGCTCGCGAAGAACGTCCCCTGCGAGCTGACGGCGAGCTCGCGCCTGCGCCTGGGGTTGCTGGAGGTGACGATCGTTCCACCGCTCGCCCAGACGCCGCCGCCGGACACGGCCCCGCGGCAGCCGAAGGGCAGCGGCCTGTTCCAGACGCTGGCCTGGGGACAGTCGGCGCCCAGCCTGGCCGCCGTCGAGGCCAAGGCACGCGAGCGTCCCATGAACGTGGGGGGCGGCGGCTTGCCCGGCGAGCGCACCGGGCCGCTGGGCGGTGGAACCGGACCGCTCCCCGCCTCTTCCGACCCGCTCCGCGACACGGCGAACAGGCGGCCCGAGGCGCCGGAGGCCGAGCCTCGCACCGACACGAAGGCGAACCTCCGTGCCATGACGCTGCTGGAGGCGTTCGCCGAGTCGTTCATCGGCCTGCGCAAGGGATACGAGCAGTTTGGACGCGAGGTGGGCGTGCGCACCATCGCCGGCTCGACGCCGCTGCATCGGGCCGCGAACCGCGACGAGTTGCTGCAGTATCTGATGCAACCGGAGCTGAATCCGGGCCTGGTGGCGCGCGACCTGATCGCGATCTTCGCCGACTTCGGCATCCATCACATCGCCATGATGCAAGGGGTGACCGAGGGCGTGCGCGCCGTGCTGGAGACGTTGAGCCCCCAGGCGAACGATCTCGACGCCGCCAGCCGCCTGTTCGCGGGCGCCAAGGCAAAAGGACAATGGAAAGCCTATCTGGAGCGCTTCGAACAGATGATCAGCGACGACAACGCCCTGCACGCCGCGGTGTTCGGCAACGAATTCGCCCGCGCCTACGCCAGCGTCACCGTCGGTGGCGACGGCAAGCCCCCCAAGAAGGACTAGCGGTGAGCTCCCCTGCCTCGAGGCCGCCCCACCGGAGCTCCCGCCAGCGGAGCCGGCCCTGCCTGGGGGCGGCCTGCGCCGCCGCGCTGCTGGGCGTGGCGCTGACGACGGCCTGCTCGCACCCCAAGCCGCCGCCCCCCGCCACGCCGGCGGCCAAGCCGGCGCCGCGGGTCCCTCCCCTGTGCGCGGTCGAGACGTCCGCCGGCTTCGACAAGCCGCCCCGGGAGCGCGTCTATCCCGCCCAGAACTGGTTCGTGCTGATGCTGCACGCCTACCGCTCGGTCGGCGAGATCGCGCGGCCGCTCAACGACTGCAGCGGGCGGCCCGTGAAGCTGGCCGTCGACGGGTGCGGCGGGGACCCGTTGCCCGACCTGGTCCCCACCCAGCTGGGGCCCGACGATCTGGTGGTCTCTCCGCTGGGGGACGATCGCCGGCTGGTCTGGGTGATCACCGAGCACCTGTCCGACGGCCAGGGGCAAGGTCCGGTCGCCATCGCCAGCGTCGAGCCGCACGGGCTGGCGGTCCGGGCGCTGGGGGTGCTGCGCGCCTACCGCGAGCACGTGTCGCTTCGTCTCGAGACGGTGAGCGGCGAGCAGGTGCTGGTGGCCGACGGCGAGCGCTGCGCCTCCCCGAACGCCGCCGAGACCTGCGAACGCGCGGTGCGCGTCGTGCCGCTGGTGGGGCAATGGTTCCTCTCGGCGCCGCTGGTCGACGCGCAGGGCGTGTGTGAGGGCAGCACGCTGTTTCCCGTGCGCACCCGGGGCGAGGCCGGCCGCGCTCACGGCACGACGTTCGAGCTGGAGGCGGCCGTGAACTTCGGACAGGGCGCGATGCAGGTGCGCGAGCAGCTGGCCATCTCCCGGGGCGGGCACGGGCGGTCCGCCAAGGACAAGGACACCGGCGGCGAGGCGTACATCGCGCGAACCCAGCTGGAGCGCACCATCACCGTGAAGAACGGGCGCCTGGTGACCGACGGGCCGTCGTTGCTGGCGCGCTGGCTGAAGCAGCAAGAGCGCGCCGCCAGCGAGTAGCAGCGTCGCAGGCCGGACCCAGGCCCACCGCTTCGGGGACGGGCCGGCCTCAGCGGCGGGTGACGGCGTTGCGGGGCTGCGGCCCGGTCAGCAGGCGGGACAGGTTGCCGGCGCTGGCGCACTTGAACACGAACAGGCCATTGCCGATGCCGATCGTCTCGCCGTCGGACAGGGTGTGCCGATCGTTGATGCGCGTCCCCTCGACGGTGACCGGGCCCTCGCGGGCCAGGATGGTGAACTCGCCCCGCGCCAGCGTGATCTCCGCGTGCTCGGCGGCGACCGCGGGATCGCCCAGGATGCGGATGGCGCACTCGGGCGCCTGGCCGATCAGCGTGGCGCCCTCGCCGCCCACGCGCAGGGTCTCGCCGCGCGGGCCCGGGCCGCCCGTCCGGACCAGCCACCCCACCGCGATGCCACGCGAGCCGCTGCCGCTGCGCAAGGCGTCCTGGATGTCGACGGCGGCGCCGCGGGCCCGCGGCGTGCCCAGGATTCCGTAATCGCGGGCGGCGCCGTTCATGGCGTCGGCCAGCTGCTCGAAGTCCAGCGCCACGAAGGCGGCGCACTCGTCGGCGCCCACCCGGCCGCTGATGCTCTCGGCGGCCTTGGCCGGGGGGACGTTGCCGGCGATGGCGTCGGCCAGCACCTGGGCCAGCAGCTCGCCCAGCGCCGAGTGATCGGCGGACCGCTTGGCGACCAGCTCCGAGATCTCTTGCAGCCGCTGCTTGCCCAGCCGGGTGCGGAAGTACGGGTAACGGGGATCGGTGAAGACCGAAGGGGGCACGTCGATCAGGGCGCGCACCGATTCGGGGTGGTCGCGCATCAGCTCCTCGACGGCCCGCTTCGGCGAGGCGCCTCGCCGGATCAGATCGTGCGCCTCCAGCAGGGCCTCGTCGTCGAACTCCGGCTCTTCCGGGGCCGGCGCCGCCCGGGGGCGGCGCAGCAGCAGGATGACGATCAGGGCCAGGGCCGCCACTCCCGCCAGCACGATCAGGATCCACCAGGGCCGCTCGGCCCCCACGCTGACGGCCCCCATGTCGGCGGTCAGCTGCTGGCCATCCCCGGTGCTCATGCGGATGGTCAGGTGGTGCGCGCCGCCCAGCGTCCGCCAGGTCCAGGGGGGCGTGAAGTGGACGCGCTGCAGGTCCGCCACCGCCTGCCCCAGCGACTCGAGCGCGTTGTCGAGATCCTGCTTCTGGTCGAGCACGCGCAAGAATCCGCCCGCGGACTCCTGCAGATCGCGCAGGTTCGCGGCCGCCTGGCCGGCGTCGGCCTCCGGCTGCCAGCCGACCACCAGCAGGGTGACCCCCGCCTTGCGGATGTCGCGTCCCAGCGCCGCGAAGTCGCCGGGCCCCTCCCCCTTGGGATCGGCGAAGTCGCGACCGTCGGTGACCAGCAGCAGGACTTTCAGGCGCGCGCTGTCCGTGCTCAGCTCCCGTAGATCCAGGCGCACCGCCTCGATCAGGTTGGGCCGGTAGCCTTCCAGGTAAGGAACCTCCTCGGCCAGCCGGCTGACCTCGGAGGCGGTCAGGCGCGCCCTGTCCTGTCGCATGCGCCCGTAGATCGTCGGGTACAGAGTCGTGCGCGGCGGCACCTGACGGAAGAACCCCTGGATGCCGTCCAGCACGCCCGTGGGCACGCCCTGAACCCACAGGTACACCAGCCCCACGGTCAGCGGCGGGTGCCAGGTCTGGCTGGCCTCGGCCGAGATGGTGGCCCAGTCGGACAGCGACTGCGTCACCGGCGCCAGCGCGGCGCGCTGGCCGTCGACGATCATGTCCAGACTCTGCGCCTTCAACGAGCGTCCGCTCTCGCTGATGCCGCCCACGAAGAACGTCAGGTCGCCCGTCTCGGCGTCGGGAAACGGTCGTGTGGAGATCACCGCCGGCCCCGCCTGCGCGCTGCCCGCGGTCATCGTCAGGGCCAGCGCCAGCGCCAGCACCAGGGCCAGCGCGCTCGACCAACCTGCCACCGACGACCGCGGGCGGGTCATTGAGGGCGGGCCGCGACCGGTGGCAGCCACAGGGATTTGAAGAGCAGCTCGGTCGCCCCGACCTTGATGACGTCGCCGTCGCCCAGCCGCACCACCTCGCCCTGACCCAGCTTCTGTGAATTGACGAACGTGCCGTTGGCGGACGGCTGCCTCCCCTCGCGATCGCGGATGGTGAAGGCGTCGTTGCGATTGCCCGTGGCGGGCCGGCCGATCACGGCGTGGGCGCTGGACATGTAGCCGTCGTCGAAGCCGACCACGCGGGCGGCGCCCGTGGGCGCGGCATCGGCGCGCGTCAGCACCACCCGGCCCTGGTCCAGCTCGATCAAGCTCCCCAGCTGGCGCTTGTCGCTGGAGCGAATCACCACCAGCCAGCCCAGCGTCATGCCGCCGCCCGCGTGCGAGGGCAAGGCGACCTGCTCCCGGGCCATGAACATGGTCTTGGGCGCGACCAGGTGCGGCCGGCACTTGCCGCAGGTGGTGCCCCAGCCCGGCAGCATGGGCTCGCCGCAGTTCGGGCAGGGGATCTCGCTCTGGGCCACCTCGGCGCGCGGCGCGGTGGGGCCGCCGGTGCTGGCGCCGGGGGGCCGCGAGCGACCCAGGCGCGCGCTGTCGGCGCTCAGCGGACGCGGCTTGGCGGGCCTGCGCGGCCCGGCCGGGCGCCCGCGGCCCGTGTGCGCGGGGTTGGACGGCTTGCCGCCCCCGAACAGTTCTCTCAGTTTATCGAGCACCTTGCGCGCGCCTCATCTTAATTTCCCCCGTCGGGGGGGTCAAACCTTCGCTCCGCTGGTGGGCGCCGGCTAACATGCGGCCGACCCCATGACCGCGGCACCTCGCCTGCGCGCCCCGCTCGCCGTGAACGCGGCGATCGCGTTCGCGCTGGCGACGGCCTGGCCGGCCCGGGCCCGGGCCGGCGAGCCGAACGCCTCCCCGGGCACGTCGATCATCGTGGCCGGCCAGCCGTTCGACGTGGGCCGGCCGGTCGTGCTGTGGAGCGACCCCCAGGGATTCGACGCGTACCAGACCCGCTGCATCGACCAGAGCGGTGGGTGCTGCAACGGCGAGTCGAAGCGCTTCGGCGTCCGCAAGGACGTGCCGGACCGTTCCCTCGACGAGCTGCAGAAGGTGGTGTCGCAGTTCGTGCTGCACTTCGACGGCTGCGTGAACTCGCGCTCGTGCTTCAAGTCGATGCACAACCGCCCCCGGCCGGGCGGCAGCACCGGTTGCGGGCTGTCGGCGCACTTCATGATCGACGCCGACGGAACGATCTATCAGACGCTCGATCTGGTCGAGCGCGCCTACCACGCCGAGGAGGCGAACTCCACGTCGGTGGGCGTGGAGATCTGCAACCGGGGCCGCGTGGACCGCAGCGAGTGGCCCAAGCTGCCCCCCGACTATCGCACCCGCCCCACCCGTGACGTCGTCGTCAACGGCGAACACCATGAGGCGTACGAGTTCCGTCCCGAGCAGTACGACTCGATCGTGGCGCTGACGCGCACGCTGCTGCGGGTGTTCCCCCGCATCAAGCCGCAGGTGCCCGAGCAGAACGGCCAGGTGATCATGAACACGCTGGAGGACCCGCTGGCGTTCGCGGGCATCCTGGGCCACCTGCACGTCGATCTGCAGAAGCAGAAGTGGGATCCCGGGGCGCTGGACTGGAAGCGGATCCTGCGGGCCCTGAACGGGTTCGAGCTGCCGGTGCAGATCCGGACCTTCACGGAGATCCCGCGCACCCAGGCCGAGCTGCTGTCGGCGCGGCGGGCCGCCTTCTTCAACGCCGAGGAGCGCGCCACCGGCTTCTTTCCGCTGGCGGCGGAGCGCCTGTGGCACTCGGGCGTGCACCTGCGCGGCGCCAGGGGGGCGCCCGTGGTGGCGCCCACGCGCGGCCACATCGTCGCCGCCCGGCGCGCCGAGGGCGATGCGCGGTCGTCGTCGCGCTCGTTCGTGCTGATCCGCCACGATCTGGACGTGGACGGCGAGCCGATCACCTTCTACTCGCTGCTGGCCCACCTGACCCTGCCCCAGGTCGGCTCGCCCGAGGCGAACGCCGTCCCCTGGCTGCAGCAGGTGTCCCACGGCGATCCCAAGCTGCGGGCCCGGCTGGCGGCGGGCGACGTGGTGACGTTGAACGAACGGGTCGAGGCGGGCGATCCGGTGGGCCACGTGGGCACGGTCAGCCGCGGCCCCGAGCAGGGGCCCGAGGTGCACTTCGAGATCTTCACCACCGACCGGCTGGGCGGAGAGTTCGGGCGCGTCTTTCACTACGTGAACGACACCGCGGACGGGGCCATCCTGCGCCAGGCCGACGTGGTGACGGCCACCGACGGGAACGGCGATCAGCAGGTCGAGGCCGGCGAGCTGACCCAGTTCTTCCACGCCGGCAACCTGGATCGGCGGCAGGCCTTGCGCCGCCTGGCCATCCGCCACCGCCACGAGTGGGGGGACCGCGACACGCCGGCCGACTTCGCGGCCCAGCGCGAGCTGGCCAGCCTGGACGAGGGCGAGCGGCGGCGCCTGTACGACCTGGCCATCGCCCCCTACGTCTTCTGGACCGACGACCTGTCGGCGACCACCGGCCTTCCCACCAACCAGACCATCTACTCGTACAACGCCGTGACGTTCCTGCTGGAGCTGGCCGCGCGCGCCGCGAAGATCGAGCTGCCCCGCACCCGCGGGCGTGACATCGGCGAGGCGCGCCTGGAGCCCCGCAAGCTGGCACGCGTGCCGCTGACGGACTGGACCAAACCCAAGGCCTCCCCCGTCGAGCAACCCTTGTTCGGCCCGCCCGTCGGGATGCGCCTGGGCCCGCGGCGGCGCGAGGACATCCCGCTCATCGAGCTCGGTTCGACCGACGAACGATGATGGGCCCGCCGCCGTGCCAGGCGGCCTTCCCCTGAGGTATGACCGTGCGGACGATTTCGCCCACCTGAACGCACATTTGACTCCGGGCTTCCGCAAGGAGAACCTTACAAAAGTGAGTGGCAAAAGTGACCGAGACCTCTGACCCCTTCAGCTCCGAAACGCTTCCCCCCGGGACGACCCTGGGGCGTTACGAGATCCGTCGTCTGATTGGCCGCGGCGGCATGGGCTGCGTGTACGAGGCGGTCCACCGCGATCTGAAGAAGCGCGTCGCCATCAAGACGCTGCTGCCCTCCCTGGCGGCCAGCGACGAGGCGCGCATCCGGTTCTTGCGTGAGGGCGAGGCGGCGTCGCGGATCCGGCACCCCAACGTGGTGGACGTGACCGACGTGGGCGTGGAAGGGCTGACCAGCTTCCTGGTCATGGAGTACCTGGAAGGCGAGGATCTCTCCGCGCTGATCGGCCGCCAGGGCGCGCTGTCGGTGGAGCAGACGGTCGACTTCATGCTGCCGGTGGCGGCGGCCATCGCCACGGCGCACGAGCAGGGGGTCATTCACCGCGATCTCAAGCCGGCGAACATCCTGCTGGCGCGGTCGGCGGTCGGCGGCATCCAGCCCAAGGTGCTGGACTTCGGGATCTCGAAGGTGACGGGGGACCGGGGCACGATGGTGCTGACGGGAACCGGCGCCACGTTCGGGACGACCTTCTACCTTCCGCCGGAGCAGCTGCAGGGGGCCCGGCAGGCCGACGCGAAGAGCGATCAGTACGCGCTGGGCACCATCGTTTACGAGTGCGTGACCGGCCGCCGCGCCTTCGAGCGCGACAATCTGTACGGCGTGCTGAAGGACATCGCCGAGGGCAACTACCCTCCCCCGCTGTCCCGCCGCCCCGATCTGCCGCCGGCCATGGACGCCCTGATCCGCCGCGCCATGAACCTGGAGCCGGCCACGCGGTTCGACTCGGTCAAGCAGATGGGCGCGGCGCTGCTGGAGTTCGCCCGACCCCAGGCCCGCGTCATGTGGTCATCGTTCTTCGGCGGCCCGCACGGCGGCGACAGCGAAGGGCTGGGGGTTCCGCTGGGCAACCCCGGGGGAACGATCCTGCTGTCCGAACCCTCGGCCCAGTCGGTGCGTCGCAAGCTGACGCCGCCGCCGCGCGGGTCGCTGGAGGGTGGTGCGCTCTCCACCATGCGGCACGCCACCGGCGAGTCGGTGAACCCGTTCGCCTCGGTGCCGAACCTGCGCCGGCCCTCGCGGGCGCCCCTGTTCATCGGGCTGGGCATCGTGGCCGTCGCGGGGGGCGCCTACGGGATCATGCGATTCCTGGGCGCCGGCCCGGGCGGCGTCACCACGCCCGACGTCATCGTCGAGCAGCGGCACGTCACGCCTCCCACGCCTGAGCGCCCCACCTTCCGCGTCGAGATCGAGACCGAGCCGCGGGCCGCCACCATCGAGCTGGACGGCCAGCGCGCCGGCACCGGCGCCCTGGACCAGCGGATGCCCAGCGACGGCAGCGAGCATGTGATCGTGGCGCGCGCGCCCGGTTACCGCGACATGACGGTGCGATTCACCGATCGGCCGCCGCCGCACCTGCTGGCGCTGGAGCTGGCCACCGCCAGCAACGGCGCGAACGGCAACGGCGGCCCCGACACGGCGCCGCACGGCGCGGACAGCGGCGAGGCGACACGCGAGCGTCCGCGCGGCAGCGACGAAACCAGGCGCGACAAGTCGAGAGGTGATGCGAAGGCGGAGCAGCGGGTGGCGGGGGGCCGTCACCGTCACGGAAAGGCGCACGCAGCGGCCGACCGTGACGGCGGGGGCAAGAGCAGTGGTGGCGGCGCCGCGCGCGGCGACACGGGGGTGTCGTCGAACGGCGCGCCCATCATCGAGTGAGCGGCGGGAGCGTCGCCCGCGTCGCGAGCGTCAAATGAACAAGGGCGCGCAGCCTCGCTGGACGATCGACGTCGCAGAGCCGCGACGCCCGATCAACGGCCCGGAGCGACGGCGCGCGATCAACGACGCGCAGCCTCGGGGGACGCGCCGTTCACGCTTGCGCTGCTCGTCCTTTTGCTGGCAAGCTCCCCGCGCCAAACATGTGCGCAAACGGCTCGGGATTGACGGCATTGGCAAGGATGGCGGGGTTGGCGACGATGGCGGTCAGCCTGACCGTCGCGGCGTCCGGCTGCTCGCACCCGGCGCCGCCACCGCCGGCGGCGGCGCCAGCCGCAGCGGCCAAGCCCCCGCCTTCGGCGTGCGGCGCGCCGGAGCCGCTGCACGTCACCCTGACCGCTTCGCAGCGCCTGAACCCGGGCGAGAAGGGCGAGGCGCTGGCCACCGTCGTGCGCATCTACCAGCTGAAGGGCGTGGGAAAGATGATGGGCGTGTCGTTCGACGATCTGCTGGATCACGACAAGGACACGCTGGCGGACGACTTCCTGACCATGCAGGAGGTGACCATCAACCCCGGCGACCGGCTGGAGCCACCGATCGTGCGGAACGCCGACGCGCGCTACCTGCTGGCGGTGGCCCTGTTCCGCCAGCCCACGGGCACCACCTGGAAGGTCACCAGGCGCCTGAACTCACCCGATCCCGATTACTGCCACACGCCACCGCCCGCCAAGGGCACCCAAGCAGCAAACGACGGTACGGTGCGGCTGTTCCTCGACGAGAACCGCATCGAGCTCCGCTGACGAGGACGTGATGAAACCGCCACAGAGAGTCGTTTGGTCCGAGGGCATGCTGGTCTCCCCTCAACACATGCAGCAGCAGGACCTGTATCACGAGCGGCTGCTGGACGAGCGCGTCGCCGCCCTGGCGCCCTACCGCTGGGGGGTGGTCTCCGCGGAGGTCGACGCGGGCGCCCTGAGCGCGGACCAGCTGCGCGTCACCCGCTTCGTGGGCGTGCTGCCCGACGGCACCTACGTGGGCATCGAGGCGGGCGATCCCGAGTGCCCGCCGGCCCGCCCCGTGGCCGCGCACTTCCCCCCCACCCAGCCGTCGTGCGACGTCTACCTGGGCCTGCCCAAGGAACGCGAGGGCGTGCCCAGCGTGATGCCGGAACAGGGCGCCGCCACCGGCGGCCAGCGCAACGCCAGCACGGCGGCGGCGCGGGCCCGCTACCGGGCCATCAGCCGCGGCACCGCCGACGTCACCGGGACGTCGGCCGATCTGCAGCTGGCCTTCGCCCACCGCAACACCGTCGTGCTGTTCGGCGACGAGTCGCGCGAGGACTTCGACGCCGTCAAGATCGCCGAGATCGTGCGCGATGGGCGCGGCGCGCTGCTGATCAACGAGACGTACATTCCGCCGACCATGCGCATCGACAGCGCGCCCTTCCTGATGGCGGGCGTGCGCCAGGTGCTGTCGCTGATGATGACGAAGCAGCGCCAGCTGGCCGGCGATCGCCGCATGCGTGACGGCGCCAGCATCGAGTTCAACTCGGGCGACATCACCCGCTTCCTGCAGCTGTCCACCGTGAACGCCGCCATCCCGGTGCTGACCTACGCCACGTCGAACGGCGAGATCACCCCCCACCAGCTGTACCTGCTGCTGGTGCAGGTGGCGGGTCAGCTGGCCACGTTCTCGACGGAGGTCGACCCCTCCAAGCTGCCGCTCTACCAGTACACCGATCTGCGCGCCACGTTCGAGGAGCTGTTCGCGCGCGTGAAGCAGCTGCTGCAGACCACCGTGCGCGAGGCGTACATGACCGTCCCCATGGACATCATCGACGGCGTGCACCTGGGCAAGCTGGACGACGACCGCCTGCTGACGGCGCCCATCTACGTGCTGACGGTGCGGTCCGAGATCCCCGAGGCGCAGCTGGCCCAGCGCCTGCCCGGGCTGTGCAAGATCGCCTCGCGGCAGGAGCTGCCCATGGTGATCCGCTCGGCCTCCACGCCCGGCGTACCCATCCAGGTCACGCACCGTCCGCCCGCCGAGATCCCCGTCAAGGGCGGCATCACCTACTTCATGCTGAACCTGCAGAACGACTACTGGAAGCACATCGTGCAGGACCGGCTGGTGTCGATCTACCTGCCTCCCCCCTTCGACCCCGAGCGGGTGAAGCTGGAGCTGCTGGCCATCCCGCGGGCGAGCTAGGCCATGGACACCGTCAACCAGGCGACGGCCGAGTGCTTCAACGCGCTCACCCAGTTGCGCGAGCTGGAGGCGCCCATCGGCTCGCCGGACATGATCCACAACCGGCTGATCGGGTTCGTGGACGCCATGCGCGAGAAGGCGCGCGACCTGGGCATCTCGCAGCGGGACGCGGACGACATGGCCTACGCCATCGTGGCCCTGTGCGACGAGATCGCCATGGGCAAGCCCGAGCCCATGCGCGGCTACTGGATGTCGCGCCCCCTGCAGCTGCACTTCTTCCAGGAGAACCTGGCGGGCGACGGCTTCTTCAACCGGCTGGAGGAGATCCGGCGCGACACGCGGCGCCTGGACGTGCTGCGCGTCTACTACCAGTGCCTGCTGCTGGGATTCCAGGGCAAGTACGCCATGCGCGGCGGCGAGATCGAGCTGCTGCGCATCGTCGACTCGATCCGGCCCGAGGTGAACCGTCACATCGAGGTCCCCGACAACCTCTCTCCGGCGGGCGAGGCCCCGGACGAGCCGCTGGTCCGCTCCAGTCAGCGCAATCCGTTCCTGTGGATCGCGCTGGGGGTGTTCGCGGTGGCCATCGCCGTATTCATCAGCCTGCGCATCTCGATCGATCATCAGGTCGGACAGCTGCAGGACCGGGTCGAGCAACTCGACAAGTGAGGGGTGAGGTGACGACGTGTTGAAGTACATCTTCGGCGGGATCTTCATCGCCCTCAGCTGGGCGGCGGTCCTGGTGTTCCGCAACGTACTGCCGCTGTGGCCCGCCATCGTGGTGACGGCGGTGATCGTGCTGGGTCTGGCCGCCTACGTCCTGATCAAGATGCTGGCCTCGCAGAAGGCCGCCTCCGCCATCGAGAAGGGGCTGAAGGATGCGGCCGGCGGCGGCGAGGGCATGCGCCCCGACCTGCAGGCCGAGATCGAGGCCATGCAGGCCGAGTTCCAGAAGGCCGTCTCGGCCCTGAAGAGCTCGAAGCTGGGGCGCAGCGGACGGGACGCGCTGGGCCTGTTGCCCTGGTACGTGATGATCGGCCCCTCGGCGTCCGGCAAGACCACGGCCATCCGCAGCTCGGGCCTGAAGCTGCCCTACGGCAAGACGGGCAAGGTGCGCGGCGTGGGCGGCACCCGCAACTGCGACTGGTGGATGACCAACGACGCCATCCTGCTGGACACCGCCGGCCGCTGGAGCACCGAGGAGGACGATCGCGAGGAGTGGCTGGCTTTTCTGGATCTGCTGAAGGCCACCCGCCCCAAGAAGCCCATCAACGGCATCCTGCTGGCCATCCCGGTCCCCGATCTACAGAAGTCCGAGGACGAGATCGCCGAGCTGGCGCGCACCCTGCGCGAGCGCATCGACGAGGTGATCGGTCGCCTGGAGGTGGTCGTCCCCGTCTACGTCATGATCACGAAGTGCGATCTGATCTCCGGGTTCGTCGAGACCTTCGGCGACCTGAAGGATCGCGAGCGGGGCCAGATCTGGGGCTTCACCCTGCCCCTCATCAACGATCACGCCGACCCCATCGAGGTGTTCGCCGAGCACTTCGATCAGGTGACCGACGTGCTGGAGCGCAACGCCGTGGTGCGCATGGGCGAGGAGCGCCGCGTGGAGGCACGCGACGCCATCTACGCCTTCCCGCAGCAGTTCGACACCCTGCGCCAGGGCCTGATCGACCTGGTGGCGAACCTGTTCGAGACCAACCGCTACCAGGACGGGCCCATCATGCGGGGCCTGTACTTCAGCAGCGGCACCCAGGAAGGCCGCCCCGTCGACCGCATCATGGAGAAGATGGCCAGCGCCCTGGGCGTCCGCCCCCGCCTGGCGGTGGCGCCGCCCACCAAGCCGAAGAGCTACTTCGTGCGCGACGTGTTCCAGAAGGTGGTCTTCCCCGATCGCGACGTGGCGGTGCGCAGCGCCGGCGTGCTGAAGCGCGAGCGGGTGGTCCGCTTCGCCATCGCCGGCGGCGCCACCGTGGTGGCGGCGGCCCTGCTGTTCCTGCCCGTGTCGTCGTTTCTGGCGAACAAGCGCTTCATCGGCGAGTGCGAGCTGTTCGTGGATCGGCTGGTGCATGCCCGCGAGGAGCACAGCTCGGGCGGGCCCTTCTCGGCCCGGGTCTTCGAGCAGGCCGAGCCGACGGCGGCCAGGCTGGCCGACGTGGCGGCGAAGGGGCCGGACGTGGCGCTGCAGTTCGCGGCGCTGTACCCCGGGGACCGGCTGATGGTGCCGCTGCACTCGGCGGTGGAGCGGCTGGTGATCCGGCCGCTGCTGGACTTCGACGCCGACCGGCTGATGGCGTTCGGCCGCGGCCAGGGAGACATCGACGCCAACGGCGCCACCGCCGGGCTGGTGCTGCACCTGCTGCTGACGCAGGCCAAGGCGGCAGACGAACCGGCGCCCGAGGCCGACAACTGGCGCGACAAGTGGGTCCCGGTGGCGGTGCAGAAGGCCGGCGATCGCTGGGCCGCCATGGCGGGCGACGCCGCCTCCAGCCACGCCCGCCACACGCTGGAGAGCAGCGTGCAGTTCTATCTGCTGGGCATCGACGCCAGCAGCGAGCTGATCGAACGTAAGGCGAACGTGGTGTCGCGCGTCCGTACGGCGCTGCTGGGGACCAACGAGGGCGATCCGCTGGTCGATCTGATGCGCGATCCGAACATGCCGCGCGACGTGCGGTTGATCGACATCGCCTCGGGTGCCATCACCGTGTTCCAGACCTCCAGCGACAAGAAGAGCCAGCCGTCCGTGCCGGGCGCCTTCACGCCGGCGGGCTGGGACGTGGCCAAGGCCCGCATCGAGCGGCTGGCCGCCGCGCGCGAGCACGACGAGAACTCGTGGGTGCTGGGGGCGTCGCGCAAGGCGAACGGCGTCGACCCGGCGGCCCTGCGGCTCGCCTACTTCCGCCGCTACATCGACGTGTGGAAGACCTTCCTGCTGGGCCTGTCCGTCAAGGAGCCCAACAACATCGACGACGTGCGCCGCCTGCTGAAGGCCTTCATGATGGACAAGCCGCTCGAGTCCATCTGGCGCAACGCCAGCAAGGATCTGATCTTCAAGGACGAGTCGCTGGCCGACGACGCGCTGACCGCCATCAAGGGCGCCGCCGCCAAGAAGATCCCCGCCGCGGCAGCGCAGCGCCTGGCCCACCGCGGCCGTGACGACGACGACAGCGGCCGGGGCAACAAGTGTCCGGAGGATCCCAACAAGCCCGAGGACGTGGGCTGCGAGTTCGAGTCGTTCCTGAACTTCGGGCTGAAGAAGCCCACCGGGCTGGAGGAGTACAACCGCATCCTGGGCGAGCTGTCGGGCGTGGTGGGCGAGCAAGGGGCGCCAGAGCCGAACGCCTTCCGCGCGGCGGTGAAAACCCAACGGGTGCGCCTGTCCGATCTGATCGGCCGCTACAACGACAACGGCTGGGAAGCCGGCCTGCTGGAGAAGCTGCTGATGCCGCCCCTGCGCGGCTCGGAGGTGGCGGTCAGCGGCGCCACCGGCGACTCGGCGAACCGCAAGTGGTGTGACAGCATCGTGGTGGTCTACGACCAGCTGCTGGCCGGCAAGTACCCGTTCACCAGCGCCAAGAACCAGCGCGACGCCCGCGTGACGGACGTGGAGAAGTTCTTCCAGCCCAAGTCGGGCACGCTGTGGCAGTACTACGCGGACACGCTGCAGAACGACTTCGAGCACCCGGCCGGGACCACGGTCTTCCATCCGAAGGACCAGACCAGCGTCACTTACAAGCCCGCCCTGCCCCTGTTCCTGAAGCACGCCCAGGAGCTAACCGACGTCCTCTACGCGAAGGATCCGGGCAAGCTGGGCGTGAACGTCTCCATCCGCCTCAGGTCGTCGGCCCCTTACACGAAGATCGTCTTCGAGATGGGCGGCAAGAAGGTGACCTACTTCAACACCAAGGAGCGCTGGGAGGATCTGACCTGGCCCGGCCGCGGCGCGCTGTTTCACTTCTATCAACGGTCAGGCGAGGGAGACATCGGCTTCCCCGACGGCGAGTGGGCGCTGTTCCGCCTGCTGGAGAGCGGGAAGCTGACCCCCGCCAGCGAGGGCGAAGACTACCTGGCCGGCACCTGGACGCCGCCCATCGCCAGCGACGGCGTCATCCGGGCCGACATCAGGCCGGCTGGGCTGCTGCGCGCCTTCCGGGGCCTGGAGATCCCCCGCAGCATCGTGGCGGGGGCCGGCGGTTGCGGGAAATGACAGCAGCGGGAGGCAAGCGGAATGTTCGGCAGTAGCGGCAACGGGGAGCAGGCAGGCGGGCTGGTTGGCCTGTACGGCAAGGTTCGGGCGCAACCCGACTTCCTGCGGGCCAACGCCGGCGAGTTCTCGCAAGCGGGCCTGGACCAGTGGTTCCAGGAGGCCGTGGAAGGGCTGCGCGGAGAGGGCACGCAGGTGCCGGAGACACCGACCAGCTTCTTGCTTGCCACGGCCAAGTTGCCACTGGCCTTCGTGGGCGGCTTCGCGCCCAGCGCCGATGCCGCCTCCCGCTCCTTCCCCCTGGTGGTGTTCCGCTCCCTGGCGGTGCGCGATCTGGTCGACACGTTCCCCGGCGTCACGTCGGCCTACGCGCCCTTCGTGGGCGACGCCGGCATGCTGGCCTTCATGGGCGGCGAGTTGGCCGGCCCGGATCTGGTGGCGCGCGTGCAGGCGCTGGCCGCGGGACGGGGCGCCGAGGGTCCACGCCCCGAAGCGCCGATGGCGGACGAGCCCGCGCAGGCGCTGCTGGACGCCGTCGGTTCCCCGGCCGGGCTTGGCTACGCGCTGCGCACGTTCACCTCTGCCTGCGATCAGGCGCAGAAGACCGGTCCCGGCGGGCGCAGCGGCGTGGTGGTGACGGTCGATGCGCCCGCCCCCAACGCGGCCGTTCGTGCCTTCTGGCTGGAGATCGCGCGCAGCCGCCTGCGCTGGCGCGACGCCGTCCCGTCGCTGGTCTGGACGGACGGCCCGGCGGGCCGCCTGCTGATCACGCTGGGCTACGCCACGCCTGGCGCGCTGTGCTTGCTGGCCAACCCGGGCCACCGGGCCTCCCGGTTCTGGCCGCTGCGCACCCACGTCTCGACCGCCGTCGACAGCGCCATGAACGCGCTGACCCCCGAACAGCGCCGCCGCGTCGAGAACCCGCGCGCCACCTTGGGCGAGCTGGCGACCGCGTTCTGCTGAGGTTCCGACCGGGTCAGCCGCCCCTCCTGCAAATGTCGTTTCGATCGGTCCGCACGGATCGATCGGCGCCCGCGCTAGCTCCGGGGGACCACTGGCGATGGTATGGTCGCCCTCGTCATGAATCCGTCCCGACTTCGGGCTACCGTCAAAGATCTCGCGACCCGGGCAAAGGCGGTCATGCCGATGCCGGTTCGCCGAGCCATCGGCCGAACCGGCCTTTTCTTCGGCACCGACCTGCATTACCCCAACATGGCGCTCTCCCTCCGGAACATCGGACGCCTCGGGTTTCAGCCTCGTTTCACAGTCGACGTGGGCGCTTACGAGGGCGAGTGGACGACGTTGTGCCGGACCGCCTTCCCCGAGACCGCGATCCTCATGGTCGAGGCGCAGCCCGGCAAGGTGGAACGGCTGCGGTCCATCGCGGCCTCGCTGGGCGGAGACATCGAGCTGGTGTCGGCGCTGCTGGGACCCGAGGACGGTCTGCAGGTCGCCTTCCAGGAGATGGAGACCGGGAGCTCGGTGTTCCCCGAGTCGAGCGAGAAGCCGCGGCAGGCACGCACGATGAATACGAGACGACTGGACAGCGTGCTGCAAGAGCGGGGAGCACCGCCCGTCGATTTCCTGAAGCTGGACGTGCAGGGGTACGAACTGGAGGTCTTGAAGGGAGCGCCCCGAGCGTTGGCACAGGCGGAGGTCGTGCTGATGGAGGTGTCGCTGCTGCCGGTGAACGCCGGCGCGCCTCCGTTCGAGGAGTTCATCGCTTTCATGGACCGGGCTGACTTTCGCGCCTTCGACATGTGCGGCCAGGGGAGACGACGCGACGGCGTGCTCTGGCAGGTCGACTTGATGTTTCTCAGAAAGGGGTCGCGTCTGGCGCCCACGCCGTCGATCGACCACACGAACTGGGGTTCCGAGGCCTTCTATTGAAATGAGTGAGGGCCCGTGCGGCCCGCCCGGGCTCACAGGCCGTAGTCGAGGATCTTCTTGGCGATGGTCGGATACGAGACGCCCAGGATGCGCGCCACCTGCGTGCGATTGCCCCCCGCGAACTCCAGCAGCTTCGCGATGTACGCCCTCTCCAGCTCCGGCAGCGAGGGCGGCGAGCCGCTCGCGCCGCGCTCGATGGAGAAGAACGCGGTGGCCTCGCGAGGCCGGCTCTGCGCGGTCAGCATGATGGCGTCGCTGTCGACCACGTCGCCGGCCGACAGGATCACCGCCCGCTCGACGATGTTGCGCAGCTCGCGCGCGTTCCCGGGATAGTCGTAGCCGCGCAAGATCGCCTCCGCCGCCGGCGTGAAGCGCAGCGCGCCCCGCCCCATGCGCGCCGTCATGATGCCCAGGAAGTGACGCGCCAGCGGCACGACGTCCTCGCGGCGCTCGCGCAACGCGGGCAGGCGCAGGTGGAACACGTCCAGGCGATGGTACAGATCCAGCCGGAACACGCCCCGCTCCACCTCGGCCGCCAGATCTTTGTTGGTGGCCGCGATCAGGCGCACGCTGACGTTCAGATCTCGGGTGCCGCCCAGGCGCCGGAAGGTCGTCTCCTCCAGCACGCGCAGCAGCTTCGCCTGGGTGCCCGGCTGCAGCTCGGCCACCTCGTCCAGGAACAGCGTGCCGCCGTCCGCCTCCTCGAACCGCCCGTGCTTCAGCGTGCGCGCGTCCGTGAAGGCGCCTCGGTCGTGGCCGAACAGCTCGCTCTCCACCAGCCCCTCGGGTACGGAGGCACAGTTGAACGCCACGAACGACTGCTCGCTGCGTCCAGGCGTCTTGCGATGAATCAGCTCGGCGATCAGCTCCTTGCCGGTGCCCGACTCGCCCTGGATCAGCACGGTGGTGTCGCGGGCCTGGGCCACCTTCTCGACCATGTCCAGCACCTGCCGCATCACCGCCGAGTCCCCCGGCACGAACTGCCCCACCGCGGCGGACGCCCGATCGGCGAGCGCCCTGACCTGGGCCCGCAGGCGCGAGGTCTCCAGCGCCTTGTGGACCGTGGCCACCAGCTCGGGCAGTTGCAGCGGCTTGGCCAGGTAGTCGAACGCGCCCGCCTTCAGCGCCGCCACCGCGCTGGCCACGTCGGCGTAGGCGGTGGCCATCACCACCAGCGGCTCGACCCCGCGCTCGCGCCCCTCGCGGGTCATCCGCTCCAGCACCTGCATGCCGTCCATGTCAGGCAGGTTGCGGTCCAGGATCACCAGGTCGGGTGATTCCCGCTGCCAGGCCTCCAGACCGGCGCGCCCGCTGGCCGCCGTCAACACCTGCACGCCCTCCGGCGTCAGCGCTTCCTCGACCACGATGCGGAAGGTCTTCTCGTCGTCCACCACCAGGACGGTCGGCTTCATGAGCGCGCCTCGCGGGGGGCGCGCCGGGGCAGGCGCACCCGGAACAGCGCCCCGCCGGCGCCCGAAGGCGACGCCTCTAATGTTCCTCCGTGCGCCTCGACGTAGCGCAAGGACGTGGGAAGTCCCAGGCCGGTGCCGTTGGGCTTGGTGGTGAAGAACGGCTCGAACAGGTGCTGGCGCGCCTCGGCTGACAGGCCCGGACCGTCGTCCGCCACGTCGATCACGGCCTCCAGCTCGGTGGCCGTCGCCCGCACCCGGACGTTCTTGCCCGCCTCGGCGGCGTTCTTGATCAGATTCACCAGGACGCCTTCCACCTTATGGACGTCGCACTCCAGCGGCAAGTCGGGCGGCGCCTCGACCACCACCTCGGCGCCGCGGTCGCCCAGCACGTCGGCCAGCGTGCCGACGGCCCGCTGGATGATCGGCACCAGGTCGGCGGGGCGTCGATCCAGCCGCGGCGAGCGCGAGAACGACAGCAGGGAGTCGATGACGTCGCGCAGGCGCGCGATCTCGCCCAGCACCTGCGCCTGCAGGCGGGCCACGCGGGCTCGGTTGGCGGGGTCTTGCAGGATCAGCTCGACGGCCATGCCCAGGCCGTTCAAGGCGTTCTTGATCTCGTGGGCGATGGCGGCCGAGGTCTTGCCCATCGCCGCGAAGCGCTCGGCGTCAACCAGGGCCTTCTGCGTCTCGACCAGCTCCTGGGTTCGCTCCTGCACGCGCCGCTCCAGCGAGGCCGCCCCCTCGCGCAGCTCCTGATCGCGCTTCTCGATGGCGGTCTCCATCTTCTCGAAGGCGCCGATCAGCGCCCCCACCTCGGCGGCGCGCGAGGGCTTGGGCAGCGCCACCTGCGGCAGCGGCTCGCCGCGGGCGATGCGCGAGGCGCTGGCGGCCAGCGCCACCAGCGGGCGCGTCAGATAGGTCGACAGGACCACGCCGGCGACGGAGGCCACCACGAAGCCGAACACCAGCACCCCCAGCAGCGCCGCCAGCTGGCGTTGCAGGTTCCCGTTCAGAAGGCGCCAGGGCCAGGCGAACACGATCGAATACCCGCTGCCCGCCTGCACGGGGGCCCAGGCGAACAACGCCTCTTGCCCGCCCACGCGCCCGAACAGCGTCCCCGGCGTCTGGTGACGGGCCTGTTCGATGGCGCGCCCCCAGTCGGTGCCGGCCGCCGCGGCGATGCGCTCGGAGGGATAGACCACCGCGCCCTCCGCGTCGATCAGCACACCATCCGTCCCTGGCGGCAGGTGATCCCGCAGCACCGGTGTGATGATGTTGGCGTCGCCGAGGGCGATGATCCCCACCAGCGCGCCGGCAAAGACGCCCCGGCGCAGGATGGGCTGTATCAGCTTGATGGTGCGGCCCAGGTTGGGCTCGTCGCTGGCGCGCAGCAGGGGGCCCTTGGCGCCGTGCGCGGCCGCGACGAACCAGGGGCGATCGCCGAAGCGTTGCCCCTCGAACTCGGGGATCTCGGGCTCCGCCTCCACGCACTGGCCGTCCGCGGACAGCAACATGACCGCCGTGTTGTAGAGGACCGAGTTCTGGTGCGCGCCCGCCAGCACCTGCGAGGCCGCCTTCAGCGAGCCGCGGGCCGCGCCGATCGGGGGCAGCAAGGCCAGCCGGGCCAGCTCGTCCTCGAGGATCTGCAGATTGTCCCGCAGGGCGAAGGCACGGTTCTCGGCGAACAGCTGGTACTCGGTGGACAGCTCCTGCCGCAGGGTGCGATTGGTCTGGTAGATGGTCGTCGCCCCCGCGACGCCGATCGAGCCGATCAGCAGCGACGACAGCACCAGGGACAGCTCGGTTCGCAGCCTCATCGGATGGTCCGGGTCCCCCTCACCGTATCACGCGGCCGCACGGCGCGAATTGTCAACGGAATTAACCAGCAAAGGGCGAGCTGGAAACACGCCCTTTACATAACCTGACTAGCATGGCTCCCGTGAGCATGAGCCGTTCCGGGGGGACGGCGTCGGCGCCACGCGAAAGGGGGGCGGCTACATGAGCGCGATCGTGTCGGTCTTGAAGCAGATGAAGATGAAGGACCTGGCGGGGCTGAGCGGGCGGGTCATCGGACTGGGGCTGTTCGTGGGGCTGGTCTACACCTACTGCCACGTGCTGGTGGAGAGCTGCTTTCGCGGAATTCGCTGAGCACGCTTAAGATTGGGGGATGCGGCTCCTGGGGCTGGTCCTCGTCCTGGTACTTGCGGCCTGCGCGGCGGATGACGTGGGTCCGGGCGGGCACGCCGTGGGGGCGCGTTGCACGGCCGACAACGACTGCGCGAAGCGCTGCCTGACGGGCGGGCCGTTTCCCGGCGGCTACTGCTCGCAGACCTGCACCACCGCCCAGGACTGTCCTGGCGGCGCGGTCTGTGTCGCGGTGGCCGGTGCGGGCGTGTGCATGGTCGGTTGCCACGTCGCGAATGACTGCAATGGCTTCGGTCCCGGCTACCTCTGCTCGCGCGAGGCCCGGCAAGAGGGGGGCGAAGGCGTGCTGGTCTGCATCGGCGGGTGACCGCGGTGATGCGGATCGTGGCGGCGGTGGCGATGGTCCTGGCCCTGGGCGCGCTCGGGTGCCACAAGCGAGCGCCCGGTGCCTGCCGGGACGACATCGACTGTCCGCCCGGCTTCGACTGCGTGGCGGGCGCCTGCGCGCGTCGCGCGCGGCTGACGTTCGGGGGTGCCGCCGGCGCGGCGGGGCCCGCCCACGAAACCGCCCCGCCGGAAGCGCCGGCCTCCTCCGCGCGCCCTGGAGAGGCGCCCTCCCCCGTGCCGCCGGCCGTCAGGCCGAAGGTCGCGCCGCCCGCCGCACCACCGGTCACGCCTCTGCCTCCTGTCCCGGAACAGCGCCTTCCAGAGTGGAAACAGCGCCTGAAGAACAGCTGATTCGCCGGAGGGGCTCAGTCGGCGGGCATCACGCAGGCGGGCGCGCCGGGACGGGAGGCCAGCAGCCCCTGCAGGGCCGCGGTGGCCCTGGCATCCAGGGCCTCGCCGGTGAACACGACCTGCTGATTGCCGTCGAAGACCATCGTGGCGGGGATGCGGCGCTGGCCGATGGCGTCGGCCAGCGCGAAGTTCTCGTCGGTGAACTGGGGAAACGTCAGGCCCTTCTGCCCCGCGAAGGCGGCGATGGTCTCCGGGGACTCACCGACGGCGACGCCCACCACGGCGCCCCCGCAGGCCGCCGCCGCGCGGGACAGTCGTTGCAAGGCGGGCTGCTCGCGCACGCAGGGCTCGCACCAGGGCGCCCAGAAGCTGACGAGAGTGGGCCGCCGCTCCAGCAGGGCAGAGAGGGGCGCCGCCTCCCCCGACAGGCCGCGCACCGGGACGGCCCGAAAGTCGGCCCCCCCCGCAGCCGAGACCCGCTGGGGCGGCGGCCCGGCCGGACCGGTGCAAGCCGGGCCGGCGAGCGACGCGAGGAGGGCCAGTCCCACCGCGCGGCGCGCGCCAGCCTGCCCCCGTCGCGTGTCTTTCAAAACATCAAACCGAAGCCGCATGTCGCGATGTCCACCGTCAAGTTGTTGGAGCGGAAGTAGCGTTCGTAGCCCAGATCGACGTGCACGTCGCGCACGCGGCCCCCGAGCTCGAAGTCCCACGATATCGCGCCGCCCATCGTCTGGGCCACGAAGCGCGCCAGATCGCTGTCGGCGGTGCGGTACCCGGGCGCCAGCGGCTCGCCGCCCTCCGTGTAAAAGCGCACGGCCGTCTGCCAGTGCACGCGGTACTCCGCCCGCACGTGCAGGCCGCGGAACAGACGCTGCACCAGGTTCGCCTCGAGCGTGTGGGCGTAGGCGCTCCAGTCGTCGAGATAGGCGCGGTAGTACAGCTTGACGGCGCCGTTCCAGGGCAGCCACTCGGCGACCCGCAGCGACAGCGCGTTTCGCAGCCGCTCGCGGGGCAGGCGCTCCTCGCCGCGCGACCCGTCGGACAGCAGCACGCTGGACCAGGTGTTGCCCAGCGTCCCGACCTGCACGGTGCCCCCGTAGGACAGCACGGCGATCGTGTAGGGGGACAGCACCTGCGTCAGCGTGGCGTTCACGTTCGTGGTCGAGCGGTTGACCCGCCCGTTGCGCGTGCCGTCCAGGTTGAAGTGATCGAACCAGTCGACGACCTGATTGACGCTGACCCCCACCACCGTGTTGTCCTCGGCGAAGGCCCGCGTGGCGCCCAGCCCGTAGCTCCACGACTCGAACGGCTCCTCGATGTGAAAGGCGGCCCGGAAAGAAAGCTCGGTGGCGCGGTCCCAGCGGTACGTCGTCAGCGTGTCGAACGAACCGGCGGTGTTGATCCGGGAGGCCGTGGTCACCGCGTCGGGCGGGGCGGTGCCGACGGGCAGGCCGTACACCGAGTGATCCGGGGAGGCGGCGGTGATGACGTCGATAGGGACCCACAGCCGCTCGGTGATGCGCTCGCCCACGTGCGCCACCACCTCGGCCTGGGGTTGCTGGACCGTCTCCCACTCCGAGCCCGGTTGCCCGACCGGGCCCGCCGCCGACTGGTAGCCCACGCCGCGCTGGTCGTACTGCGTGAAGCGAAACCGAACGGAGTCGATCTGGTAAGGCGGCGCCAGCGTCGCCAGCAGCGCCAGCAGCGGTGTCACTGGCATCCACACCCTCCCCCCGCCGGCAGGCCGTCGCCGCCCGCCGCCGCCTCACGCGTCGTGTAGAACTTCTGCCGCTTGTGCGCCTCCAGCCCGTCGTCGTCGAAGCGCATCATGGGATCGGCCAGGTGCTTGCGGCGATTCTGCGGCACCACGACGCATCCGCTGGCCGCCGACAGCGCCGCCAGAATGCCCGCCAGCCGCATCAACGAGACGAGCCGGCGTCGCGTTGCCCCTGGGCGCCCTTCCCGCATCGTCAGCTCAGTCCGCCTGCGGGGCCGGGCCCACCACGAAGCTGTCCACCACGCCCCCCGCCCCTGCGAAGAACGACGCCGTGAACAGGAAGCCGAAGGCCAGCCGCTTGCGGTTGCCGATGGTGGGATCGAAGGGGTCGCGCTGGGACATCGCCACCAGCGTCGCCACCGACGTGGCCACCGAGGCCAGGCCGAAGGCCACCGCCCGCCGCCAGCGCCCGGCCACCGCGTGCGAGACGATGGGCGCGGCGGCGAAGCCAGCCACCATGATCCGGACGGCGTCCCGCTGGCGGGCGCGATCGTCGTCCTGGGCGATCAGGGCCCCCCCGATCAGCAGCGGGACGAACAACGTCAAGGCGCCCGCCATGGGGGCCGCGGCGAAGCGGGCATCGGGCGCGGGATCGCTGGCCGCCGCTTCATCGGCGAACGCCGGCGGCGGCAGCGCCGCCAGCGCCAGCGCGGCTGTCAGACAGCAAACGGCGGCGATGGGTCGAGGGCGCCGCGAGGGGCGCTCCGCCCCGGCGGTCACCAGGCCCGGGCGAGACTGTGCGATCGGGTTACGGCCCACGTGACAGGCGGCCAAGGTATCACGCGTTATCACGCGTCGCGCGCCGCCGATGCGGTCCCGGGCATGGCGTCGACCGCGGCAAGATACGCGGCAAGATACGCGGAACGATAGGCGGCGAATCGCCCCTCGATGATGGCGGCACGGGCGCCCCGGACCAGATCCAGGTAGTGCCGCAGGTTGTGCACCGAGGCCAGCCGGTAGTACAGCAGCTCCTTGGCGCGGAACAGATGCGAGAGGTAGGCCCGGCTGTACGAGGCGCAGCACTCGCAAGGGCACCCCTCATCGACGGGCCGGTCGTCTTCCCGATGACGCGCGTTCGCGATGTTCAACCGGCCCGCCTTCACGAACAGCTGGCCGTTCCGGGCGTTCCGCGTCGGCATCACGCAGTCGAACATGTCGATGCCGGCCGCGATGCCCGCCAGCAGATCGGCCGGCGTGCCCACCCCCATCAGGTAGCGGGGCGAGGCGGCGGGCATCTGGGGCGCCAGCTCGGTGACCAGCGCGTGCATGATGGCCGGGGCCTCCCCCACGCTGAATCCTCCCAGCGCGTAGCCGTCGAACGGCAGGGCCGCGATCTCCGCCAGATGCGCGCGCCGCCGCTGGAGGTCCGTCCCGCCCTGCACGATGCCGAACCGCAGCTGTCCGTCGGCGCGCGGCGCCTCGACACAGCGGCGGGCCCAGCGGCTGGTGCGCTCCATGGCGGCGTCCAGCTCGGCGGGCGGCGCATCGGAGGGGGGACACTCGTCGAACGCCATGGCGATGTCGCTGCCCAGCTTGGCCTGGATCTCCATGGCCCGCTCGGGCGTCAGGCGCTCCAGCGCGCCGTCGATGTGCGACCGGAAGGTGACGCCGTCCTCGTCCACCGAGCGTCGCTCCCGCAGGCTGAACACCTGAAAGCCGCCCGAGTCGGTCAGGATGGCGCGCGGCCAGTTCATGAAACGATGCAGCCCTCCCCGCCGCGCCACGGCGTCGGCGCCCGGACGCAGGGCCAGGTGATACGTGTTGCCGAGGATGATCTCCGCGCCCAGCGCGCTCACGTCGCTGCTGGACAGTGCCTTCACGGTGGCCTGGGTGCCGACCGGCATGAACACCGGCGTCGCCACGGGACCGTGCGCCGTCTGCAGCAGCCCGGCCCGGGCCGCGCCGTCGCTGGCGGTCAAGGTGAAGGTCGGCCGCGTGGTGTCCGCTGTGGCGCTCACGGCGTCCCCCGGATGAACATGGCGTCGCCGTAGCTGTAGAAGCGCAGCCCGGCCCGGATGGCCTCTCCGTACGCCGCCAGCACCCGCTCCCGGCCCGCGAAAGCGGCCACCAGCATCAGCAGCGTCGAGCGCGGCAGGTGGAAGTTCGTGATCAGATCGGTGACGACCTGGAAGACGGCGCCCGGCTCGAGGAACAGGTTGGTACGACCCTCGCCCGCCAGGACGTTGCCTTCGCCGGCACGGGCGGCCGCTTCCAGCGTGCGCACCACCGTCGTGCCCACCGCGACGACGGCCCGGCCGGCCGCGCGAGCGCGCGCGAGCGCCTCGGCCGTCTCCGGGGGCACGCTGTACCACTCGCTGTCCATCACGTGCTTCGAGGTGTCCTCCACGGTGACCGGCCGGAAGGTGCCCGGTCCCACGTGCAAGGTCAACCGTGCCACCTCGTGCCCGGCATCGGTCAGCGCGTGCAACAGGGGTTCGGTGAAGTGCAGCCCGGCGGTGGGGGCGGCCACCGCTCCGGAGCAGCGCGCGTACACGGTCTGATACCGCTCGCGGTCATCGGGGGCCGAGGCTGCAGGCGTCGCGACCGAGGCTTCACTGCCGGCAGCGCCGGCGCCGGTCACCCCCTGCCCGGCCCGCGCCGCCACGATGTAAGGAGGCAGCGGCACCTCGCCGACGCGCTCGATCAGCGCCCCGACCGTCTCTCCGGGGGGCGCGACCAGCCGCGCCCGCACGGCGCCCCGCTCGCCGCGGGCCGTGACCACCGCGGTGAGGCCTGCGGGAAAGAAGAGCTCGACACCGCTCCGCGACCGTCCCAGGCCCCGGGCCAGGGCCTCCCAGTCCTCGGCCTGGGCCGACGCGCCGGGAAGCTTGCCCGTCAGCAGCAGCTCGACCTGGGCTCCCGTGGCCTTCTTCCCCCGCAGCCGTGCCGGAAAGACCCGGGTGTCATTCAGCACCAGCAGTGAGCGGGGCGCGAGAAAGCGGCCAATTTCGCCGAATTTCCCGATGGTTACGGAGTCATCCTTCCAGCGATTCATCACCAGGAGGGCGGACGCGTCGCGCTGCGCCGCGGGGTAGGCCGCGATGCGTTCGGGCGGGAGAAAAAAATCGAAGTCTGATACGTCCATCTGCGTTTATTCGACTACAATGACGGCGGAAGTCCTACATCATGACGATCCTAAAAACACTCTGCAGAACAGAAGCTGAATTCTTCGATCGCTACCTGGGCGATCTAGCGGGCGGCGGGTTGTTCATTCCGACGCGTATGGCGCTCCCCCTCGGGGAGCAGGTGGTTGTTTCCGTCCGTATTGGCCCACGGGCCGATCCGGTTCTCCTTCGTGGCTCCGTGGCCTGGCGCCGGCCAGGCAAGCACAGCACCAAGACCAAGGCCGGTCTCGGCATCGAGTTTCTCGCCTCCGAGAAGCTGGGCCGGGACTACCTGCTGGCGCTGGCCCGCGGTGACGCCACCGTACCGGCGCGCCGTCACCAGCGGCTGCCCATCGACCTGCCGATGCACTGGCACATCCCCGGCTCCGGCGAGGACCGTCCGGGCGTGCTGCGCGACATCGGTCGTGGCGGCGCCTTCGTGAAGACCAACGCGCCCGTCGAGGGCACCGAGGTCGTCCTGAAGGTCACCCCGCCGGGCGCCCAGATCGAGATGCCGGTGTCGGCGCGAATCGCCTGGGTCGCTCCCGGCGACGAGGCCGGGTTCGGCGTCTCCTGGCGGGCGCGCGACGCCGGCGGCACCCGGCGCATCAAGGAGCTGGTCCGTCGCATGGAGCGGCTGGCGGACGAGACCTTCGGCGCGCCCAGCCCCGTCGGAACCTGAAACGGCAGCGCCTCCGGCAACGGAGGGCGTCACAGATACCCCTCCGGCAACGGAGGGCGTCACATCTCGAGGCCAGGGGAGGTTCGGCGTTGCCGGGCCTCCCTTTTCCCGATCCCCGGCCGTGCTGCTGGGGGACCCCCGCCCGCCGGTCCCGCGGGCGTCAATCGACATCGAGCGCGTACAGCGTGCCGCCGTTCGAAAGCACGTACAGGCGCTGGCGCGTGGGATCCAGCGTGGCGCTCGCGCAGATGCCGTCGCCGGGGTTGAACACCTCCAGCAGATCGCCGTCGCGGGCATCCACCACGAACAGCCCTCCCCGGCTGCCCGAGAAGATCAGGTAGTGTCCCATGGACAGGGGGGGCGTCAGGTCCCCCGCCTCCGCCAGCCCCTGCCGCCACAGGATCTGACCGGCCAGCGACACGGCATGCAGGCCCTGGCGGGGCGCCGCGAAGTACAGGCGGCCGTCGACCAGGCTCATCGGGCCGGCGCCCTCGACGGGCAGCCGCCAGCGAATCGCGCCATCCTTGGCGTCCAGCGCGTACACGCCTCCCGAGTAAGACGCGGCGTAAAGGACATCTCCCCCGATGACCGGCGTCGAATCGACGTCGACGAACTGGTCCGAGGCGGCGGCCAGCGACTTCGCCCAGACCACCTCACCCGTGGTCGCCTGCAACGACACCAGATAACCATCGGCGAAGCCGGCGTAGACGCGCCCGCCATCCAGGCGGGGCGCCGAGTAGCCGTGGATGGTGAAGCCGTCCGGTGTCTCGCGCTCGTATTGCCAGCGCCACTTGCCGGTCCCGGCGTCCAGCGCGATGACGCGATCGCTGTCGGTCCCGAAGTAGACCGTGTCGCCGCCCACCTCGGCCGCCCGCTCGATCGACCCCTTGGCCATGTACTTGAACCGGACAGCGCCGTTGCCGGCATCCAGCGCGTAGAACGACCCGTCGTCGGCGCCGACATAGACCTGCCCGCGCTGGCTGTCGAAGCGGGCCTCGCTGTCGATGCCGCCCGACACGCGCGTGGCCCAGTCGAGGTGGCCGTCGGTCAACCGGACGCCCAGCACCGAGCCCTCACGCGAACCGATCACCAGACGCTCGCCCGCCAGCGTCCCGGACGCGCACTCCTCGGGCGCCGGCTGAAACAGCTTCTGGGGATGAATCTCGGTCCGCCAGCGGACGTGCACGATGCCGGCCGGTGCGGTGCGCTCCTTCACAGGCTGGGCCTGGCGCGCCGTCATCGACGCGCAGGACGTCAGGACGGGCCACAGCAGCGCCAGCGCGGCCCAGCGTGGCAGACAGGACGGCAGGCGCCGGGAGGGGATCACTTCGCCTCGAGCACGGCGAGGCGATCGGTGATCTCGTCGTGCAGGAGGGAATCGGGCATCTTGTCCAGGACCTCTTTGTAAAGCTTCACGGCCCCGGCGTGGTCGCCCTTTCGCTCGGTCATGCGCGCCTTCTGATAGATGGCGCGGTCCCGATAGAAGCCCTGGAAGCGCTTCGCGTCCTCGTCCAGCGCCGCGAAGGCCGCCGCGGCCTTCGCGAAGTCCCCCTTGCCCTCGTAGGCGTAGCCCTTGCCCTCGTCAGCCAGGAAACGCAGCCGCGGATCCAGCTTGGCGGCGATGGCAGCGTCGAAGGCGGCGATCGCCTCGTCGTAGCGGCCGGCGTCGATCAGCTGGCCCCCCTTCACCACCAGCGCCTCGTCCTTCAGGTCGCTGCCGCGGAACTTCCCCAGGAAATCATCTTCCTGCTTCAGCACGGCCGCCTGGCGCTCGGCCGCCGTCTTGAAGTGGGGGGCGTCGTCGTCCTTCGGGTCCTTCAGGGGCGAGGGCGTGCCGGTGTCCAGGTCGGCGTTCGCGGTCTTCTCGATGGAGGCGAAGGCCTCCGAGGCGTCGACCTTCTTGTCGTCGTCGATCTTCTGGAAGATGGCGGCGGCGGTGATCACCCCCAGCAACGCCCCCAGCCCGGCGAACAGCGGCTTCTTGCGTGGGCCCAGCACCTCGACCGCGCGGTTCCAGGTCCGCGTCCAGAAATCGACGAAGTGGTCCGGCTGCTTCAGTTCCTTGACGAGCTTCTTCTTGGTGGTGGCCACGACGATCGACGGCAATAGCAGAGGGTCCCCGGCGGGTCAACGAGACGCGGATCTCGCGACCGGGTCGTGGCAACCGGGCGCGTGCGTGGTAATCGAGACGCCCCATGATCCGTCTGGTCGTCAACGCCGAATCGTTCGGAGCGTCCGAGGCGGGCAACCTGCGCACGCTGGACGCTCACGCGCGCGGCATCGTGACCAGCACGTCGTTGCTGGGCAACTGCGCTGATCTGTCCGGCGCCGTCGCGCAGCTGCGCGGCGCACCGGCGCTGGGGGTGGGACTGGCGCTGGCGCTGACCGACGGGCCGTCGTTGCTGGGCACGGCCGCCCCCACCCTGTTGACGCCGGGAGGTACGCTGCGCGATAGCGTCGTCGAGTTCGCCCGCGACTGGTACAAGGGCGCCATCGCCGCCTGGGACGTGGAGCACGAGCTGGCGGCGCAGGTCGCGCGCGCCCGCGACGCGGGCCTGACCCTGGATCATCTGTCGACCGTGGGCCACGTGGGGATGCTGCCCGGCGTGGGCGAGATCGTCGAGAAGCTGGCCCGGCGGTTCGGCATCGCCGGCATCCGCACCACCGTCGAGCCCCCGGGGCTGACCTGGCTGGCCGATCCCCGGCGGGGCGCCAGCACCGCCCTGCTGGCCGGCCTGGCCTGGATGACCCGCCGGCGCATGGGCGCCCTGCGCCACGGCCCCCTCACCTGGGGTTACTCCGAGTCGGGGCGCCTCGATCCCGTGCGCATCCTGGAGATCATCGGTCGGCTGGCGCCCGGCTCGCACGAGCTGCTGGCGCACCCCGCCGGCCCCGGCGGCGCCAGCGAGGTGGAGGCGCTGACGTCGGCGCGCGCCCGCACCGCCATCGAGCGGCGCGGTATCGTGCTGTCCCGATGGAGCGAGCTGTTTTGAGGTTGGCGCTGGCCGCGCTGGTGGTGCTGGGCGCCGCGGGCTGCCACACGGCGGGCGCCCAGGCGGCGGGCGACGGGCCCACGAAGTATCCGCGTCGCGCGGCCGGGTGTGACATCGCCGTCTATCACACCGCGGTTCCTGGCGCCGAGGTCTGGGACGATCTGGGCATCGCCGAGGTCGGCTGCCACGTGTCGCTGCCGATGGGCCAGTGCCTGGCCATGCTGAAGGCCGAGGGCTGCCGCCTGGGCGGCGACATGCTGTACAACGTGCCCCGCTCGCCGCTGCGCCCGTCGGACCAGGTGATGGTGCTGCGCGGGCAGGTGGCGCACACCCGCCCCGGCAAGGCCGCCAAGAAGCAGGACGACGAGGATCTCCCCCCGCCGGCCAGCGCCGCCGAGCAGGCTCAACCGGTGGTGCCGCTGACCGGCATCCCCGCGCCTGCGACCACCGCGCCCACGTTGCCGGACGCGCCCGACCCGACCGATCGCCCGCCCGCCCCTGCCCCCGCTGCCCCATGACGCCCATTCGCTATCTGCTGGCCGTCGACATGGACGGCACCCTGCTGCGCGACGACAAGACGATCGCGGAGGTGGACGCCGCCGCCATCCGCGCCGCCGCCGCGCGCGGCGTCGCGGTGACCATCGCCACCGGCCGGCTCACCACGGGCGCCCTGCCCACGGCGCGGGCGCTGGGGCTCAGCGTGCCGCTCATCTGCGCCGACGGCGGGCTGCTGATCGACTGCGCCACGGGCGCCGCGCTGGAGCGGCGCTCGATCCCGACGGCGCACGCGCGCGCGGCGCTGTCGTTGATGCAAGGCCATGGCCTGGTGCCGTTCGTGTTCCTGGCCGACGCCATTCACTGCGACGGCACCGGCGAGCGCTACCGCGCCGTGGTCGACACCTGGTCACAGCAGATCGTCGTCCACGGCGATCTCGGGGCTGCGGAGGCCTGGCAGGGTCCCGACGGCGTCGCGGTGACGGCCGGGGTGGGGCCGCGCCAGGCGGTCGAGCGCGCCGCGCAAGATCTCCAGCGGGACCACGGCGACGCGCTCGATACCGTTCACTTCGCGATGGGCGGCCTCACCCGCTGGGCGGTGCGCTCGTTGCCGCGCGGCTGCGACAAGGGACAGATGCTGGCGGTCCTGGCCCAGCGGCTGGACGTCCCCCGGGAGCGCGTGGCGGCCGTGGGCGACTGGTTCAACGACCTGGGCATGTTCGCCTACGCCGGACGCTCGTTCGCGATGGGACAGGCCCCGGACGTCGTTCACCAGGCCGCCACCGATCGCATGCGCGCCACCTCGGCCACGGGGGGCGGGATCGCCGAGGCCATCGAGGCGTTGCTGGCCGGCGGGTGACCGCTGGCGGGCCCGTTCGCCGCCGCGCCCGCTAGCTGGCGCGGTCGGGCACGTCGGCCCCCGCGAAGGTCGCCATCTCGTTTTGCAAGGCCACGGCGGCGCGCAGCAGCGGCACGGCCAGCGTGGCCCCGGTGCCCTCTCCCAGCCGCAGGCCCAGATCGACGAGCGGAGGGGGACCGCCCAGCAGCGCCGCCAGGCGCCCCGCTCCCCGCTCGGCCGACAGGTGCGAGAGCAGCAGAAAATCGCGCACGGCGGGGGCCAGGCGCGTGGCCACCAGCGCCGCCGCGCCTGCGATGAACCCGTCGACGATCACGGGCAGCCGGTGGGCCGCCCCCCCGTGCATCAGGCCCGCCAGCGCCGCGATCTCCAGCCCCCCCACCGCCGCCAGCACGGCCAGCGCGTCCTCGCGGTTCGGACGATGCATGTCCAGGGCATCCCGGATCACCTCCGCCTTCCGGCCGAGGCCCGCGTCGTCCACACCGGTGCCCCGCCCCACCACCGCTTCGGGATCGTCTCCGCCGAACGCGCACAGCAGGGCGGCCGCCGCCGTCGTGTTGCCGATGCCCATGTCGCCGCCCACCAGCAGGTCGGCCCCGCGCGCCGCGGCCTCGGCGGCCAGGCGCATCCCCACGGCGTGCGCCGCGCCGGCTTCGGCGTGCGTCATGGCGGGCTCGCGGCGGAAGTTGCGGGTGCCGGCTCTGACCCGCGCCGAGAAGAAGGACGGGCTGGCGGCGGACGGATCACGCCGCTCGACGCTGCTGGGGCCCGCGCTGACCAGCCCCATCGCAGGCCGGTTCACACCCACGTCGACCACGGTCACCGCCAGACCGCACTGGCGGGCCAGCACGTTGACGGCCGCGCCGCCCGCGCGGAAGTTCCGCACCATGGCGGCGGTCACCTCGGCCGGATAGGCGCTCACCCCTTCGGCCGTCACCCCGTGGTCGGCGGCGAAGACGAACAGCTCGCCGCGGCCGGGGTTCGCCACCGGAAATTGGCCGCGCACGCCCGCATACCAGATCGCCAGCTCTTCCAGACGGCCCAGGCTGCCCGGTGGCTTCGTCAGCTGCGCCTGATGGGCGCGGGCGCGCTCCATGGCGTCGTGATCGAGCGCCGGGACCGGTGAAAGAAGAAGCGTCACGGCAGAAGGGGGTGAAGGGGTGCGGCCAAGAAGATTCGAACTTCTGACCCCAGGTTTCGTAGACCTGTGCTCTATCCAGCTGAGCTATGGCCGCGGGAGGGAGACGTGTATGCCGTGCATCCCCACCGCCGTCAAGCCTGGAAGCGATTTTCCATGGTGGCCCGCCAGCGCGGCCCGGGAGCGCGCAGCAGGCGCCTGCTCAGCGCCCGGCCGCGCCCTCGCGGCGGGCGGCCTGCCGCATGATCAATTGATTCCCTGCGCGCGCAGGATGATCTGCTGGATGGCGCAGGTCAGCCCGTCGCTGGATGCCACGGGCACCGAGACATGATCGGTCTGCCCGCGCATCGCCAGCTTGCAGTCCGCGGCGTCGGGCATGCCGTAGGTGATCGTGGTGTTCATGAAGACGACGGGCGAGACGGGCGCGGAGGAGTACTCCTCGATGACGAAGTACGCCAGGTTCTGCGCCTGGTTCATCAGGTCGATGGGATAGCTGACCGACTGTCCGGTCTGCGCGTCGGTCACCGTCTGCGTCCAGACGGTCCCGGCCAGGACCATGTCGATGTCCAGGGCGTCCCCCACCGCGACGGAGATGATCGGCCCCCCCTGACAGCCGGTGTAGCCGGGGTCGCTTCCGTTGGTGTTGACGTACTGACCCGAGATCCACCAGGTGGAGTAGCTGCGCGGCTGCTTCCCGGGCGCGCACGACGGGCCCCAGGTCAGGACCGGCTGCAGCACGCCGTTGTCGATCGGCTGAAAGTTGGCGCCATTCGGCTGCAGGCCCGGCCACAGGAACAGCGTTCCCGAAGCGGGCGGCTGGGGCGGCACCACCATCGTCGTCTGCAACCGGACGATCTGATTCTTCGCGTTCACCGAGAAGAGCACGGTGCCGTAGCCCGTCACGCGGCCGCCGGGCGCCTCGGGCCCCTGCCCGCCGGCCCCGCCCGTGCCGGGCGCACCGCCGCCGCCCGAGCGGCCCCCGCGGCCGCCCGCGCCACCGGTCGCGGCGCGGCCGCCAGCCCCCGCGCTTCCGGCCCGGCCGCCAGCGGGCGGCCCTCCCCCAGGTCCACCGACACCGGACGCGCCGCCCGCCCCGCCAGCTCCGGAGACGCCTCCGGTTCGTTCGTTGCCATGCCCCGCGGCGCCGCCCGTCGCGGCGCCGCCCGTTCCCCCCACCGGTCCGGCGCCCCCGGTCCCGGAGCCGTGCCCCCCCGAGCCAACCGCTCCCCCGCTCGCCGCACTGCTCCCGCCGGTGCTCGTGCTGCCGCCGGTTGCGGTGCTCCCACCCGTGGCGGCGCTGCCGCCGCTTCCGGTGCTACCGCCGCTGCCGCTGTCGTCGCTGCCCTGGCCTCCCGACCCGCAAGCGGTCACCAGCAGCAAGCAGCAGACAGCGGGGGCGAGCGCCGCCCGCGACGAGACAACCGGACGACGACGCTCGAGCGCGGGCATCGTCCGTGCTTGTCCTGCCCCGCCCCGCTTTGTGAAAAAAGGTAGGGGCGCGGGGGCGAAGCGCCGCGCTGGGCCGAAACGGCGCGGGGGGCCACGACGGCCCCCCGCGCTCGGAGGAGAGAGAGGGATTCGAACCCTCGATACAGCTTTTGGGCCGTATAACGGTTTAGCAAACCGCCGCCTTCGGCCTCTCGGCCATCTCTCCAGGTGTTGCCTGCTGTCGCTCTGCTTGCTTCTTTCGCCTACCGGGTCGGCCCTTTCCGTAACACGGCGGGCGCGCGAACGCCAATGGCCTCCCGACGCTGGCGCTATGATAGACACTGCGACGCCGGAGAGGTGGCCGAGCGGTTTAAGGCAGTGGTCTTGAAAACCACCGTGCGAAAGCACCGCGGGTTCGAATCCCGCCCTCTCCTCTACTTCGAAATCATTCAGCTCTTTCCGATTTCTCAACCTCGGAATGCATGCTGAACCTTCGCAACGTGTCCCGAGCGTGTCCGATATCGTCGGGAACAGGCCATTCCCGCCATGTCGAGCAGTACCCGGTCCCGACGCCCAACCCCTTCGCTGCCCTCGCCAGCGTCACGAGCGCGGGCGGCGGGCCCCCGGCTTCGCCGCCGGGAAGATGAGTGCCTCGGATGCGGCCGTGATTGACGAAGCGCGCGCCGGCACCTGGACGGGACCAGCGCCGGCGGCACCGACGGCAGAACCTCGCGCTTCGGGCACGTCCCCGGTGGCGTATTTTCCCGCCGCCAGTTCATCGAAAGAGACGCCCGCGAAATTGGCCAGCGGAAGGCCATCTCAGGGCCGACCACCTCGAGCCCTGAAGCCACGTTCATGATGCCCTTGCCGCGACGCGGCCCTTTGTTCGTCCTCGTTCGCGCTCTCGCAGTCAGCCGATGTGCCGGTGGAGGAAGCCGACGGTACGCTGCCACGCCAGCTCGGCGCTCCTGGGGTCGTACGTGGAAGAGTCGGTCGAGCGCATGAAGCCATGCTTTGCATCGTAGATGTAGACATCCATCTGGCCGCCGCCGGAGCGCACCTTTCCCTGGATCTCTTCCACCGTCCGTGGGTTCGCCCAATCGTCAACCCTGGCGTAGTGCCCACAGATGGCTGTCTTGACGTTGGCGAACTCATCGGATGGAAACCGCGGCAAACCGTAAAACGCCACCGCCGCGTCCAAGGCCGGCACATAGCGTGCGGCCGCGAGCGTGAGGGCTCCGCCCAAGCTGAAGCCGGCCACCGCGACTCTCCCGTTGCCGCGCGCATGCGAGCGGAGGTACGTCACCGCCTCGCCGATGTCTCCCACGGCCTTCTGGAAGTCGAAGGTACCGATTATCCCTGTCATCTCGCGGTCATTCTTGGCGACCTTGCCTCGAAAGAGATCTGGGGCGAGTGCGAGGAAGCCAGCCTGTGCGAAGTGCTCGCAGTGCAGCTTGATCACCTCGTTCAGACCGTACCCCTCGTGGACCACGACGAGCGCGCCCGTCTTGCCCGAGCCGGGCGGCTCGCAGAGCGCTCCCTCGATTTCCTCGCCCGCGTTCGTCGAAAACCTGATCTTCGTCGTCATGTGCCTCGTTCTTCTCCGTGATGGTCAGGTCCGATGCGAAGATGCGCCGGCCCCTGGTACCGTGCAGTGCTTCTCCCTCTGATCACCACGGCACCTGGCCGCGCGCGTCGAAGAAACCGCCGGTCGGGCCGGCGTCATCCAGGAGCGCGAGCTTCACGGACGCGCGGGCTCCCTCCTCGACGGTCTGGGTGCCTCGGCTCCCGTTCAAGTCGGTCGCGGTGTACCCGGGGTCCGCGGCGTTGACCTTGATCCCGGTTCCAGCGAGCTCCTTCGCGTACTGCACGGTCACCACGTTGAGCGCGGCTTTGGACGCGGGGTACGCGATCGCATTGAACCACGCGTACTTCCATTGCGGGTGGCCATGGTTCGAGAGCCCGCCGATCTCGCTGGACACCATGACGATGCGCGCAGCGGGCGACGCGCGACGGAGCAGCGGGAGCATGGCATTGGTCACCGCCACAGCAGCGAAGACGTTGATCTCGAACACGCGGCGCACGTCGTCCAGTCGCGTCTCGTCGCGCGCTCCAACGAGCACGGTCATCCCCTGCTTGCCAAGCTGGCGGGCCGTCTCGAGTCCGATCCCTCTGTTCGCACCCGTGATGAGCGCGGTAGGCGTGCCGTTCATGCCGTACATTTAAGACAGGGCATTCGGCGGGGATTGGGCGTTCTTGGCGCAAGGATTCGGGCGCCGCCGAAGACAAGCACACCCGAGCGCGACGCGTAGCCGCGCGCTATCCTGGAAGAGTGGATCTGTCGGCTGCACAGCGCGGGCGCTACCGGATTGAGTTCTCCCGCCCAGCTTCGCTTCCCGGCGTGACCGTCGGGCAGTTCCGGAGCGACGGGCATCTCTTCAGGTGCGTTACAGACCGCTACGCCACTGCGCTGCACCTCCGCGGCCGGTCCGAGTGGTCGCTTCGAGGCGCGCGCTGGTCGAGCGGTCCGGGAACGATCGACGTGAAGGTCCCGGGAGAGGTTTTTGCCGAGCACGCCCGCCGCGGCCAGCGGCGGTTTCAGGTCGTGCTCTTCGACACGCACACGGTCGATGAGGCACGTGCGACGTTGGATTGTGCCCCGTCCGCACCGGAGGAAAATGCGATCCCTTCGCACGATCCGCGCGTCGCACCGTTGGCGGCGCTGCATCGCTTGCTGCTTCGCAAGGACGCCTCTCCTGCCGAGCTTGAGGGCGCATCCTGCGACGCGCTGCTGTCCCTTTGCGAGTTCACGACTGCGCGTCCAGCCCCCTCGCGTTCGCGTAGCGCGTGGACCACCGCGGTGACACGGGCGCGCGAGCTGCTCGACGCGCACTTCACGGAGACGATTGCACTCAACGAGCTGGCCGCGCACGCGCGACTCGACAAGTTCCGCCTCTGTCGTGCCTTTCGCGATGAGGTGGGGCTGCCGCCGCACGCGTACGTGACCCATCGGCGCATCGGCCTCGCGGGAGTGCTCCTCGGACGGGGCGTTCCGCAGGCGGAGGTCGCGGCACGCGTAGGCCTCTACGACCAGAGCCAGCTCCACCGGCACTTCAAGCGCATCGCCGGCGTCACGCCCGGAGAGTACGTCCGAGCGGCGCGCTGAGCCGAAAACCGCTCCGCGCGCTAACGTCGCACTCCTTCAGCTCCGAAGCGGTGAGCGGAGGACGGCGCGGTTCCCATTCCGGGCCGAGGCGCCGAGAGCAACCGGCCACCGTGCGTCCCGCTGTGTCCCGAATGTGTCCGAGCAGCTCGGCTACCTGGCCACATGGGTGCGTCCAGTCACAGCCGAGACCGTGGAAACACCGCTCGATTCGCTCGATGACGTGCTACGACTCCATCTTGAAAATTACCGTGCGAAAGCACCGCGGGTTCGAATCCCGCCCTCTCCTCGAGACATGACGCGCACGCGCGGGACGATCCTGGCGGCCCTGACCCTGGCGCCGCTGCTCGCGCTGACGCCGGGCCATGCCGCGCCCCCCGTGCTGGCCGAGCGGGGCGCGCCGCAGCTCGGCGACCACCGCCCGGCCCTCGAGGTCGAGACGCCGGCAGGCGACCTGGTGAATGATGCGCGCGTGGCGGGGCGGCCGCTGGTCGTCGACTTCTTCGCCACCTGGTGCGCGCCCTGCCGCAGCGCCCTGGCCGATCTGAACGCTGCGCGCCAGGAGGCGAAGGCGGACGTGCAGTTCGTGCTCATCGATCTGGGCGAGCCCCGCGACGTCGTGCAGAAGTGGGCGGCGGGCGCACCCCTGCCCCCCGGCGCGCTGGTGGCGCTGGATCCCGACGGCGTGGCGGCGCGGCGCTGGGGCGCCAACCGGCTGCCCACCACGTTCCTGATCGACGCCACCGGCGTGGTGCGCCACATCAACCGCGGCTGGGGTTCCGGCTACCGCGAGCGCCTCACCCGCTGGCTGGGCAACATCACCCGTCCCGCGCGCGGGGCGCCCTAGCCTTCAGTGTTCGGTCTTCTCGGGTGCGGCAGGCGGCGCCAGCGGATCGACGCCGGAGCTGGTGTCGGGATTGGTCACCGTGGGGGGCGGGACGGCGCTGGCCACGGGGATGCGATGCTCCTCGCGCCGCTCGCCGGCCGGGGCGCGCCGCTCGACGGGCACGCGCCAGTCGACGGGCTCGGACGGCTGCTTCAGGAACTCGTCCGGATTGGGCAGGCGCAGGGCGATGCGCAGCACCTCGTCCATGTGCTCGACGGAGCAGATGCGGATGGCCTTCAACACCTTCTTGGGCAGGTCCCGCAGGTCCTTGGCGTTCTCTCGCGGCATGATGACCGTGGTGATGCCCGCGCGGTGGGCGGCCAGGATCTTCTCCTTCAGGCCGCCGATGGGCAGCACCCGGCCCCGCAGGGTGATCTCGCCCGTCATGGCGACGTCGCGCCGCACCGGCACGCGCAGCAGCGCCGAGACGAGGCCGGTGCACATGGTGATGCCCGCCGACGGGCCATCCTTGGGGATGGCGCCCTCGGGCAGGTGCACGTGGATGTCGGCCCGCGAGTAGAAGTCGCGATCCAGCCCCAGCGACGGCGCCCGCGAGCGCACGTAGCTGATGGCCGCCTGCGCCGACTCCTGCATGACGTCGCCCAGCTTGCCCGTCAGCACCATCTTGCCCTTGCCGGCCACGATCGAGACCTCGGTCTGCAGGATGTCGCCGCCGTACATCGTGACGGCCAGGCCGTTCACTAGGCCGATCTCGTCCTCGCCCCCCTGCTTGCCGTGGCGGAAGCGATGCGGGCCCAGATAGCGGGGCAGCCGCTTGGGCGTCACCTTCCACAGGGTCTGGCGAGACAGCGAGTCCTGCGTCCGCTGCACCACCACCTCGCGGGCGATCTTGCGGCAGATGGTGGCGAGCTCCCGCTCCAGGTTCCGCACGCCGGCTTCCTTCGTGTACGAGTGGATCACCTCGCGCAGCGTGTCTTCGCCCACGTCCAGGGTCACCGTCTCGATGCCGTGATCGCGGATCTGCTTCGGGATCAGGTAGCGCTGGGCGATGGAGATCTTCTCGAACTCCGTGTAGCCGGGCAGCTGGATGATCTCCATGCGGTCCTGCAGCGGCAGCGGGATGCCGGACATGGTGTTCGCCGTGCAGACGAACATCACGTCCGACAGGTCGTAGTCCATGTCCAGGTAGTGATCGTTGAAGGTGGCGTTCTGCTCGGGATCCAGCACCTCCAGCAGCGCCGCCGAGGGATCGCCGCGGAAGTCCGTCGACATCTTGTCGACCTCGTCCAGCAGGAACACCGGGTTCTGCGTGCCGGCCTTCTTCAGCGACTGGATGATCTTGCCAGGCAGCGCGCCGATGTATGTGCGACGGTGGCCGCGGATCTCGGCCTCGTCCCGCACGCCGCCCAGCGAGAGGCGGACGAAGTTGCGCCCGGTGGCCTTGGCGATCGACCGCGCCAGCGACGTCTTTCCCACGCCGGGCGGCCCCACCAGGCACAAGATGGGGCCTTTCAACTTCTTCACCAGCGCCTGCACGGCCAGGTACTCGAGGATGCGCTCCTTCACCTTCCGCAGCCCGTAATGGTCCTCGTCCAGGATTCGCTCGGCGTCGACGACGTCCAGCTTGTCCTGCGTCTTCTCGCCCCAGGGCAGGCCCAGCACCCAGTCCACGTAATTGCGGACCACGGCCGCCTCGGCGGACATGGGCGCCATCATCTTCAGCTTCTTCAGCTCCTTGCGGACCTTGCTCTGCGCCTCCTTGGACAGGTTCTTCTGCTTGGCGCGCTCCTCCAGCTCGCCCATCTCGTTCTTGAACTCGTCGCGATCGCCCAGCTCCTTCTGGATCGCGTGCATCTGCTCGTTCAGGTAGTACTCCTTCTGCGTCTTCTCCATCTGCTTCTTGACGCGGGTGCGGATCTTCCGCTCCACCTGAAGGATCTCGATCTCGGCCTTCATCAGCTCGTACAGCCGCGACAGCCGCTCCGACGGCCGGTCCATCTCCAGGATGGCCTGCTTGTCGCCCAGCTTCAGCTGCAGCTGGCCCACGATGGTGTCGGCCAGCTGTCCGGGATCCTCCACGGTCTGCACCGAGATCAGGATCTCGGGGGCGATGCGCTTGTTCAGCTTCACGTAGCTGTCGAAGGTGGCGTGGACCTCGCGCACCAGCGCCTCCACCTCCACCGAGCGCTCCTCGGTGTCGGCCCGTTCGCTGATCTCGACGACGAAGAACTCCTCGCTCTGGACGAAGCGCTCGATGGCGGCGCGCCGCTTCCCCTCGACCAGCACCTTCACGGTGCCGTCGGGCAGGCGCAGCATCTGGATGATGGTCGCGATGGTGCCGACCGTGAAGATGTCCTCGGGCACCGGCTCGTTGGTCTTGGCCTTGCGCTGCGCGCTCAGCAGCACCTCGCGGTGCGGGTCCTGGCTCATCGCCTGTTCCAGCGCGCTGATGGACCGTTCGCGGCCCACGAACAGCGGCACCACCATGTGCGGGAACACCACGATGTCCCGCAGGGGCAGGAGGGGAACGGTGCGAGCACCACCACCAGAACCGGAGCGACCGTCAGACATGCCAAAGATCGTAGCAACGCCCACGGTTCGGAGCCAAAAATCGGCTGCCGGACGGTTCGGGCCGGCGCCGGCACGGCCCCTGGCCCGGCCCCTTGGCCCCCTGCCCCGCCGACTCTATGATGCGCGCCGGTCAGTCACCGTGAGCTCTCCTTCGAACATCGGGTCCCTCATGCGCGCGGCGCTCCTCGGGGCCGCGCTGGTCGCTTCGCCACCGGCTGCCCGGGCGGCGCCCCTCCAGAACGGGCTGTCCACCGAGCGTGAGACGACCGGGAGGGCGCTGGATCCCTCGAAGGCGATGATGTGGAAGTACGTGGCGGCGTGCGCGCTGCGCCCCGACCAGTCGCTCTCGAATCCCAAGGATCCCCTCGACGGCCCTTTCCCTGGGCGCCTGGGCCTGGCGCCCGAGTGGCTGGAGAGCACCTGCGACGAGGCCTGCCGGCAAAAGGTGTCGGCCTGCCTGCTGGCGCTGACCAACCGCACCGGCAAGCACGTCCAGGTCAGCCTGCTCAGCGCCTCGCCGCGCATGAGCGCCGGCTTGCGCCCCGGGGCCACCGATGGCGCCTTCCCGTTCCAGGAGGGGGCGTTCTTCGGTGACGTGTTCCGCGGGCAGGGCTACGTCTGCCACGGCCGCGACGAGCGCAAGGGCCCCCAGGTGAAGCGGTTCTGCGCCGCCGAACCCGCCAGCTGCAACGGCCTGTTCACCTTCAACGACGTGGGCGCCTGCAAGGACGCCTGCACGCTGACCTGCAGCCGCCTGCCCGACGGCAGCGAGCGCTGTCCGGCGGCGCAGTGCCGTTCGCCCGATGGGAAGACCTGGGACTATCCGCTGACGCCCTATCTGCGCAACGTGCTGGAGGCCGGGAACGCGGACCAGTTGACCGGCGGCACGTCAGACGACCAGCAGGCCCTGGTGCTGTCGGGTCCCGCCACCGCCCTGTATCAGAACGTCGACTTCGGGCTGGCCGCCTCCCCCCACCACACGCTGATCGTCACGGGCACCACCAAGGCCCCGCTGGCCATCGAGGTCACCGCCGACGGCAAGCGGCTGGGCACCGGCACGCTGCAGCCCCGGAAGATCCACACCACGCCCGGGGCGACGTCCGTGGCCCGGGTGACCCTCGCCACCGCGGGGCTCGCCGGGCCACAGCCGCTCGAGCTGCACCTGAAGGCGACCGCTCCGGCCGCCCTGACCACCATCGAGCTCCGCTGAGGCGTCGCCGGTCAGCCCGGCAGGCGTTCAAAAAGCGGTTTCGCCGGGGCCCGGGTCAGGCCGGCCCTGGAGATCCGCGGCGCGGCGCTGGTCGGAGCGGACGGCGTCGTGGTCGGAGACCACCTCGACGTCCACGGAGTCGTCGTCGTTCGCGGACGCCGGCTCGGTGCCGGGGATCTGCACCGTGATGGGCTGGTAGCTGTCGCGCAGATCGGCGTGCTCGTCCATGTACTCGCCCACCGTGTAGGTGGACAGCGCGAGGAGCGACAGATTCCCGAAGCTGAGGGCGACTGTCCAGTAGACCATCGAGCCGATCATCAGGACCGGAATCCACAAGATCCATTTGCGCATGGTGTCTGTCCTCCTCAGACGCCGGCGAAGCGGCGCCGTCCAGCTCAAGATCTCTCGCCCCCTGCCGCCACGGCCGTCCCCTTCTGATACATCAAGATGGGCTGGGCGCCGTTCTGGATGGTCTCCTCGTTGATGACCACCTCGCGGATGGCGCTGCCGGCCGAAGGCACCTCGAACATGATGTCCATCATCGCCTGCTCGAGGATGGCGCGCAGGCCGCGCGCCCCGGACTTGTGCTTGGTCGCCTCGCCGGCGATGGCCGACATGGCGCCCTTGGTGAAGCGCAGCTTGACGCCGTCCATGTCGAACAGCTTCTGATACTGCTTGATCAGCGCGTTCTTGGGCTTGGTCAGGATGTCGATCAGCGCCGGCTCGTCCAGCTCGTGTAGCGGCGCGATGACAGGCAAGCGGCCCACGAACTCGGGGATCATGCCGTACTTCAGCAGGTCCTCCGGCTGCACCTCGCGCAGCAGGTCCCACACCCGCCGCTCCTTCTTCGAGGTGATCTTGGCGCCGAAGCCGATCTGCTTCTGCCCCACGCGCTGCTCGATGATCTCCTCCAGCCCCACGAAGGCACCACCACAGATGAACAGGATGTTCGTGGTGTCGACCTGCAAGAACTCTTGCTGGGGGTGCTTCCGCCCGCCCTTCGGGGGGACGTTGCAGACGGTCCCCTCCAGGATCTTCAGCAGCGCCTGCTGGACCCCCTCGCCCGAGACGTCGCGCGTGATCGAGGGGTTCTCCCCCTTGCGCGCGATCTTGTCGATCTCGTCGATGTAGACGATCCCGCGCTGCGCCTTCTCGATGTCGTGGTCGGCGTTCTGCAGCAGGTTGACGATGATGTTCTCGACGTCCTCGCCCACGTACCCCGCCTCGGTCAGGTTGGTGGCGTCCGCGATGGCGAAGGGGACGTTCAGGATCTTGGCCAGCGTCTGCGCCAGCAACGTCTTGCCGCAGCCGGTGGGGCCCAGCAGCAGGATGTTCGACTTGCCCAGCTCGACATCCTCGCCGCCCACCTTGGCGTCGATGCGCTTGTAGTGGTTGTGGATGGCGACGGCCAGGATCTTCTTGGCCCGATCCTGCCCGATCACGTAGTCGTCCAGGACGTTCTTGATGTCGGCGGGCTTGGGGACCGGCGCCAGGCCGAAGTTCTCGGCCTCTTTCTCGATCTCCTCCGCGATGATGTCGTTGCAGAGGCCGATGCACTCGTCGCAGATGTAGACCGTGGGGCCGGCGATCAGCTTCTTGACCTCGCGCTGACTCTTCCCGCAGAAGGAGCACGAGAGATTGCCGTGATCATCACGCTTCCGGTCGCTTGCCACGTCAAAACTGTAACATGCGGGTCCGGACGCGGCACGGAGAGAAAAAGCGGTCGGTCCCGCCCCTCAAGCCGCGCCCGCCGGGGACGGCCCCTGAAGAGGTCGCTACTTGTTCGAGGGCGGAGAGATCGGCTTCTGCACGAGCACCTCGTCGATCAGGCCGTACTCCTTGGCCTCGATCGCGCTCATGAAGTAGTCCCGCTCGGTGTCCTGCTTGATGCGCTCCATCGGCTGACCGGTGTGCTTCACCAGCAGCTCGTTCAGCTTGTCGCGCGTGCGCAGGATCTCCTTGGCGTGGATGTCGATGTCCGTGGCCTGCCCCTGGAAGCCGCCCAGCGGCTGATGGATCAGGATGCGGGCGTGCGGCAGCGAGAAGCGCTTGCCCTTCGCGCCGGCGGCCAGCAGGAACGCGCCCATCGACGCCGCCTGGCCCATGCAGTAGGTGGCCACGCTGGGCCGCACGTATTGCATGGTGTCGTAGATGGCCATGCCCGCCGTCACCAACCCGCCCGGCGAGTTGATGTACAGCATGATGTCGCGGTCCGGGTCCTCGCTCTCCAGGAACAGCAGCTGCGCGATGATGATGTTCGCCACCTGATCATCGACCGCCGTGCCCAGGAAGATGATCCGGTCCTTCAGCAAGCGGGAGAAGATGTCCCAGCCGCGCTCGCCGCGGTGGGTCTGCTCGATGACGGTGGGAATGATGAAGTTGTGCGGCGGCATCGAAAGCCCGCTGGCGTCGAGCGAGGAAGAGCTGCGGCGATCGGTCATCATTCCCTCTTTTGCTGTTATCGCTTCTTGTTGGCTTCGGCGGCGGCTTCGGCCGGGGTGAGGATCAGACGGTCTGGATCCTCCTCGGTGATCTTAGCCTGCGAGATCAGCATATCAAGCGTCTTCTGTTCCAGCAGCTGCTGGCGCAAACCCGTCAGCTGTCCTTCGCGCTCGAGATCCGCGCGCAGCTTCTTCGCGTTTTCCTGCCGCGCGGCCGCCAGCTCGCCGATGCGCTTCTGCAGGTCGGCGTCGCTCACCGTGATGCCCTCGCGCTCGGCGATCGCGCCCAGCAAGATGGTGCCGCGCGCCTCGGTCTCGGCCTCGCCGCGAAACTCCTGCTTCATCTTCTCGACGTCGATGGCGCCCGCTTCCATTCCGGCCTTCACGTCGATGCCGGCCATCATCAGCTGCTGCAGGGCGCGGTTCACGATCGAGCTCGCGTAGCGGTCGATCAACGCCGGCCCCACCGGGAACTGATTGCGCGCCACCAGCTTTTTCACCAGCTGGGAGCGCAGCTCGCTGTCGATGCGCTTGCCGTCCGACTCCCGCAGCCGCTCACGGATCTTGTCCTTCAGCCCCTCCAGCGTCTCGGCCTCGCCGGTGTCCTTCGCGAACTCGTCGTCCAGCGCCCGCTGCTTCTTCTCGCGCGCGTCCTTCACGGTCACGCGCAGGTTCACGCTCTGACCGGCCAGCTCCTTCTGCGGCAGGTCCTCCGCCAGCGTGTACTTGATCTCCAGATCGGTGGCGTTCAGCGGCACGCCGTGCAGCCGCTCGGCCAGGCCCGGCAGCGGGCCGCCCGTCTTGTCTTCCAGATCGATGCCGACGCTGTTGCGCTTGATCTTGTTGTCACCCACCCGGCCGTGGACCTCGACCATCAGCAGGTCGGTCGGCTGCGCCTCGGTACGCCCCTCGATCGGCTTGTACTCGGTCAGGCGCTTGCGGTAGCCCTCGATGGCCGACGTCACCTGCTCCTCGTCCAGCTTGACCGGTCGCCGCTTCAGCTCGATGCCCGAGTAGTCCTTGGGCTCGACCTGGGACTTGACCTCGACCTTCGCCCTGAACTTGAAGGGCTCGCCCGACTTGATCTCGATCTTGTCCACCTCGAGCGGGGCCACGGGCTGGATCTGCTTCTCCTCGATGGCCTGCCCGATGGTCGCCTCGACCAGCTCCTGCGCCACGTCGTGCTCGACCTTGTGGCGGTACAGCTGCTCGACGACGTGGCGGGGCACCTTCCCGGGCCGGAACCCTTTCAGGCGCACCTCGCGACGCAGGTCGTTGTAGGCCTTGTCCAGGCGGGGGGCCACGTCGCTCCAAGGGATCTCGAAATCGACGCGCTTTTCGACGGGTGAAATGTCTTCAATCGTTAGTTGCATGGGACGGGGCGTAACCTCTACCCCTGCCGGCGGCCTCAGGCAAGGGCGGCCGGCCCCGCGCGGCCTCGATCGCCGGGCGTCACGTCATCGACGCAAAGATTGTGGTTGATCTCGGCGTCCGTTGTGGTCAGCATATGCACCCTTCGCAATGCCTACTGGTTCACTCGGCTTCACCCTCGCAGATCGGCTCGGCGCCAAATCCATCCCGTGCTCCGTGCCCGGCTGCACCCGCACGTGGATCCAGATGTCCGGGAAGGGGGCGAAGCTGGGCGGCCGCCAGGTGACGGACGACAGCGATCCCACGGCGCGCATGTGCGATCCGTGCCGCGAGAAGTTCCAGTCGACGGCCGACGTCCAGCGTCCCTGCGCCCGCCCCGGCTGCACCGGGACCTGGACCTGGACGGCGAAGGAGCAGATGACGGCCTTCGCCACCAAGCAGCCGCCGCCGGATCGCCTGTGCGACGAGGACAACGCCAAGCTGGCGTCGCTGTCGAACAAGGATCTCCCCTGCTCGGTCGAGGGCTGCACCCGCACCAGCACCTGGACGCGCCTGGCCCAGCTGCTGGCCGGCGCCCCGGGCGTCGAGCTGACGCCGCCGCCCACCATGTGCGGGCCGTGCGGGAACGTCTTCGAGAAGCTGAAGGACCGCCCGATCACCTGCGGCATCCAGGGCTGCAAGAACAAGTGGATTTGGGGCCGTGACGAACAGATCCGCGACTACGCCGCCGGCCTGCCGAACGAGGCGCCGCGCCGGCTGTGCGACAGCTGCAAGCCCATCTTCGGGGCCGTGGCCGACCGCGAGGTTCGCTGCCGGACGTCGGGCTGCAAGAACACCTGGACCTGGCCGCGCGAGTCGCAGCTGAACGCCGCCGTGGCGGGCAAGGGGCTGCCCAAGGCGCCCCATCGCATGTGCCAGCGCTGCATCGACGTCTATTCGGCGACGAAGGATGTCGAGCGGCCCTGCCGCCGCCCGGGATGCAAGCGGACCTGGACCGACAAGCGCGGCGCGCAGCTGGCGCGGGCGGTGCGCGGGAAGACGGGCGATCCCTATCCCCACTACTGCACCGAGTGCGAGAAGGAAGTGGGGGCGCTGGAAGACCGCGAGGTTCCCTGCAAGACGGAGCACTGCCCGGGGACCTGGACCTGGACCGCGGCGCAGCAGCTGGCCGCCGGTGTGCGTCCGGCTCCGCACGACGAGAACAAGGCCGCCGGTGACGAACAGGCCGAGGCTGGTCACGACCACGCCGAGGCGCCCGCTACCAACGGCGTGAACGCCCATTCCCACGAGGGCGAGGCGGCGCCGGCATCGAACGGTACCACCGCCGTCGCCCACGCGGCCGACGAGACAGAGGCTGACGGCTCGGACGCCGTCGTCGCCGAGGGCGGCGAGCCGGCGCACGACGAGGTCGCCGCGACCGCGAGCGCTCCTCAGGCGGCCGCTGCCCGCGAAGGCGGCAAGCGCCGCCGGCGGAAGCGCCGGCGCGAGATCCGGCCGCCCGATCGCCGCTGTGACGATTGTCTGCACTTCCTGAAGGACCGGAAGACGCGCGACATCTCCTGCAACGGCTGTGGCACCGTCATCCACTGGCCGCCGGAGAGCCAGCTGCAGACGCACCTGGGGAACTGGGCCGAACCGACCTTGTGCGGCGCCTGCAAGCGCGACCTGACCGAGGCCGCGCGGGTGGCGGAGCGAGAGGCGTTGCGCCACCCCGGTACGGGGACGGGGGCGGCGACGCAGCCGGGCGCGGCGGGGGAAGCCCCGTCCGAGGCTGGCTCAGAGGCTCCCTCCGATGCGGCTGGCAGCACCCAGGCCTCCGCTGCCCCGGCCGCCGACGGCGAGGCTCACATCGAAGCGCCGGCGCCCGCTCCGGCGGTGTCCGCCTCCGGCGAAGCCAGCCCCAACAGCAGCGCCGCCCAGTAGAGCCGGGCGGCGCGCCAGCCGAGAGCGGTGGCCTATCGGGGGCGCGCTGCTTCCTCGGCCAGGCGTCGGGCCAGCGGAAGATCGGCGGGCAGCAGCACGATCTCGGGGAGGCGAGCGGGACTGACCCAGGCGATCTCCGCGACCGCCACGGCGCGCGGGGTGCCACTCACCAGCTGGCAGTCGTAGACCAGCATGTAAAGGTCGAAGGTCGGATAAGCGTGGAAGACGACGTCGTCGATCCGCCCCACCGCGACCTCGCATCCCAGCTCCTCGCGGACCTCGCGCACCAGCGCCGCCTGAGGGGCCTCGCCGGCCTCGATCTTTCCGCCCGGGAACTCCCAGAAGTTCGGCATCGCCTGGTCCAGCCGGCGCCGCGAGATCAACACCGTTCCATCGCGGCGAATCAGCGCCGCCACCACCAGTAGCCGCGGCCTGGGCGTCACGGACCCTTCCATGGTCATCTGTTTACATCATCAACGCGAGCCCGCCATGGCGTGGCGGGTGACCACCGGATCGGCGGCGCCCGGCACCTCCGCCCCCCGCCTGCCGCCGTCCGGCGCGTCCTCCGCGTCGTCCAGATTGTCGTCTCCGACGCCGTCGCCCTCCCCGCCGTTCTCCTCCGCCGCGCGGGCGGACGCCTCTTTGAGCTTCTCCTGGATCTTCGCCTCGATCAGCGCCAGCAGCTCGTCGGCGCGGAACGGCTTGCCGATGCTGGTCACGTCCCGCTCCAGGAAGCGCTTCGCCTCGGTCGAGAAAGCGCCGCCCGTCGAGAAGATGAAGCGACGAGCCAGCTCGGGATAGCGCGCCTCGACCTTCTCGAAGAGCTCCATGCCCGACATCTCGGGCATCTGCAGGTCGCACAGGATGGCATCGAAGTCGCTTTGCTTCTGCAGCACCAGCAGCGCGTCGCGTCCCCCCAGCGCCGTCGTCACCTCGTGCACGTCGCCCAGCATGCGGCGATAGGCCTTCAGCAGCAGCGGCTCGTCATCGATGGCCAGCACCCGGCGCCGGCCGTAGCTGGGCTGGGCGGCCGGCGCGGTCAGCTCGGCGCGCACGATGGGCTGGGACGGCAGGCGCACGCGGAACGTCGTCCCCACGTTCACCTTGGTGTCGACCGTGATCTCGCCGCCCAGGCCCCGCACGATGCCGTGCGTGATGGACAGGCCCAGGCCCGTGCCCATCCCGCGCGGCTTGGTGGTGAAGAACGTCTCGAAGATGCGCGGCAGCACCTCGGGCTTGATGCCGGGGCCGTTGTCCGTGACCTCGAACACCACGTCCGCGCCGTCGTCGTACGTGCGGACCCGGATGCGGTTGTCGGCCGCCCTGGCGATGTCCAGGGCCTGGGCCGCGTTCAAGATAAGGTTCAAGAACACCTGACCCAGGCGGGCCGGGCTGGTGGCCACGGTGCGCGTCGACCGCAGGTCCCGCTCGACCAGGGCGCGGTGGCGCAGCTCGTTCTTCAGCAGCCCCAGCGTCGAGTCGACGGCGGCGTTCAGCTCGGTGGTGGCGCCCCGCTCGTCGTCGACCCGCGAGAACCAGGACAGGTCCCGCACGATGCGGTGGATGCGCGCCATCCCCTCCTTGGTCTCCTGCAGGATGCCCGTCACCTCGAACAGAAGGCTGTGCAGGCTGCTGCGAACGGCCGGTTCGCCCACGCCATTCACCTGGTCAGCCATCATCCGCACGTTCCCCATCAGGGCTTCCAGGTTCCCCAAGACGAAGGCGGCGGGGTTGTTGATCTCGTGCGCCACGCCGGCGGCCAGCGTGCCGATGGACGCCAGCTTCTCGGCCTGCAGCCGCCGCACCTCCTGCCCGCGCTCCTCGGTGACGTCGCGCACGTACAGCAGCACCCGGTTGCCGCTGACCGGGTAGGCGCGGCCCACGTAAGAGCGGTCGCGATCGCCGATGGCGCGATCGCAGATTCCGCCCCGCTCGACGCTCTCGGCGGCCAGCGCCTCCAGCGCCCCGCGGAAGGCGGTCTGGTTCAGGCGCCGCCCCGCCGCGTTCGCGACCAGCACCTGCCCCGGGCCGTCCATCAGCAACAGCGCCTCGTCGAAGACGTCGAACGTCTCGCGCAGGGTGTCACGCTCGGCCCGTAGCTGATCGGCGAGCTGCTCCGCCGTGCGCGTCCCCTCGCGCACGCTGGTCTCCAGCTCCACGTTCTGGCGCCTCACCTCGTCGGCCAGGGCCTTCACCCGCAGCGCGGCCTTGATGCGCGCCACCAGCTCGCGGTCGATGAGGGGTGGGTTGATGAAGTCGTCCGCCCCCACCTCCAGCCCCTTCAGGCGGCTCTCCGTCTGGTACTGCATGGCGGTCAGGAACAGCACGGGCAGCTGCTGCGTCAGCGGGTCGCTGCGCAGGCGGCGGCACACCTCGAACCCGTCCATCCCGGGCAGGTTCACCTCCAGCAAGACCAGGTCGTAACCCCCGCCTCGCAACCGTTCCAGGGCGGTCGGACCATCACTGACCCCGTCGACCACCAGGTCGGTCAAGCTCTCGATCGCTCGCGCAACGGCAAAGCGATTGTCGTCGTTGGCATCGGCGAGCAAAATACGTCCCATAGGTTCCATAAGCGCCGGCGTTTGTTACTGCTGATAAATGGCGCTGGGCGATCGTCTCGCGTTCCGCGCAGAAAATCAACTGCAAAAAGCCGGGCGCAACACGCCCACGGCGCCACGCAGGCGGCAACCCCCGCGTTGATCGCGTCCCCCGTTCGTTGAGGCCCGTCGTTGTTGGCCCTTCGTCGTTGGCCCGTCGTCGTTGCCCTTCGTCGTTGGCCCTTCGTCGTTGGCCCTTCGTCGTTGCCCTTCGTCGTTGCCCCTTCGTCGTTACCCCCTTCGTCGTTGCCCCTTCGTCGTGGCCGCTTGGTCGCCCCAGGCGCAGCGAGGCCGTGCCGGTCGGGCGCGGGCCCACCGGAACGAACTGCCGGTAAGACGCCCGCCTACCGGGCGGGTGGGTAGGTGCCGGTGGGCGGTGTAGCCGCCGCGGGCGCATCCTCGGCCGGGGGGGCGGGCGGCGCCCCGCCCGCGTCCCGCTCCTGAACGGCGTCGCGCAGCGCCTCTTGCAGCAACGGAAACCGGAAGACGTAGCCGGACTGGAGGATGCGGGCGGGCGACATGCGCTGACTGGCGAGCAGCATCTCGTCGGCCACGTCACCCAGCGCGAGCTTCAGCGCGAACCCGGGCACCGCGAACGGGGCGGACCGGCCGAAGGCGCGGGCCAGCGCCACCGTGAACTCGGCGTTGGTGGCAGGCTCGGGCGCGACCAGGTTCACCGGCCCGCTCAGCTGGTCGTGCGCCGCCGCGTGCAGGAGCACCCCGACCACGTCCGCCACGTGAATCCAGGGGAAATATTGCTTGCCGCTGCCCAGGCGCCCCCCCACCCCCATCCGGAACGGCAGCCTGATCTTCTGCAGGATGCCCCCGTCCCGGCCCAGCACCACGCCCGTCCGGAACAGCACGGTCCGCACGCCCAGCGCCGGCGCGGCCTGCGCCGCCGCCTCCCACTCGCCCGCCAGCTTCACCAGGAAGCCGTCCGTGGTCCCCAGGCGCGACGTCTCGGTGAGGATCTCGTCCCCCCGATCGCCGTACACGGCCGAGCCCGACATGGACAGGAACACGCGCGGTCGCGCCGCCAGCGCCTGCATGCGCTCGACCAGCGCCCGCGTGGGCAGCACGCGGCTGTCCCGGATCGACTGCCGGCGCTTCTCGGTCCACCGCCCCGCCACCTCCTCGCCGATCAGGTTCGTCACCACGTCGACGCCCTCGAAGGCTTCGGCCGGCGGCAATCCCACCTTGCCGTTCCAGACGTGGACCCGCGCGCCCGGATGCACGCGCGCCGCCTTGTCCGCGTCGCGCGCCAGCACCACCAGCTCGTGGCCGCCCGCCCGCAGTGCCTCGCCGAGATGCCGGCCGATGAATCCCGTCGCGCCCGTCAGCAGAAACCGCATGCCGTTCTCTTGCCGTCCTTTCCTTTTCCGTCGTCTGGTACCGTCGCCTTCGCTGCCACCTCTACTGCCCGGTCAGACATCCAGCGTGTTCAGCTTGGCGGCCAGGATGAAGTCGTTCTCGGAGATCCCGCCCACCGTGTGGGTCCAGGACATCACCTCGACCCGGTTGTAGTGCACCGCGAAGTCCGGATGGTGCTGCTCGCGCTCGGCGATCAGCGCCAGGCGGGACACGAACCCCATGGCCCCCAGGAAATCCTTGAACCGAAACTGGCGGTGAAGGTGGGCGGTGCCGTTCGGCGCGCGCTGCACGGCCCAGCCCGCCACGTCCGGCAACATGAGCGCGATCTGGGCCTCGCTGAGCGCCGGCGTCCCCTTGGGCACTTCCCTGCAGTGCTTCTCCTCGAGCTTCATGCTGGCCTTTCGACCGCCTGCCGGCGGCACTTGAACACGCTCTGTTCGTTTGACAGGGTTGCGGTCGCGATGTCTACCGCTCTGACGAACGGAATCATGGTGACCGTGCGGACCCAATATATTCCGGAACGCTCGTCGGTGTCGGGGAGACAATACGCCTTCGCCTACACGGTGACGATCGCCAACCAGGGCGACACCACGGCCCGCCTCGAGTCGCGCCACTGGATCATCACCGACGCCGGCGGCCGCATCGAGGAGGTGCGCGGGCCGGGCGTGGTGGGAATGCAGCCCCGCCTGCGCCCGGGCGAGAGCTTCGAGTACACGAGCTGGTGCGTGCTGGCCACGCCGTCGGGCGAGATGCGCGGCACCTATCAGATGATCACCGACGCTGGCGCCCAGTTCGACGCGGACATCGCCCCGTTTCATCTGGGCCTCCCCCAGACGCTGAACTGATTCTTCTCCGGGCCTGGACCGTCAACCGACGTCGACGACCCGGATGGTGTTGGTGGGCGCGCGCTGGCCCACGGGCGCCCCGTACGCCATCACGTAGCGGTCGCCCGCCGATACGATCTCCTGCTCGCGCAGGTGCGCGGTGACCGCCCCCACCAGCGCGTCCACGTTCGAGAACACCTGCAGGTGGCGGGGGACCACCCCCCAGTACAGCGCCAGCCGGCGCAGGGCATCCCCCGCGGGCGAGAAGGCCAGGATGGGCACGCCGGGCCGGGCCTTCGAGATCAGGCGGGGCGTGCTGCCGCTGAGCGTGAACGCGACGATCACCCTGGCGTCCACCTCGCGCGCCACGGCGCAGGCCGAGTGGGCGATGGCCTCCTGGATCGAGCTGCCCGGCTCCGAGGGCTGGGGCGCGTAGAACTTGCTCGTCTCGGCCACGTTGATGATCCGTTCCATCATCGCGCACGCCTCGTGCGGAAACCGTCCCGAGGCGGTCTCGGCCGACAGCATGACCGCGTCGGCGCCCTGGAACACGGCCGTGGCGACGTCGCCCGCCTCGGCCCGGGTGGGACGCGTCGACTCGACCATCGACTGCAACATCTCGGTGGCCACGATGACCGGCCGCTGGTGCAGCCGCGCCACGCCGATGATCTCGCGCTGGATGATGGGCACCTGCTCGGGGTTCAGCTCGACGCCCAGATCGCCACGGGCCACCATGACGGCGTCGGTGGCCCGCATGATCTCTTCCAGGTTCTCCACCGCCTCGGGGGTCTCGATCTTCGCGATGACGGGCGGCGGCTGCTGGCCCAGCTCGCGGTAGGCGTCGCGCAGCTGGCGGATGTCGTCGGCCGTCTTCACGAACGACAGCGCCACGTAGTCGACGCCCATGGTGATCCCGAACGCCAGGTCGACCCGGTCCTTGTCGGTCAGCGCCGACAGCCGCACCCGCCGCGAGGGCAGGTTCACGCCCATGCGGTCGCGCAGCGTCTCGCCTTGCTCGACGACGCAGTTCACGCGTCCGCCCGCCACCTCGGCCACCCGCAGCCGCACGCGACCGTCGTCCAGCTGCACGCAGTCGCCGGGACGCAGGTCGTCGGCCAGCCCGACGTAGCCGATGGCGATGGCCTCCCCTCCTCCCTGGTCCCCCTCGATCAGCGCCACGTGGTCGCCCGTCTGGATGGCCGTTGGCGAGCCGCTGCCCGTCCGGATCTTCGGACCACACAGGTCCTGCAACACGGCCACGGGCTTTCCCAGGGCGGCGCTCTCGGACCGGACCAGGTTGGCGACCCGCTGATGGCCCTCGTGGTTGCCATGCGAGAAGTTCAGCCGGGCCACGTCCATCCCGGCGTTGATCAACCCTCGTATGCCGACCGCCGACGCCGTCGCCGGTCCTATCGTGCACACGATCTTTGCCCTCCGGACCACCATCCCCCCCTTTTATAGAATCTTATGTTGCCGCGCTGTGAATACCGCACGGCATGTCTGGCTCGCGGCCGGGGGCCGTGCTACGTCTTCCCGAGGAGGCCCTCCATGGAAAGTCTCGTCGCGCGTGACCGCGCCCAGGCCAAGAAGAAAGGGATGTTCGCGGCGGCAGCGTGGGGGGGCACGGTGGTGGCGGGCCTGATCGGCGCCCCCGTCCTGCTGATCGTCCCGGGCGTGGCCGGGGCGGGCTACCTGACCTACAAATGGTTCATGTACCGCGCGAAGCGCGGGATGCGCTTCTAGGGCGGCCGGCCGATCGGGCGGGACCCGCCGGTTTGCGGCGCAGCTGCCGCTCCAGGCGGTACATCACGGCGGCCTCGGGCTTTCTCTTGTGGTCGTGCCCGAACAGGTGGCACAGACCATGAATGGCCAGCCGGTGCAGCTCGTCCGGCAGCCGCTTGCCGGCGGCGCGGCGGCGGGCCGTCGGGACGGAGATGACGATGTCCCCCAGGTTGATGGCGTCCCCGGCCGGGTCGCGCTCGTTCTCCAGCTGTTGCAGGTGGAAGCTGAGGACGTCGGTGGCGCGGTCATGTTTGCGGTAGTCCCGGTTCAGGGCGCGAATCTCCAGGTCGTCCGTCAGCAGCAAGGCCACCGATGACCGGGCGCGGTCCAGGCGCCTGAGGGCCAGCGCCAGCTGCGCCTTCAGGGTGCGCCGCATGGCGGGGGTGACCCCGGCGCTGACGCTCGGGCGGACCAGCAGGTCGACGGGCATCGCGGAACTAAAGCACGGCCTTGTAGATCTGGCTGCCCACGAACAGCTCGAACAGCGTGGCGTCCAGCTTCCCCGCCTTCACCTCGGCCTCCACGATGCCCAGGGCGCGGTCGACCGGCACCGCCTTCTTGTAGGGGCGGTCCGAGGCCGTCAGCGCGTCGAAGATGTCAGCGATGGTCATCATGCGTGACTCGATGGGGATCTGCGCCTGATCCAGCCGCCGCGGGTAGCCGTGCCCGTTCAGGTACTCGTGGTGGGCGCCGGCGATGCGCGGAATGTTGCGCAGCGTCCGGCCCCAGGGGATCTTGTTCAGGAAGTTGTAGGTGTGGACGACGTGGCTCTCGATCTCCACCCGCTCGAGGTCGGTCAGGCTTCCCCGCCGCACCTGCAGGGCCGCCAGCTCTGCCGGCTCCAGGAACGGCCGGGATTCCCCCCCCGGCACCGGGTAGCGCTGCTGGGCAATCTCCAGCAGGCGCTCGAAGCCGCCCTGCTCCATCACGGTGGGCTCGTTCGCCTTGACGACGAGCGCCAGCATGCCCTCCAGCTCGCTCTGGCGGCGGGCCAGCTCGGCGTCCAGCGCGGGGTAGCGCTGGGCGGCCTCCCGGGCGCCTTGCTCCTCGCACAGCTTCAGCTTCCGCTGCAAAGCCTCGGCCTCAAGCGTCTTGCGGATGTACGCGAAGCGGGCCTGGATGTCGCGCAGCTCCTCGTCATACAGCTTGCGGGGCTTCACCAGCACGCGCTCGCGCACCCCGACCTTGCCGAAGTCGTGCAGCATGCCCGCGTACTGGATCTGGCGGAGATCGTCGCGGGTGAACCGCACGCCGGCCAGCGGCCCCTCGCTGATGCCGTCCACCTTCGTGGCCAGCGCCACCGTCAGCGTGGCCACCCGCCGCGAGTGCCCCGACGTGGTGGGGTCGCGCGACTCGATGGCGGTCACCGAGGCGTCGACGAAACCCTCGAACAGCTCGCGGATCTCCTCGTACAGGATGGCGTTCTCCAGGCTGATGCCCGCCTGCGCCGCCAGGGACAGCGCGAACTCCTCGGCCCGCTGGTCGAAGGGGACGACCTCCCTCTCGAAGTCGCGCGGGGAACGCAGCAAGCGGTCCGGCGATCGCTTGCGGTTGATCAGCTGGATGACCCCGATCACCTCGGCGTGCGCGGACAGCATCGGTACCGTCAGCATAGACCGCGCGGTGTAACCCGTCTTCTGATCGAAGGTGCGGTTGTGCTGCACGCCCCAGGGGTTCTGGCCGGGCTGGTCCAGGGCGTCGAGATCGGCGATGTTGATGGGGCGCGCGTCCAGGACGGCCTTGCCCACGATCGACTTCGCGTCCACCCCCAGCGAAAACTCCTGGAAGTCGATCTGCAACGAGTCGTTCTGGGACAGCATGAAGTGCAGGGACTTCTCGGCCGGGGCGCCCTCGCCCTCCAGCACGTAGACGCTGCCGGCGTCCGCGCCGGTCATCTCGCGGCACCGCTTCAGGATCAGGCTCAACAACGTGCGCGTGTCCCGCTCCGAGGCCAGCGCGCGGCCCGTCGCGATCAGCTCCTGGATCTCGTAGCGAAGGCGCTGGACCTCCTCGCGGGGGTCACGCCGTTCCGGGCCCGCGGCCATGTCCGAAACGATGTCCGAAACGATGTCCGCCACGAACGCGATGATAACAGTGGCCCGGAAGTTCCGGGAATTGCCGGGGCGGCCGGCCCCTTACAGACCGGGCACGGGCGGCACGTTCGCGACGTCAGGCGCGGCGGCGGCGGGTGCCGCCTGGGCGGCCTTGGCGGCGGCGGCGCGTTCCGCCTTGGCCAGCGCGGCGGCGTCGTACGCCTTGATGATGGCCTGCACCAGCGGGTGGCGGACCACGTCCACCTCGGTGAAGTTGCAGAACGCGATGCCCTCGATCCCGCGCAGCAGGGTCTCCGCCTCGCGCAGGCCCGACCGCTGGTTGTTGGGCAGATCGATCTGCGTCACGTCGCCCGTGATGACGGCCTTCGACTCGAAGCCCAGCCGGGTCAGGAACATCTTCATCTGCTCGGCCGTGGTGTTCTGCGCCTCGTCCAGGATGACGAAGGCGTCGTTCAGCGTGCGGCCGCGCATGAAGGCGATGGGCGCCACCTCGATCAGGCCGCGCGAGACCAGCTGGTCGGCCTTCTCGAAGTCCATCATGTCGTGGAGCGCGTCGTAGAGCGGCCTGAGGTAAGGCGAGACCTTCTCCTCCATGCTGCCCGGCAAGAACCCCAGGCGCTCTCCGGCCTCGACGGCCGGGCGGGTCAAGATGATGCGCTTGACCTGCTTCTCCATCAGGGCGCGGATGGCCAGCGCCATGGCCAGGTAGGTCTTGCCGGTGCCCGCCGGACCGATGCCGAACACGATGTCGTGGTTGCGGATGGCGTCGACGTAGCGCTTCTGCGCCAGGCCCTTGGGGGCGATGGGGCGGGCCCGCCCCGCCACCAGGATGGTGTCCGAGAACACCTCGCGCAGATCGGCCTTGTGATCGGCGCGCAGCACCGCGGCGGCCCGGCCGATGTCCTGGGCGGCCAGCGGCGCCCCCCGGTGGACCATGCCGTACAGCTGCGCGATCAGGTTGCGCGCCAGCGCCACCGCCTCGGGGCCCCCCACCAGCGTCAGCTCGTTGCCGCGGCTGTGCACCGTGGTGCCCGTCGCGTCGCCGATCAGCTTCAGGTTGCCGCTGCGCTCGCCGTAGAACGCCAGCGCCGTGGCGTTGTCATCCAGGGAGAGCCGTTCGGTGACAGGCGCCGCGCCGAGGGGCGTGGCGGCCTGAGGAGGGCGATCATCCAGGGAACTTCGCAAGGAAGTTCGGTGTAGCACGCGCCACACGCACCAGCAATGCTGGCGTGAGCGGCCTCCCTTCACCGCGCCCACCCCCGGCCCTTTCGCGGACTTCGGCCGGGACCCGTTCCAGGGAAGTAGTAGATTCGGGCCGTGGAAAAATCTTCTGACAGCGGCGTCGCCATCGATCTCAGCCCCTTGCCGGGCAAGCAAACCGGCGAGGCGGTGCAGCGCCTGGTGGGACTGATGCAGCGGCTGCTGGCGCCGGACGGTTGCCCGTGGGACCGCGAGCAGACGCTGCAGACGCTGGTCCCCTACCTGATCGAGGAGACGTACGAGGTCGTGGACGCGCTGGCGGAGGGCGACGTGGCCGACCACCGCGAGGAGCTGGGCGATCTGCTGCTGCAGATCGTCTTCCAGTCCGAGCTGCGCTTCACCGAGGGGCAGTTCGGCATCGACGACGTGGCCCGCGGCATCGTGGAGAAGCTGGTGCGCCGCCATCCTCACGTGTTCGGCGAGGTGAAGGTGGGCGGCGCCGACGACGTGGTCAGCAACTGGGCCAAGCTGAAGGCCGCCGAGAAGGCGGAGAAGGGCAAGCACGGCGCCCTGCACGGCGTCCCGCGCAGCGCCCCGGCCCTGCTGCGCGCCACGCGCCTGGGCGAGAAGGCGGGCGCGGTGGGTCTGGACTTTTCCGACGCCGAGGGGCCGCGCGCCAAGATCGACGAGGAGCTGCGGGAGCTGGACGAGGCGCGGGCGCGCGGCGACAAGGCGGAGATGGAGAGGGAGCTGGGCGATCTGCTGATGGCCGTCGTGAACCTGGGCCGCAAGCTGAACCTGGATCCGGAATCTGCCCTGCGGGGATCGACGGACCGATTCAGCGCACGCTTCCGCTACATCGAGACGACGCTGGCCGGCGCCGGGCGCGCCATCGCCGACGCGTCGACGGACGAGCTGGACCGGCTGTGGGACGCCGCCAAGGCGCTCGAGAAGACGGGCGAGAGCGCCGCCGGCGAGCCGCGCGCCAAGACCGACACGCAGCGCGCCTGATGCAGCCGCTGGGAGATGTCGCCGGCGACCGCCTGTCGTCGCAAGACCTGCACGCCAAGGAGCTGCGCGCTGACGACCTGACGTTCGTCTACGGTGGGCGCGAGGTCCTGCGCGGCGTCTCGCTGTCGCTGGCCCCGGGAACCATGCTGGGGGTGCTGGGCCCGAACGGCTCGGGCAAGACCACGTTGCTGCGGTGCCTGATGGGCTACCTGCCGCCCCGCTCCGGTCACGTGCGGCTGCAGGGGCGCGACGTGGCGCGCTGGCCACGCCGGGAGTTCGCGCGGGAGGTGGCGGTCGTCCCGCAGGAGATGCCGATCGACTTCCCGCTGTCGGTGGAAGAGCTGGTGCTGATCGGACGGGTGCCGCACCTTCCGTCGCGCGGGCTGGGGTTCGAGAGCGCGCGCGATCGCGAAGCTGCCGCGGCGGCGCTGGACGCCTGCGGGCTGTCCGCGCTGCGGGGTCGCCCGCTGCATCAGTTGTCGGGGGGCGAGCTACGGCGCGCCTTCATCGCCCGCGCGCTGGCCCAGGAGACGCCCTTCCTGTTGCTGGACGAGCCGACCAGCGCCCTGGACCTGCGCCAGCAGCTGGCGATCCTGGATCTGTTGCGCGGCCGGGCGGGGACCGGGGCCGGCGTGCTGGTGGTGCTGCACGACGTGAACCTGGCGGCGGCGCACTGCGACCGCATCGTGGTGATGAAGGAGGGAGCGGTGGCGGCGGAGGGACCACCTGCCCAGGCCCTCGACCCGGCGGTCCTGGGGGAGGTCTACGGGGTGGACCTGAACCGCGTCATAGCGCCTGGTTCCGGGCGAGCCGTGCTGGTCCCCACGCTGCGCAAGACCCCGTGAACTGGCGATTTTCCCGTCGTGGAAACGTCTTGGAAACATGGAATAATTTCCCGGTCCAGTTGCGGGAACCGTCAGGCCGCGATATGGCGTTGGGTCCATGCACATTCTGGTCAACACCGGCGGCGGCGACGCCCCCGGCCTGAATGCAGTCATCCGCGCTGTCACCCTGTCGGCCTTGCGACGTGGATGGAAGGTAACCGGCATCAAGCGCGGTTATCAGGGGCTGCTGGAACCGGACGGTCTGATCGACCTGACCCGGGAGGCGGTGCGCGGCATCGCCCACCTGGGCGGCACCATCCTGGGCACCCTGAACAAGGGCCACCCGTTCGAGTACCCGATCGAAGAGAACGGCAAGATCGTGTCGACGGACATCTCCGACAAGATCATGCAGCGGTTCCGCGAGGTGGGCGCCGACGCGCTGATCGCCATCGGCGGCGACGGGTCGTTCCGCATCGCCAGCCGCTTCGGCGCCAAGGGGATGCCCATCGTGGGCGTGCCCAAGACCATCGACAACGACCTGTCGTGCACCCAGGCCACCTTCGGCTTCGACACCGCCGTCACCGTGGCAACCGAGGCCATCGACCGGCTGCACACCACCGCCGAGTCCCACGAGCGCGTGATGATCGTCGAGCTGATGGGCCGCGACGCGGGCTGGATCGCCATGCACGCGGGGGTGGCCGGCAACGCCCACGTCATCCTGCTGCCGGAGATCCCCTTCAAGCTGGAGAAGATCGTCGACCACCTGAAGCGCCGGTATGCGGCCGGGCGGCGTTACGCCATCGTGGTGTGCGCCGAGGGCGCCGTGCCCGTGGGCGGCATGCAGACCATCAGCGAGCGCGAGGTGGGCGGCGAGATCCGCAAGCGCAAGTTCGGCCTGGCCGAGCTGCTGGAGAACAAGCTGGCCGAGCTGACCAAGTTCGAGACGCGCAGCCTGGTGCTGGGCCACCTGCAGCGCGGCGGCAGCCCCACCCACCGCGATCGTTTGCTGGCCCTGCGCTTCGGCGCCGCGGCCGTGCGCATGGTCGAGGCGAAGCAGTTCGGCCACCTGGTGGCCTACCATCCTCCGCACATGGTCCCGGTGCCCATCGAGGAGGCCATCGCCGTGACGAAGACCGTCCCGCTGGACTCGGACACCGTCCAGACCGCCCGTGACCTCGGCATCAGCCTGGGCGACTGACACCACCGACGGGCCGGCCGGGGGGTGCCGATGGCCACCCCGCCCTGCCCCGCCGGAATGTTTCCAGTTTCGTAAGCCCGATGTTGACGCCCGGACCCTCTTCGTCTAAACACCCTGCACGCGAAATTCCGCGGGAGTAACTCAGTGGTAGAGTGCCACCTTGCCAAGGTGGACGTCGCGGGTTCAAGTCCCGTCTCCCGCTCCGAAAGGCCAGGTCATCCCTGGCCTTTTTTGTTTTTGGGGGTGGTGGGCGGAGGGGCGAATGAGGTAATCGGCGGGCACGAGGTGGGAATGAGGGAGACGTCCACCTTTCGCAGGGTGGACATCGGGGCGCCCTTGAGCCGACGGAGGCGCTAAATCTGGCTACACGTAACGGTGACCTGTCCGTCCGTCTCGGTGCAAGCGCATTCCGTGTGACAGTGAAAGAATAGGTCGTTCGTACACAGGCAATCGCACGTGGGGTTGACCGAGCAGTCCGCCGTTCGCGACGTATCCGTGAAGCTCTCGCAGGATGCCGTGGCGGAGGCGGACCTCAGGACCTGAATGTGACAGAAGGTTTGTCCCGTGCGGCACTCTCCGGCGGCGCCCGCCGCGCCGCCGACGTCGCACGCAAAGGCCCGTTTACCATTTGAGCCCGCCGGCACCTCCTGCCGCTCCGGCGCGACCACCACTAGGACCACCACCCTCTCCCCCAGTTGTTCCAGCACTACCTCCGCCGGTACCATCTGCGCTGACATCCCCGCCGCCTGCGCCCCCGATCCCCGCGCTTCCGCCAGACGCACCGCCGCTGCCGAACCCGCCGGAGCCGTTTCCAAATCCACCGGAACCGCTGCAGCCGGGCGACGATGAGATCACCGACAAGCCAGGATCGCATTGCCATTTCCCATGAACGCAATAGGCGAACAGCGGGTCGTTGTAGCACTCGAACCACACCGCGGTGGTGCAGTAATGCTGGGCTCCCGGGCAGCTCTCCGCGCCGCCGCTGCCGCTCCCTCCCGATCCGCTGCTCCCACCGCTGGCCCCACCCCCCGGGCCGCCCGCACTCGGGCTACAAGCTCCGATCGCCACCCCACCCGCGACGGCAAGCGACCATACCAGGATCGCCTTGTCCCACTTCGCAGCCCTTCGTCGCTTTCGCCCCACGATTCTCGTGGCCTTCGACATGGATGACCTTCGAACAGCAAGGACCAAACCATGATTTCGAGTCGGGTGACGTTCGGAAGGTGGGCTGTACGGGACGACACCGACCAGGCGGTTTGAACCACCTCAGGGCGTGATCTGTACCGAGTCGCGCGTCAGCGGAAAGAACGTCTCGCCGGCCGGCGTGTTGCTGGTGTTGGGCCACTCGAAGGCTGTCCCGGGCCGATCGCCCTGCAGGAAGACCCGCGCCCGTCCGTCGATCTCCTGGCCGACGATCCGCCGCGTGTACCCCAGCACCGGATTCCCCCACTGCTGCGCGACCCGCTTCATCATGCCCGACGCCGAGCCGATGCGGCAGGTCAACATCACGATGGCGGCCAACGCCTGGGCCCGGAACGCTGTCGCGATGTCGTCGTAGGCCTGCCAGTTGGCGAGCCGCTGGCGGGCCCCGGCGCTGCCGCTGGCCTGATCGTCCGCCATGCGCGAACGCCGGGGCGGCGGGGGCGCGTCGGCATAGAACACCTGCGTATGGTGAAACGTCACTGGTCCCGGCGGGAGGTTCGACGGCGGCGTCTCACCTATCAGCAGCGCGTTGCGGCCGCCGACGATGAACGAGCCCGCCGGCCCCAGATCGAACCGTCCGTCGTCAGTCGAGGCGTCGGACGGAATGCCGTGCCCGACGCTGATGATGACGGTGCCGCCCGCGCCCGCCAGGCCGATGGCGCGACGGTATGCAGCCACGATGGCCGTGGGCGTCTGTCCGTTGGGGATGGGCACCTTTGAACGCCGGGCCGGATCCGCGGCCACGAACTGATCAGCCCACTTCGACCAGGGCTGACTCGTCTCGGTGATCACCACCAACCGCGGGCCTCTCAGACGGATCGCGGGGGCAGCGAGAATGATGCTGCCCAGCAACCTCCCCGCGCCGCCGAGCAAGACGATGCCGGTCTCGAACCCGCGCATGCCGTCGTCCAGCGAAACGATGGTCATCTTTCCGACGATGTCGTCCGCTTGCTGCTGGTAACTGCGGTTGATGATGTTTCGCGCCTGCTTGTAGCGCAGCACCGCCGCACTGGTGGAGGCCCCGTACCGCCACTGGTCCAGCTCCTCCGACTCGATCCGGCTCCCGTCCAACAGGCTCAGCGCCTGCTGAATCAGGAACACGTGCAGCCCCGAGTCGCCCTTCGCGATGTGCTTCGCATCCACCGCGGCACACTGCTGACAACGATCGTTCCCAGCGAACCACTTCGACGTCAGAGGCATCTTTTCGTCTCCCGCACGGCCGCCAGACGAAGCAGAATGCCTGGTGCGACGCTTCTACCACGAGGCATGGGCAAGTCCCGGCTGGCCGAACCCGGCCGGATTCGACACCGTCGAGAGCGGCACTCCGACCGGCAAAAGTAATCGTCGCTGATCACCGATCGCGCCTCACGGGTCAGCGCGTGAGCGGGACACGCGACCCGTGCCTGAGGCGCACGGATCGGGTGGGTGCTGTGTGGTGCGCTCCGGGCGGTCCGATTGCCTGCCTTCGCTGGGCCTGACCAAGCTTGCGCAGTAACATCGAGCGATGCCCAGCCCCTCCCGCCCTGCTTCGAGTCGTTCGCGTGGTTGGGGAAGCGCGCTCAGCCTGCTGGCGTTGGTGTCCTGCGGAAAAGCCGCCGGGCACCCTGCGGTCGCGGACGGCAGCACCGGCGGCGACGGTTTGGGAATGACCACCGGCAGCGGCGGATCGCAGGCTGGCGGAAACGGGGGGGCGCGGGCCGTGGGCGGCCATGGGGGAGCAAGTAGCAGTGACTCGGGTGGCGCCACCGCACAGGGGGGCGCCGGAGGCGGCACCGCCGCGCAGGGGGGCGCCGGAGGCGGTACCGCGGGCGCGGCTGGCGTTGCCCCGCCGACGGTCGACGTCTCCGGGCGATGGGGGCTCTTCGTCTTCGAAGATCCCGTCGGGGTGCTTCTGAGCCAGGCGGCGGACGGGACGATCACAGGGCGGGGCTGCAGCGTCGGCGCGCCGGGGGTGGTCCCCGCGCAACCAGAGACACCCGACACCTTCTACGGGTGCGCCCCTCTCTCCGGGCGGGTGAGTGGACAGGAGGCGTCGTTCGCCTTTGGGACGTCCTTCGAATACCGGGCGCGCGTCGCCGTCTCGGCCGACGGCCAGCGCATGACGGGGACTCTGACAACCTCGAGCGGGACGATTCTCTACCCGCTGGCCTGGCGGCGCGTGGCAGAGGACGCACTTTGGTTGGACCGAGGCGACTTCATGCGGGCGGATCCCCTGGACGACAGATACGAATTGACCCTGATTCCGGAAGAAAGCGTCGGCACTGAGTTCGTCGCCGGAACGACGTACCCGATCGTCTACCGGGAGCACACGATCTTTGGAACGCTGGGATGCTTCTGGACCGACGAGATCTCGGCTGTCGCCGCGGGAAGTCCCCTGCGGGTCGGACCGGTGCCGGGGACGGACCCCGCGTTGCCTCAGTCACTGTCGATCGACTTCGACGGCGCCGGGTTCACCGGCGTCACCGCCAACACCCCGTCGGGCGGCCGATACCGATTCGCGGTTGCGAAGGGAATGCCTTAGCGCCCATTCGCTGATGGCGACGCGCCCTCACCGCCGCCGGTTCACTGCACCGAACCTGGTCCAGTCGTCGCCCTCCCCAGGTCGGTGGTCTTCGCACGAGGACGTGCGTCGCGCCGCGTGATTCGCTTCGGATGAATTTCTGGTAGCGACAGCGCAACCAGCGCGCGCGTTCGCGGTAACGTGACAGGCAGCGATGGAGCTCGTCCTCTTCTTCGTGCTCGTCGGCGGGGCCGCCGTGCTGCTGGTGCGCGGCGCGCGCGCGGCGGTGGCCATCGCGCTCGCGGCGGCGCTCGTCGCCGGCAGCGCCGCCGCCGCTGTCGCCTGGCGCGCGCGTGACGAAGCCCGCCGTGCCGCCGCCGCCGCCGCGCGCGCTCCCTTGCCCGCGCCCGTCGCCGATCGCGGCTACGTCAGCTCCGACGCGTGCCGCGCTTGCCACCCGGGCGAGTACGCGTCGTGGCATCGCAGCTTCCACCGCACCATGACGCAGCCGGCGCTCGGCGCTGCGGTGCGGGCGCCCTTCGCCGGCGAGACGCTGCGGTCCGAGGACGACGGCCGCACCTATCGCCTGCGCCGCGAGGGCGACACGCTGTGGGCGGACATCTCCGGCGTCGGCGCGCGCCGCGTGCCGATGATGACCGGCTCGCACCACATGGAGGCCTTCTGGCTCGCCGGCGCGCGGGGCAACCAGCTGGTCGAGTTCCCCTTCACCTGGCTCTTCGACGACGCGCGCTGGGTGCCGCGCCGTGACGTCTTCCTCGTCGGCACCGAATACTCGAAGCAGCCGTCGACCTGGAACCGCATCTGCGTCGAGTGCCATGTCACCGGCGGCGTCCCCGGCTTCGACGCCACGCTCACCGTGCCTCAAAGTCGGGTCGCCGAGCTCGGCATCGCCTGCGAGGCGTGCCACGGGCCGGCGGCCGCGCACGTCGCCGCCAACCGCGATCCCTTCCGGCGCTGGTCGCTGCACACCAGCGGCGCCGCCGACCCGACCATCGTGAACCCGGCGCGCCTTCCGCCGCCGCGCAGCGCCGAGGTCTGCGGCCAGTGCCACGGCATCGCCTGCCCGCCCGACGGCTGGCTCCAGCACGGCCTGGGCTTCCGGCCCGGCGACGCGCTCGCCGACGGCAAGCCGATCCTGCGCCTCGCCAGCCTCGGCGCGAGCCACTGCCGCGCGCAGATCGCCGCCGATACCTCGTTCGCGCCGAGCCGCTACTGGAAGGACGGCATGGTGCGGGTGTCGGGGCGCGAGTACAACGGCCTCGTCGAGTCGCGCTGCTTCGCTGGCGGCGCGCTCGCCTGCGTGTCGTGCCACTCGATGCACGACAGCGATCCGAACTGGCAGCTCGCGCGGGGCAAGGATGGCGACGGCGCCTGTACGCAGTGTCACGCCACCATCGGCAAGGACGTCGCCGCGCACACGCACCACGCGCCCGGCTCGACGGGATCGACATGTTACAACTGCCACATGCCGGAGACGACCTGGGGCCTTCTGCGCGCGATGCGCAGCCACCAGATCACGATCCCGCGCGTGCAGGACGACGTGAACGCCGGGCGGCCGAATGCGTGCAACCTCTGCCATCTCGATCGCACGCTCGCCTGGACGGCCGACGCACTCGCGCGGCTGTGGGGCACTCCGGCGCCGGCGCTCGACGCCGACCAGCGCGGCACGGCTGCCGGCGCGCTCTACATCGCGCGCGGCGAGGCGGGCGTGCGCGCCATCGCCGCCGACGCGGCGGCCGGCCACGCCGCGATGGCGCCGTTCCTCGTCGAGCTCCTCGACGACGACTACTCCGCCATCCGCTACACGGCCGTCCGGTCGCTGCGCACCATCCGCGGCTTCGCCGACCTGCCGTACGACTACGTCGGCACCGAGGAGTCGCGCTGGGCGGCGCAGCGCGAGGCGCGCGCACGGCTGGCCCGGCAGCCGGGTGACGGAGTCCCGATCCCGTATTCACGCGGCGAGTTCGAGCGGCTGGCGGCACAGCGCGACGAAACCGATCAGATGTTCCTGGCCGAATGAGCGGGCCCGCGCACCCCCAGCTGGCTGACCGGGCCGACACTTTCCGCCGCGCTCAGCTCCTGCATCTGCGCGTCGGCGCCGCGGCGCTGTTCGGCTTCGCCGCGCTGGGCGTGGTGCTCGAGTCGCTGCACGCCTTCAAGGCGCCGTGGTACCTCGGCGTCGCCGGCGAGACGCGCCGCTTCCTGTTCACGCTGGCGCACGCGCACGGCATCGGGCTGGGCCTGGTCAACCTGGGGCTGGCGGCGGCGCTGCCGCTTCTGCCCGGGCGCCTGCCGGCGGCGGCGTCGGCGTGCCTGGTCGCCGGCACGCTCCTTGTCCCCGCCGGCTTCTTCGCTGGCGGGCTGTACGCCCACGGCAGCGACCCCGGGCTGGGCGCGCTCCTGGTGCCGCCGGGGGCGCTCCTGGTGTTGATCGCGCTCGGCCTGGTGCTGCGCGCGGCGCTGGCGCGGGACGGCGGCTGACCAGGCGCTGGGTCAATTCAATTCCGCTCGACCCCACGGGCCCGCCCTCGGATCAGTTGCCAGCGTCCAGCACCGTTGATCGAGACAGCCGCGGACCGCTTGCCTCTTATCAGGCGGACTGACACACTCCCGCCCGTTCGCGCGGGGCGCCGTCGTGGTTCGTGTCCCGCACGCGGCGGTTCGACAGGGACGTGCTGACACGGGGGAGCCGATGACGAACGTAGCAGGACCGAGGTGTTGGTTGATGGCGATGCTCGCGGCGTTGACGGTGGGCGCCTGCAGCAGCAAGGGCGGCGGGCGCGCAGGCACCGGTGGCGTGGCTGGTGCAGGCCCGGAGCAGGCCGGGGCGGCTGGCGCCTCCGGGCAAGACGCCGCTACAGAAACGCCGGGCAACGCCGGTCTGCCGCCGATCGGCTGCGGGGATAGCGGTCAAAGCGGCATGGGCGGCGGCGACGGCAGCATGACCGTGACGCTGCTGGGGACGGGCAGTCCGATCCCGGCAGCCGACCGGTTCGGAAACAGCACGCTGATCGAAGCGGCGGGGTTGCGGCTGGTGTTCGACATCGGGCGCGGCGCGCCCATCCGGCTGTGGCAAAAGCAGATCCCGCTCGGCACCATCAACGCGCATTTTCTGACCCACCTACACTCGGACCACGTGAACGGACTGCCCGACCTGTGGCTCAGCGGCTGGATCCAGACGCCGTTCGGCAGTCGGAAGAGCCCGTTCGTCATCTACGGGCCCGCCGGAACGGAGGCTCTGATGGCGAAGCTGTGGGACGCATTCTCTGAAGATCGTCGCATCCGGCTGGCCGACGAGATGGATCCGATCCAGGGGATCGAATACCAGGCGCGCGACGTCGATCCCGGGATGGTCTATTGCCAGAACGGCCTCGCCGTCACGACGTTCGACGTCGATCACGGCGACCTGGTCAAGCCCGCGCGCGGCTACAAGATCACGTATGGCGCGCACGCGGTCGTGATCTCGGGTGACACGCGCTACAGCGCCAATGTCGAGCAGGCCGCCCAGGGTGTCGACCTGCTGATCCACGAGGTGGCGATGATCCCGGCGGCCCTCGTCACCAAGTACCCCGCCTATCAGGCCATCCTGGCGCATCACATCTCCCCCGAGGACGCCGGCCGCCTGTTTGCGGCGGCGCAGCCGAAGCTGGCCGTCTACTCGCACGTCGTGTTGTCGGGGCTTCCCAGCGAAGGCGTCCCCTTCCCCACGCCCGCTGATGTGCTGGCCGCGACGAGCACCACCTATTCAGGCCCCGTCATCGTCGGCACCGACCTGATGTCGTTCCGGATCGACGACCGCGGCGTGTCGATGGTGGGAGGCGCAGGCGGCGCCGGCGGCGCATCAGGAGCGGCCGGCGCAACCGGCGGCGCCGGAGGATCAAGCGCTGCTCCCTGACTCGAAAACCGCCCCCACCCGAGCTTTCCAGCAAGACCTTCCCGTTCGAAGCTGAGCGGCTCGGTTCGATGATTTCCCCGGGGTCCGGGTGTGGGCGTAAGCTAGACCGACTCCTCCACGGCGCGCGTGACCACGTGCCACCAGGTCGGAATTCGATCGATCTTCTCGGGATTCCTACCGCCATTGGCTCCTGCGCGGCCACCCGGTTGGGGTAGAGTCGGCGCTGCCTGGTGCCTTCCTCGAGCTCTCCCAGCGCGCCGGTCCAGCCGACCAACAGCCGGGTGCCTCTGGTCGCGAAGCTGTCGTACGCGATGGGCGGGACGTCCGACATCTTCGGGCACTGGCTGTACAACGCGCTGGCGAATCCCGTCTTCGTCACCTTTCGCGGCCTGTCCCCCACGGCCGTCAGCAGCGCGGTCGGGGCCGCCCGCATGGTGGATGCCTTCACCGACCCGCTGTTCGGGTGGCTCTCGGACAATGCCCGCACACGCCACGGCCGGCGCCGGCCCTTCGTGCTCGTGGGTTCGCTGCTGGCGGGGCTGCTGCTGCCGTGTCTTTTTCTCGCGCCGCGCCGCTTCAGCCACGAGCAGGTGCTGTGGTTCATGGTCATCTCGGCGACCCTGAACGCGATCTTCCTCAGCGCGGGCAGCATGCCCCACCAGAGTCTCGGCGCCGAGCTGACGCCGTCGTATCACGAACGGACCAGCATCATGGCCTGGAAGGCGTCTTTTCAGAAGCTTTCGGGGATCATCACGGCTTCCGGCTTCTGGTTCGCGACGTTGCCCATGTTCTACGACGCCGCCACCGGCAAGGCGGACATCGCCCGCGGGGCGACGGTGCTGGCGGCGATCTGCGGCGCCATCATGATCGCGTCGGGCTTCCTGACCTACTTCTTCGTCCGCGAGCCGTACTACCAGAAGGCGCAGCACCAAGAGAAGGTCCCCTTCCTTCGCACCTTCATCGGCACGTTCTTCTGCCGGCCCTATCTCGTCCTTCTGGGCGTGGGCTTCGCCTACGCCATTCCCACGGGGCTGGTCGGCTCCCTGGGGTACTACGCCACGACGTACTATGTCTGCCCCGACGACCTGCAGGCGGCTGCCCGCATCACGCTGTACTCCGGCATCGCCTACGCGCTGGTGGGCATCGCCGGCGTCCCGGTGGCCGCCAGCGTCTCCCGATACTTCGGTAAGAAGTGGGCCCTGACGTACACCCTGGTCACGGGGCTGCTGGCCTTCGGGTCGACCTGGTGGATGTTCACGCCGGTGCATCCATGGCTCAGCGTGCTGTGCGCGGGCTTCAACGGCTTCTCGGCGGCCGGACTGTGGGTCGTGCTCCCTTCGATGTGCGCCGACGTGGTCGACTACGACGAGCTGCGCAGCGGAAAGCGACTGGAGGGCGCCTTCGCCTCTTCGTTCGCCTGGGTGCTGAAGGTGGGGATGTCCGCGGCCATCCTGGTGGTCGGTCCGCTGCTCGACAACGTGACCGGGTTCGATGCCAAGCTCAGGGTCCAGGCCCCCCAGACCATCTGGTGGATCCGGGCGCTGTTCGCCGCCATCCCGGTGGCGGCGCTGGTGGTGGCGCTGGGGCTGTCGCGGCTGTTTCCCTTGACCGAAGCAACCATGTCGACGGTGCGGCGACAGCTGGAAATCAGGCGCGGCGCCGTCTGACGAAAGAACGACCGTGCGACTCGAGTTACCACCGCTCGGAATCGAAGTAGGCCCCTGCGGGCTGTTCATCAGCAGCGGCAAGGGGATGCACCCGGATCGCGTGCTGAACGACTACGAGCTGATCGTCGTCAGGAAGGGCACCCTCTCCCTCTGGGAAAACGACGTTCGCTTCGACGTCCCGCCCGGGCACGCGCTGGTCCTGTATCCCCACCGGCGCCACCGCGGCGCCACCGCCTTCGCCCGGGACCTGTCCTTCTACTGGATCCACTGGGTCTTCACGCCCGCCAGCCCGGGGCGGGTCCTCGACGTTCCGCAGTTCCTGAAGATCCAGCGCCCCGAATACGTCGCGGAGCTCTTTCACCGCCTGCTGGACGACAAGGAGTCCCAGGCCAGCGATCCCTACTACGCGGGGCTGATGCTGTGGCAGATCCTGATCGAGGTGGGGCGGGCTCCGGCGAAGCCGGCCGTCCGCCGCGGTTCTGTCCTGGCCGGCCGCGCGGAGGCCTACATCATCAACCACCTGGCCGACCGGCTCTCGACCGCCCGGGTGGCCCGCGCCCTGCGTATCAACCCTGACTACCTGAATCGGGTGTTCCGCGAGGTGCACGACATGACGATGACCCAGTATCTGCATCGTCGTCGCCTGGCCGACGCGGCCAAGCTGCTTCGCGAGACGACCGACTCGGTCGCCGAGGTGGCCTCGGCGTGCGGCTACTCCAGCGTGGCGCACTTCCGCCGGATGTTCGAGCGGCTGAACGGTCTTGCCCCGCGGGAGTATCGCCAGCTCCACGCCCGGGCCTTCGTGAACGCCCGGTAACACAGCGGTCCCGCGCCCCCGGGCGCCTGGGCGGCGACATCCGGTCTGGCCGACCAACCCGGATGCGAAAAGTCGCTTTACGATCCCTTTTCTCGGGAAACGGGCGCCACAACCGGGGCGTCCTGGCGACAGTAATCAGGAAATGACCTCCACCATCCCGGGTTACCGTCGTCTCCTCCTCGCGGCCCTCCTCGCGTTGACGCCGATCGGCATGGCGGTGGCGCCCTCGCCTGCCCTTGCCGCGGCCTCCGTCGACAAGCTGCAGGAGTTCTCGCTCGACCAGGTTCAGATCACCGACGATTATCAGAAGAACCTGTTCGCGAAGGACGTCACGTACCTCATCACGACGCTCGACTCGGATCGCTTGCTCGCCGGCTTCAAGGCGATGTCGCAGAACGCGACCCCGACGAACCTTTACGGGGGCTGGGAGGGCACGAACATCCGCGGCCATACCATGGGTCACTGGCTGTCCGCGCTGGCGCACGCCTACCAGCAGGCCCTGGGCAGCGACCCCACGCTGGCGGGCCAGATCAAGACCAAGCTGGACGACGTGATCTCCAAGCTGAAGAGCTATCAGCTCTCGAGCGGCTACCTGTCGGCCTACGACATCTCCGAGTTCGACGCCTTCGACAACGGGACGGGGGGCTGGGTCCCCTACTACACGCTGCACAAGATCTTCGCCGGCCTCATCGACGTGTACGAGCTCGAGCAGAACGCCGACGCGCTGGCCATCGCCAGCAAGCTCGCGGACTGGCTGTACGCCCGGACCCAGGCCTGGAGCTCCGCCGCGAAGTCGCGCGTGCTGGGCCAGGAGTACGGCGGGCTCAACGAGTCGCTCTACACGCTCTACAAGTACACCAACAGCGCAAACCACCTGACCGTGGCGCATGTCTTCGATGACACCAGCCTGTTCATGACGCTCGCGTCCGGCACCGACAACCTGAGCGGCAAGCACGCCAACATGACCATCCCCAAGTTCATCGGTGCGGTGACCCGCTACCGAACGCTGGGCGCCGGGGAGGCCTCGTACCTGGACGCCGCCAGCGGCTTCCTGGGCGTCGTCTTGAAGGACCACACCTACGTCACCGGCGGAAACAGCGAGGACGAACACTTCCACACGCCCAACGCCCTGAACCAGTACCGCGACGCCGTGAACGACGAGACCTGCAACGCCTACAACATGTCGAAGCTGACCCGGGATCTGTTCCTGGTCACCGGCGACGTCAAGTACGCGGACTATTACGAGCGGGTCCACATCAACGAGATCCTTTCGTCGATGAACCCCGAGACGGGCATGACCACGTACTTCAAGGCGATGGGGACCGGCTACTTCAAGGTCTTCGCGACGCCGACGGATCGCTTCTGGTGCTGCACAGGCACCGGAATGGAGAACTTCACCAAGCTCAACGACAGCGTGTACTTTCACACCGACAAGGATCTGTGGATCACGCTCTATGTGGGCTCCACGTTGAACTGGAAGAGCCGCGGGCTGTCGCTGACCCAGACGACCACCCTGCCTCTGTCCAACACGTCGACCTTCACGGTCACCGCCGCCCCCGCGGACGCCGTCAGCTTGAACTTCCGGAAGCCGGACTGGACCGCGTCTTGCCAGGTGGCGATCGCCGTCAACGGTCAGGCCGTCACCCCGGTCGTCTCCGGTGGCTTCCTCAGCGTCAGCCGGGTGTGGCAGGCGAACGACAAGATCGAGATCGCGTTTCCGCTCTTCCCGCAGGTCTCGCGCCTGCAGGACAATCAGAACGCCGTGGCCTTCACCTACGGTCCGCTGGTCCTGAGCGCCGGTCTGGGCACCGACAGCATGACCACCACGCCGCACGGTGTGCAGGTGCTGGCGGCGACCAAGCCGAACGGCCTTCAGGACACCATCAAGGTCAGCAGCGGCACCGTCAACGATTGGCTCGCCAACATCCAGAGCAACCTCGTTCAGACGCCCGGCAAGCTGGAGTTCAACCTCAAGGGCACCGACTCGGATGGCAAGCTGGTCTTCATTCCGCACTACTCTCGCTACAAGGATCGGTACGGCATCTACTGGCTGATGTCGGGCACCACGGGAGGCACGGCGACCGCCAATCTCTCCTGCCCCGCGGTGACGGCGGGCGGCGGAGGGGGCGACGGTGCCGGCGGTGGCGCTGGGGGCAGCGTGGGGGCAACCGGCGGGGCGGCGGGATCGATCGGAAAGGGAGGTGCCGGGGGCTCCGGCAGCGGCGGCAGGACCATGGCCTCCGGCGGGTCGGGGGCCGGCCCGAGCTCTGGTTCGGGCGGAGTCGCCGTGACGGGAGGGACCACCGGATCGTCCGGCGGGAAGACGGGGGCGATCGACAACGGCTCGGGTGGCGTGACCGGGTCCGGTGGCATCGCCTCCGCCTCGGGCGGGACCTCGAGCCCGGGCAAGACCGGGAGCGGCGGTGCAATCGGCGCCTCGGGAGGTACGACGGGGGCAAGCGCGAGCAACGGCGCCAGCGGATGCGCGTGCACCGTCAGCGGCAGCGACGCTGACGCCCGCGGCCCGATGCTGGGGTTGCTGCTGGGCTTGGGGCTGGTGCTTCGTCGCCGAAGGCGGCCCGGCGCGCGACGGTAGAAGGCCGACGACGGCAACTGGCTGACCTGCCCAGGGGCGGCGGGTCAGCCACGAACCCGGGGCAACTTCAGGGGTTCAGGACGTAGCGACGACGCCTGGCCACGAACGTCGCCCCCTCATCACTCGAGCCCGCTGGCCGAGGTCACTTCTTCTGCTCGAGTCGCGCTGCACCGGCATCGCCGCTTGTGACGATCGCCGCGAGGGGTAGGAACAAGACGACACCCTCCAGCCCAAGCATGACGACCGTGACGAGGATCCAGAACCCTTGCGGCATGGCCAACAAGACCATCGACAGCGCCATCCACATGCCGATGACCCAGCAGCTCAACATGATTGGCCACAGAAAGAAGGTCAGCCAATCGCCTTGCCGGGCGGCTTTGCGGAGCCCCTCCATGCTGATGCTCATCTGGATCTCGGCGCCGGCCGTCCCGACGCTGGCCGCGGTGGCGGATCCACCGGCCGACCGTGCCGGATTGAAGGCGACGTCCGCGGCCTCGGCGGCGCTGAGCCTGCGCCAGCGCGCCTTGGTGTGAAGGGCGAGCACCACGCCGAACAGGCCGCCTAACACCATCAGCAGGAAGCCCGCCACCAGACAGAACTTGCTCAGGTACCAGCGGGTTCCCAGCGCGCGAAAGAGGACGGGATCCCTGAATATCGTCTTGAGAATACTCATCGGTGGTCCATTCTCCGTCGGGCCCAGGCGTGCATCAACCAGGGAGCTGCAAGGTGTCGCGACCGATCTCGAACGCTCGCTGGGTGCGCAGGGCGGCCAGGGTGTCGTCACGCACGGGTGCGCTCAGCGCGAGCAGCGAGAACGTGAGCTCTGCCCGCCTGATGTAGCCGAGGCGCACGGCCGCATTGCTGTCGCCAAGCTTGGCCTCGCCGGCGAACCCGCCCAGCCATCCGTCCGCGACCTCGGAGCGGGGATCGTCCGCCAGGGTCAGCGGGTGGAACGGCCGCGACGGCACGTAGCCGAGCGCCTTCTTCAACTTCGCCAGGCTGTCGTCCCGGAGCGCGGCCAGGTCTCGCGGCGGGTGATCGGGCAGCGCCCGCTGGGCCTTCACCTGCAGATACCCGAGCACCGTGGTCTGCGCGGCGTTCAGCAGCCGAATGTCCACCGCCGAGATGCCTTCCCAGGCGGGCTTCACCTTCTCGCCGAACCAGCTGAAGGGGTGAAAGGTCTGAAAGTCGGGGTTGACTCCGTAGACCGCCTTCCACGGTTCCATGCGCGTTTCGCCCGTCCCCTCGACGAGATGGAACGACACGTGCGCGATCCAGAACAGCTCCTTGGCGACGTCCCACTGCTTGCGGCCACAAACGGTGTTGACCGAGAAGATGTTGCTGCCGTCCACGCGCGCCGTGGTCCGTACCACCTCCTCGCGATCCTCCAGCATCCGCACCGCCGTGGCGTCGAAGAACAGGCCGTGGGGCCCGGGGAAATACTTCGCCGCGACGATCTCGTACCCTTCGCTGGCCAGGGTCAGCTTCACCCAGGCGTCCACCGGAATCTCGAACGGGCAGCGGGTCACCGTGACGGCGATGACCGGGGCCCCCGGGGCCGTCGACCCGGCGAAGAAGCCCAGGCCCTGTGGCTTCATCAGATGCTCCACCACCGGGCCGAAGGTCTTCGAGTAGGCCCACGTTTTCGGGATCCCGAGCTGATAAGCCAGCTTGGGATCGTCGTTGGGCGTCAGACGCAGGTTCGCGTGCGTCTGCTCGATCGTGTCGACCAGCGTCGGCGCGGCGTAGGGGATGTCGTTGGGTGTCAGCGATGCAGTCATGGGTCCCGCGTTTCGTCTCGGTTTGGTCCGGCCAACCTATTCCTCGCCTTTGGCGCCACCGGGCTCTCCTGCCCCGCCCCCCTCGGCGGCCGGCGTCTTCGGCGACTCTCCGCCCTTCTCCGACAGGTGCGGATAGTCGTCACCGGCCTCGGCGACGTCGACGCTCCCCTTCACGCCCAAGCCGCCGACGCCGACGCCCGCCTTCGCGCCGCCGGTCAGCTCGAAGGCCTTGCCGCCCTCGTTGATCTTGACTCCCCCACCGGCCTCCGCCCCGGCGCTCAGCAACGTCCCCTCACCGGTCACACCGATGCCTAGGAACTGCTTGGTGTAGGGAATTCGCAGGCGGATCTTGATCGGGATCTCCCCCTTCAGCACCGCGGCCATGGCGCCGGCGTGCGCCTGCACCTTGCCTCCCTCGGGCCCGATCTCGCCGTCGATCTTCACCTCGGCTTCGGCCTTGCCGACCTCGGCCGAGGCCACCGACTCGAACAGCACCAGGCCGCTCAGCATGTCGAGGCCATCCTCGACCAGGCTGCCCCAGAAGCCGCGCTTCGGCTTCGCCGGCCCTCCGGTAGGAGGAGGCGTGGGAGGGCCGATCAACACCGTGGGGCAGCCCAGGGTGATGACGTCGGGGCCTCCCGTCGGTTCGACCACGAAGTCGCTGGCGCGGGCCGCCGGAGCGCCATTGATGAGCACCGTGAGGGCGCCGGGGCTGGTCGGTCCCGGTCCGTGGGGAACACCGGGCGCCGGACAGACGTGCATGTCGAGGCCGATGCGCCAGGCGGGCATCCCGCCGATGAACACGTTCGGGCTGCCCGGGCCGGGGGCGAGTGGCGCCAGGTGCGCGGTGAGGTCGCCCACCCGAGCGGCCATGGGCGCGGGCGGGCTGGGCGGATTCGCTCCCGGGACCTCGACCTTGTCGAACAGGAGATCCTTCAGCTTGTCGCCGATGGCCTTGCCGACGTCGACCTTCAGACCTACCTGCGCGTGCACGGCGACGAACTCGGCTTTGGCGCTGACCAGCGTCGCCTTGGCGACCTTCTTGTCCGGATTGTACGAGGCCGAGAGGACTTCCGCCGAGACCTTGGCGTTCAGCGCGCTCACGAAGTTGAGATCGTGCTCGCCCTTCTTGTTGGAGTACTTCTTCTGGTGCTCCTCGTCCTCTTCGGTGTCGATGAAGGTCTTCTTGTAGACCGGCCCGATCCCGACCTCTTTCTCGAGCTTGCCGCCTTCCTTGCCGCCTTCCTTGCCTTCTTCCTTGCCTTCTTCCTTACCGCCCTCCTTGCCCCCCTCCTCCTTCTCGTTGCCCCAGGTCTTTTCCTTCTTGCCGTAATCCCGCTTGGCCTCGCCGGTCCCTTGGTTGTTGCGGCTGCCCGGCTTCGACCCTGGGCCGTCGTACCAGGCCTTTTCTTTCCCTCCCTCCGCGCCCGGGGCCTTCCCCTCGCCGCCTTCTCCGGCGGTCCCCTCCCCCTCTGGTTCGTTCTCGTCGGGCATGGCTGGTCTTCGTCTTTGGGCCGTGGCGGCGGCCAGGGAGATGAATTTCCCACCCTTCGAGGAAGCAAGGCAAGCGGCCGTTTTCGCCCAGCCCTCCGCACCACGACCACATCACGCCCATCGCCGTGAAATGCGCATTCACGGTTCCGTTGCGGTGGTCCCTCGAGAGGTTCCCCGGCGATCGCTCACAAGCCGTCAGGCGCGCTGCTCAGCGACGGTCTCCAGCGTGATCCGCCCGAGCGCGCCGCTGCGGAAGTCGTTCAGCAGCGTGGTCGCGGCGCGGGCGATGTCCGGGGCGCCGGCCTTCGTCAGGTGACGGCTGCCGGCGATGAAGGCCAGCAGCGCGTGCTCGTCGCAGGGCCGGGGGAACGTCCCGAAGCGAGCGGCGAGCAACGCCGGATACCGTCGGAGCAGGATGCGGCCCAGGCTGAGCGCCACCTCTTCCTCATCGTAGGCGGCGCGACCAATGCTGTGGGAGGCGGCCAGTTTCATGGCCGTCTCCTGTTCCATGCCTGGCCAGGACATCCCGGGCGTGTCGATCAGGACCAGGTCCGGGCCCAGCTTGTGGAGCATCTGGACCTTGGTGATGGCTGGCTCGTCACCGACGCGCGCGAGGCTGCGTTTGAGCAGCGCGTTCATGAGGGTGGACTTTCCCACGTTGGGGATGCCGAGGATCATCATGCGCAGAGGCTTGGCGGGCGTGCCGCGGTCGGGCCGCAGCGCGCGGCAGGCGGGCACGATGCGATCGACGTCGCTGGCCTTCTTCGCGTTCACGGCAAGACCCTGGACCCCCTGCTGCGCGCCGTGGTGTTTCAGCCACGCTCGCGTCTGCTCCGGGTCGGCCAGGTCCGCCTTGTTCAACAGCTTCAGGGCCGGCTTCTGTCCGGCGCGGCGCAGGCTCTCGATGGTGGGATTGCAACTGGACAGCGGGACGCGCGCATCCAGCACCTCGATCACCAGGTCGGTCATGCGCATGGCCTCGGCGGCCTTCGCGCGCGCCGCCAGCATGTGGCCAGGGAACCAGGTGAACGTCATGAGGCGCGCAGCATCTTCGACCAGCGCGGCACCCGAGTTGACCTCTACTTGCGCCGCCGGCGGATTGCACCACCGCAGGCCAGAAGCATCGCGGCCAGGCCGCCCCAACCACTCGGGCTGCCAGCGCCGATGTCGCATCCACCGCTGGAACCGTTGCCCGCCGGCGCCGAGCCTCCGCTGCCGCCGGCAGGTGCGCCACCAGTTCCGGGGGCAGAAGTGCCGCCGGTTCCGGTGGTACCGGTGTCGGAATCGCTCGGGACCGTTCCGGAGTAGCCGGTCATGCCGTCTGCCGTCATGGAGAGCACGGCTATGCCGTCCGCGAAGGTGACGTTGTCCGGGTTGTGGGTCGAGAGATTGTAGGGCGACGCCCAGTTGCCTTGCGACCAGCCGCCCGGGATGGTGGACCCGTTGAAGTCCTCACGCCATTGCAGCTGGAAGTCGCCGTTGGCATAGGACGAGTACTGAGCCCAGCTGATGAATTCCTGCACCGGCAGGGTCGACGGGTTGAGGGTGCCTCCGAAGCTGGAGTTTCCGACCCACACGTTGAAATGCATGGCCATGCCCTGGGACGCGTTCTGCGTGTATTCGGCCACGCTGGCGCCGGTCACTTTCCGGACCTGCTGGCCGTCGATCACCCAGGCGATGTAGTCCGGCGTCCACTCGAAGGCGTAGGTGTGGTACTGGCCGCAAATATCGGCGGTGGTGGTATCGAACTGCGCACTCTGCGTCCCCTTGCCCGTCCAGATGTTGGTCTGCAGCCGGCAGGTCGCGTTGACCTTCTCATAGTCAAGCTCGTTCCACGACGTGGTCGATGACGAACCGTCCTTCCAGAGAAAGAACGAGCTGACCACCCCCTCGCCGGGAGCAAACCGAAGACGTGCTTCGAACCGCCCGTAAAAGTAGGGATCGGTCCGGTAAAGCTCGGCGCTCTGCACCGCGAACGCCGCGCGCGGCGCCAGCACGGCCAGGACCACCGCCGGCAAGGTCAAGGCGCGCAGAAAGGCGCGGAGTCGTCGGGAGGTGCGAACAGGGATGATAGACATGATCATGGTGCTAGACGCATGAGCTAAGCCTGTCAATGCCGGGTTGGGCGAACGGCAAGCCGTGCGGTCAGTTCCCGCGGCAGGTACGGGTGGCATCGCTAGTGCACCGCCGTCGAAATAGCGTCAACGCCGAGACCGACAAGCCGGGCCGGACGCGAGGCGCGACGACGAGGCATACCCGTAGGTATGGTGAGGAGGAGCAACGAAGCGGCCGGCCCGGA